>Ga0123353_10002508_pt1 | contig 22829 bp, 13 predicted proteins | sample TergutLab28metaG_3_FD_92763 | JGI IMG/M metagenome (GOLD analysis project Ga0123353, IMG submission 92763) | Labiotermes labralis P3 segment gut microbial communities from Petit-Saut dam, French Guiana - Lab288 P3 | ecosystem: Host-associated > Arthropoda: Insects > Digestive system > Gut ... | reverse complement strand
TCTGCTCAATCAGCCTCGGCTGCTCCACGATGACATTGCTTCCGTGATATAAGAGCATTCGCCGCCCTCCCTTCCGCTACTACTATGATACCCGTTTTCGCCTGAAATGTCAATAGTAAAACGAGTTGTGCTTCAGTGTGCTCGGTGTTGACAGGCGAATAGGGCCATGTTAGATGGTTCTGACCACGGTGCCTACCGTCTGCTGGCTTTTGCTGACCCCGAACACATTCTGGAACAGGTACATGGTGTTCATGGTGAAGCCGTTGCGTAGGCCGGAGAAAAAGTTTGGCACGATGTGCACGGCCATCTCCCAGGGGCGGATTTTTTCCTCGGGGAGCCCGTCGCCGCGCATCCATTTCACCGGATGACGCAGGCCGTAGCGGATTTGTTCCTTCGTTTCCTCACTGAGCTTCGGCACGGTTTACCTTCTTTCTATGATTCGTATTGTCTCATCCATCAATTTTTCGTTTGCGCTGTCGTAGGCGAGTAAGTGCACGCTGCCATCGGCGCACACCTGCGCCATGGAGCACACATAAAGGCCGCCGTAGCTGCCATCCTTCGGCCCGCCTGCGATGAACAGGGGATAGGGGGCCGCATAGCTACCCGCGTTCAGTTCATCCAGATATAGCGCGTGCTCGTTCCCGGAGAATTGCATATCAACGCCCAGGCGGGTCAACTCATTGTAAAAACGATCCCGCTGGGCTTCGTTCCCGAAATTCGGGATGTGCAGCGCGGCAAAATGGAAGGCCTCATCGCCCGGCTCCAACGATGCAAGCCAATCAAGCTGCTCTTCGCGATAGGCATCATTTTCTGAGTTGGTCGTGCCCCTGATGTTTTCCCGCAGGTCAAGCCGTTCGCCGCTCCAGTCGGCTCCGTCACAGACCGTGAAGAGATAATCGCCGCCGCATCCGTTTACCCAGGCATTGCATTCGTCGCACACCCCGTCTCCGTTTGCGTCGGCGTGGTGCATCGTAGCGACGCTTTGGGTTTCATTATATTCGCAGCTCGCACAGGAAACCTCTCGTATACCGGGTGTGGAGCAGGTGGGCGCTTTGGTATCAATGAAGGTGAGGTTGTGGCTCGTATGCGTCTGCGTATAGCTCGTCGCCATGTTATAAAGATTTCCAAAGGTAATATTGCAAGCGCCAGCCCTGGACTGAACAATATGGAACGGAGAACGAGGGACGCCGCAATATGTGCGGGCATATCGCCCTATGTTGCACACGAATACAGCAAGTGCTTCAGAGAGATGATCGGCAGCGCGGCGGCTTCCTGCTTTGGCGTAGCAGGCGTGGCAAGCCCCCGGGGCGTGCGGGTTTACAAAAACGGCAGCGGGTTGACAGTGGATTTGCACATCCTTGTCTTTCATGGGCTGAATATCGCTATGATCGTGCGCAGCATTGTTACCAGAGTTTGCTATACCGTGAAGGAGGCTGCCAGCCTGAATGTCCACATGGTCAATGTCTTTGTGGATGGAATGATCAGCAGGGGGTGATAAACAAGCAATGCGCCGGCCAGAATGCCTGTTTTGCAGGACGCTCCGGTCGGCTCTGCCTTTTCAGTGTTGCATTTTCACTGCCGATATGCTAAGATGTAAAAAAACAGGGCAGGAAGGGAAGCAAAACCTATGAAAAAGAAACTCATCCCGTTCGCGGTCGTTTTGCTTGTGTTCGCCATCGTTGCCGGCGGCGTGCTTTACATCATCAGCCCGGTGCGTAAAAAAGAGCCGCCGGGCCCCCCTGTATCCATCAAGCCGGATGCCCTGAACCCGCCCCCCGCGCTACCCGAGGGAGCGGACCGTATTTACTACAGCGAATACGGCGCGGTTGGCGACGGCATCGCCGACGATTTCGGCGCCATCATTGCCGCCCATGCCGCCGCCAACGCGGCGGGCCTGCCCGTATGCGCGGACCCCGGCGCGGCCTACTACATCGGGGCTTCGGGCAGGGCCACGGAGATTCAGACTGATACTTACTGGGGCGACGCAAGGTTCATTATAGACGACTCCGTGGTTCCCCCGGAGGATGGCGGCTTTCACGTCTTTCGAGTGACATCCGCGCTCCCGGAGACGCAAATTACCTCCGTGGAGACGCTGCACAGGGGCCAGGAGAAGCTGGACATCTCCCTAGACCATGCCTCATTGATTTTCGTGACTGATGACACGCAAATCCGTTACATCCGCGAGGGGAAGAACCAGAACAGCGGTTCGCCCCAGCAGGAGGTTTTCGTCGTTGGCCGGGACGGCAGCGTGGACGCGGACACGCCTGTCATCTGGGATTATGACAGCGTCTCCTCCATGACGGCCTACCCCATCGACCCCGAGCCGCTTACCATCAGCGGGGGGCGCTTCACCACTATCTCGAATCAGGCCCCCTGGGGCAGCCCGTACTACGCGCGCGGCATTGACATCAGACGCTCCAATGTGGTAGTGGACGGGCTGTACCACGACATCACCGGGGAGACCGACGGCATCGGCGCGCCCTATGGCGGCTTCATATCCATCTCCCGCTGCGCCAATGTGCTGGTGTGCAACACAATGCTGTCCTCCCACCAATCCGTGGCCTCCGGTACCTACGACATCGGGCTGGGCGACGCCGCCAACGTGACCTTCCGAGAATGCTGGCAGTTGAACAGCATCCATGACGATTCGCTCTGGTCGATCATGGGCTCGAACCACTGCAAGAACCTCACCTACGACACGGTAGAGCTCTCGCGTTTCGACGCGCACCAGGGCGTCTGGAACGCCACAATCAAGAACTCGGTCATTCGCAGGATCAGCCTGATCGGCGGCGGTACAGCCTTGATCGAAAACACAAAGATATACGGCACCGAAGTGGTCAACCTGCGCGAGGACTACGGCAGCACCTGGGACGGCGATATTGCTATCCGCAACTGCGAATTCATTCCCATCAGCACGGTTACCGGCCCGGCCGTCATCGCCAGCACCAATAAGGGCCTGCACGACTTCGGCTATGCCTGCCGGATGCCTCGAAAGATCAGTATAGATGGGCTCGCCGTGGACGACGCGGCACTTCCGGCCTGGTGGACCGGCCCACAGGTTTTCTCGCACAACCTGGAGTATACACTGGGCAAGCTTTGGCATTCCATCAAGAAATTCTTTGGGGCCAAAACGGAATTCTACCCCTACGGGCTGCCCGAGGAAGTCGAAATCCATGGCTTAGCCGTCAGCAGCGGCAAGAGGTATCTGCGCAGCGTAAACCCCTTCCTGTTCCGGAAGTTGAAAGGGTCGAAATCTTAATAATGAGAGGATTCCCATGAGAAAGCCAATTTTTCAAACTGTTGCAACCCTCAGCCTCGCTTTCGTCCTGCCCGTCACATTGACCTGGTATTTCGCCATCTATGTCAATTGGCGGCCGGCATTATACCCCACCACATACTCTACAATGAACCATTCGTGTTTGCCTCCTCCTGGAAATGCCGTGTTATTCCAAAATATTTATACAAGCTAGACCAAAAATCCTTGACGCATACTCGCTATTTTCCCCGACGCGACAAACCCTAAAGCATTATAACATATATTGATGGATAGGAGGGAAACGCTATGTACGACAAATTCGTCCGCGACCGAATCACGCAGTTGCGCCTGCAAAAGGGTGTGTCCGAATACCAAATGAGCTATGACCTGGGGCATAGCCGGGGTTACATCTACAACATTTCATCCGGCAAGAGCCTACCGCCTATGATGGAGTTTTTCGCTATCTGCGACTACTTTGAAATTCCTCGGAGCTTAGTTAATGACAGAGGCGACGCTAGAGGGAGCTTGGCGCTGCGGCGCAGTGAAGCTGATTTGCGGCTGGTGGGATGCTCGGGGGCCTTATTACCGCCTGGTGTGGTTGGTACGGCAAAGCGGGCCAAACGCCGAAAACCTTTGATATAGCGCTTTTTGCGCCTTACATACCAACAGGGCCACCCATACCGGGCGGCCCTGTTGGTATTAAATTTTGGCTTTGTAGATGTAATGGTGCTGCGAAAAAGATGCCGGCGCGTTGGGTGGCCTCAAAAATGTTGTACGTCAGCGATATATCCTTTGCAGCATGAATTCGCAGGTGCGGGCGGGCAGTACGCGGCGCAGGAGCATCACGAGCTGATAGGCCGCGCCCACGGTAGTACGCACAGGCGGACGGCTTTTCTGCGCGAGCCTGAATGCTGTTTTGGCCACTTTCTCTGGCACCGCGCCGTTTTGCTCGTCCCGGGCCATGCGCGCCAGGATGCCCACCCCGCCCCGGGCCTCTATAAGATCCCTCGCCCGCAGCACCGAGGCCTCGTCGCAGACATCCATCCTTATGCCAATGATGGGCCCCTGCACCGATTCTTCGCAGCGGCGCGACGCCGCGTAGACCGTAAACCCATTGCGGGCGAACAATTCCGCCGCCAGGCCAATGCCCGATGACGCGCCGGTAATCAGGATGGATTTGCCGTATGGGTAGCGCATAGGCTTACCGCCTCCTTCATCTTCGCCGCCAAAGCCCGCCGCTCGATCAGGTCCGCCTCCACTTGCTTGGGGTCATGGGGGTATTTGAAGTGCAATAGGGCGATCAACGCGACGATTTCGCCGAAAATAACGCCGAGATGGATTAACGGCCAGAGTGTCTTCATAAAGCGCTCTGGCTGTTCCTCCAGGGGGATGTCCCAGCCCTTGTAGCCGGTCCACTGCATCATAAAATTGTTCGTAACGGAGCCTATGTTGTCCTTCAGCAGTTTTTTCAGCAGGCCGTCCACCGCCTGGGTGACGCCTTCGCTGCGCACACCGGTCTTCCATTCCACATAGTCGAACATCTCATAGCGGATCATGGTGTGGGGAATGGCAGCCCACTTGCCCATCACCTCGGTGAACGTCTCCATCGTCCACATGAACACCAGCCGCGGCCAGGACTGGTATCCTACCAGGAAAGTCGCAAGAAATGCGATCAATCTGACAGCGGTATGGCCCCTGACAAACTTGACCGGATCGCCAAATTTATCAACGGCCTTTTGTGCGAAGGGCAACAGGGCGAGGGCCGGCCAGTTGAATACGATCTCCGAGATGGTTTTGAGCAGCAGACCGTCGATGTCCTTGCCGAAAATTGACTTGTGTGGCACCAGGAAGCGGTAGATGAGCATGCCGTCCGCCTTGGGGCCGAGCAAGCGCAGGAAGTCAATGACCAGCCACATCATGAACCATTTGTTGTGCTTGACAATGGCGAAGCTCTCGCGTATTGTGAGCTTTTTCTCGGCTTCGCCGCTTTGGTCCTCCAGTTCCTCACCCGCCGCGTTGACCTTCACGGTGAAATCCACCCGCTGTTTGGCGAAGGAGGGCAGCCAGCGGCTGAAGATTGTCAGCGGCGCGGTGAGCGCCGCGCCCCAGATCATAATTTGGTAGTCCGAGAGCTTCCACCCCAGCGTACCCGCGAAGCCCATCATGATCATAGGCAGGCCGTAGGCCAGCTCGCCCACATTTTCCCCTATGGTTCTCCACAGCTGCAGGAAGCCCCGCTGCTGGCTATGCGGCGTGATACCTGCCCAGATCTTCGTTTCGCTCACGCTGTTGGCGGTGCTCATCACGTCGGCGAACATCGCGATGACCGTCCACATGATGACACGCTGCACCGGCGTCAGGCCGAAATTGAAGCACTGCACCAGGATGAACAGCGGGCTGAAGGTCGCGTTGAAGCGCATGATCCAGCGGTGCACCTTCTCGCCGAAGCGCTTGCGGTCCATGTACATGCCGATGGGCGGGTCGTTGAGTCCGTCCCAGGTGATGCGGACCACGTCGTGGACGCTCTTCATGTTCGGAGGGACCTTGCCCTCCCCCATGCCGACAAAGAGCCGCTCGCGCATGCCTATGAAGCCGCCCATGAAGCCCTTGAGCGTCTCGGCCAAAAACTGGATGCCGCCCTCCCATGGGCGAATTTTCTCTTCAGGCAGGTCCGCACCCTTCCACCAGGCGATGGGGTGACGGACGGCCTCTTTGATTTGCGCCTTGGTCTCCGCGCTCAGTTTAGCCATTGCTCAACGCCCCCTCCTCTCCGCCCTTCCACCAGGCGAGGGGGTGCCGAATTGCCTCTTTTGCTTTTGCTTCCTCATTGCGTTGGGGCATGATTGCATCTCCTGTCGTTTTTGAGATGGATCTATTTTATCACATCATCGCATAAATCACAATAGCAATTTGCGGGAAGCAATTCTTATATTTGCAGTGAGCCTAGCGACTCTATCTGTTTTGCTTGACATCCTATACACCCCGCCACGTCAGGTTTTGCTATTCGTACCGCTCTCCGCGGGACAGTTTGAGATTGCGGTGGCTCTGACGGCAGCTTCTGTTCTGTGGATATCGTGATTTGTGCAAATTATTTTCCTCATTTACTGCACCAGCGTCAGCCGTAACTCCGGCTTCAGCCACATCAGAAAACTCATCGCAATATCTGGGCTCGCAAACATGCCGCCGCCCTTCTCCTGCTTCGATACGTGGAGCTTTTTCGTTACGAAACTGTGTTGCGAAGCTCTTTATTTTCTTCAGGCCCTTATGTACCACCGCTTCTCCAGGGCCACTCATCGTGCTTACTGTGCAATTAGCAAACCAAAAACAACGCAGCCCGACACGAAAACCGGGCCGCGCTACATTGCCGGGAGGCAGATAAATCAATTTGTTGAAATAAACCGCTTTACATTAAAGCCGCTCGAAGGATTATAATTGCTATTGTGATTCTTTGTCTGTCTTTTTTACCGGATTTTTTGGACGCAACCCTGAGCAGCACCATCGGCAGATGAGGAGGTAAAAGCATAATTCCTCAGGGCTTGCGCATTTCGTCGAAATAGTCCAAAAGGACACGAACCTTGCCATCCCCGTCACGTATGGAGATTTTCAGCGTGAGATTCCCTTCGTAAGTCCCTGTATAGGTCCAGAAGGCGTCGTTCGTGTCATCGAGCTCCACCTGTTGCATGCCGGCCAGGAGAAGGGCTCTCTCGTAAGATTCAACCACCAGTTCAAACGGATTGTTCCGGATTTCCAGGACGGTGTGGCCCGGCATCTGCTCTATGACACTCGCGCCGCGCGGGATGAAGAAGTTTACGTCAAAGGGCTTTTCGGCCACGCCGCGGCAGGCCGCCAAGCCGAGCGCCAACACGGCGCAAAGGCACAGGGGAATGATTTTCTTCATGCGTACTCTCCTTGTCAATGAAATGTTGGGCCCTATTGTAGCATTGAAATAGCTCGGTGTCAAGGGTGAGATGGCGCTTGTAGGAATTTGTCGCACGAAGCGTTCTAGAGCTTTATTATTATATATTAATAAAATTTATTAACAACGTGATTTTCATCCGCAAAACGCAATCGGTTGGTTTTCAAATCATATTTGATGGGGGGTGTAAGCCGTCACCGCCGCAAAACCCAAGCGATAACATCTTGATGAAAGGAGCGTTTTTCATGGAACAGCAATCCCTGGGCCCTATTCGCAAAGCGGCCCGCAAATCGCTGAGCCTCCTGCTGTCAGTTCTGATGGTCATGGGATGCGTCAGCGCGGCATTCACCGTCCCGACCTACGCCACCAAAACGCAGATCGATCAGCAAAATGACCCTGTGGTGCGCGCGCGCCTGACTGCCCTGAGGGCGGCCATCCACGCGGCATCCCAAGCGGGCGCGCTTGACGCGATGACCTTTTCCGGCAATTACAGCTTCGCGGTTTCAGGCAACAACCAAACGATCAACAACGTGATTCATGACAATACCCCGGGGGGAAGCCTTCTCGGGGTCGCGAAAGCGTTCGACGCCTTGCTCAGAACCAATCTCATTGTCTTGGCCGATGCCAACAGCGGTGGCGCCGGCGGGAGCACGACTCCTTATCCCTACACCTGGTGGACGAACCTCTACAGGGGCCTGATGGACTATTTCGGGTTCATCCCCGGCAGTCCCGAGGCGCATCTACTGGCCGCACTGACCAACATGAAGGCTGACAACACCACGACACTGACGCTGAAGCCCACCCTAACTGCCCAAAACAACAACAATGTTTGGTTTCCGATCGACAACACCGGAAACACGCGCGCCAACACCAACAACTACACAGGGACATATGTCAACACCAAGGTGGTGTACGAAGAACTGGCGCTGCTGCGCAGCGCGGCGGACTACGGCGATGTGCTGGCGCTGCCGAACGCGGACGGGCTCGTCTCGTACCAGTACGGCATCCGGGGCACTACCGCTCGATCCGGAAGTCTATTAAGCTACCGTTACCACAACATTTTCCTCACCGACGGTATCCAGGCGCCCGTTGCCGTTGACGGGGTCAGTACGAGCGTGATCGCGTTCCACGATCACTTCCTCACCGGCCTTCTGGACACCGACCCGTATGGGGACTACAGCCCGGAGGAGCTCTCCGCGCTCGTCCTCGCCAATGCCAGCAAGTGGGGCGCCGCCGTACGCGCCGGCGGGGTCGACACGGATGATATTGACTACCTCTTCGGCGATGGAACGGCGCAGGAAGTGGAGGACTTCATAGACCTCTGCAAGGAGGCCGAGCCCGTTGTCTGGGCCGCTACCAGCATCTCGTATTTCATGGATATGCCGGGCGGCTTCAACGCGCGCATCGCGGACGGCGAACACCTGGATATGGAATACACGGCCCTGGTGGCGCTCTGGGCCGCGCAGCAGGTTTACTATGACGTGGTGCTATCGCTTTCTGATGAACTGTTGGCCCTGGCCATGGAGCACTACGGCGTTGTAGGCCCTGACCTTTCGGCGATCGACGAAGCGCGTGACGAACTGCTGCGTCACATACAGGTGACCGAGCTGTCTATGATGAAGGCGGAGCTCCACTCGATCATCCCCGACGGCTTCAAGGAAGAATTCCGTTCCTGGTTCGCGGACTACCCGGGCGAGGTGTTCCCCGAGAAGTTCAGGGAGGTGCTCGCGGACTACACGAACGCGGAAGTCGTCGCCTTCGGCGCCATGTTTGGCGCGGACTACGCGTCGATTCTCAGCTACCCTGAGGAGAGGATTCTCGATGTATTTCCCGGGGACACGGTCAACGAGGCCCTGGAATATATCGAGGCTTTCCGGCTCGGCCTGTTGTACGAGGGGATGTTCCGCGGCGTTGAAGAGACCGCCGGCATCGCTTTCTTTAAAAGGGTCATGAGCACCAACCTGGCGGCGCTGACCTCCAACCAGTTGGCCGATATGCAGAAGGAGGCCTTGATACGGCAAGAGGCCTACTGGAACGCCGTGGTCGACGACGCGCTGAACGCGGGGCTGCTCGAAGCGGACGCGATCCTCATCTACGACACCAACTTCCCGGCCATCGCGGCGGCTTTCGACAAGATTTACGCCACCATGGCAGGGCGCCTCGAATCGCAGGTGGACCGCGCCTGGGCCCTGTATGTCGACGGGAACGACGACATCACCTATCAGAACGTCACGCGTGTACGCAACGCCCTCAACGGCCTGGATAGCGTGCTCTATACCGTCCTGTCCGAGCCCACCAACGAGGCGGCGCGCTATATGCCGAGCTACCTGCCCGGCAACTATCTGAACCTTGCGCCCATTCTCGATCGGCTGACCAAGTTCCTGGATAACAAGGGCATCCACAACTACGAGGATGCCGCGCAGAAATACAAGGACGCGCGGCAATACCCCAACCGCCTGCCCTATCCCGAGGATTTCGCCCGCAGCGACGAAGCCACCGAGAACTATCAGGTGGACAACGCCCTGATGAACTCGGCCTTTGAAAAGCTCGAGGGCTTCCTCATGAGCCAGACCTTCGAGGGCCTGACTGGCATGGACCTGGAAGGCACCATCGCCGGCGCGCTGGACGGCCTGTGGTCCGACGCCATGATCAACAACCTGCTCAAGGCGCTCTACCCCGCCGTCCTGAACGGCCTGGAAGACCTGTTCAGGGACAACCTGCCGTCGGGCTTCGGCGAGCCGGGCTATGACGTGAGCCAAGACCCGATGGTCCAACGGTGCGTCCTGGAGCCGGCAGCGGAATACCAATTGAAGATCAACAGCTTCGAGCTGTTCTCCCTGTATCGGATCCTGTCCAGCACCGCTGCCAACAGTTCGATCAAATCGCTGCGTCTCTACCCGAACCTTCTGGCGGCGTCGCTGCCCCCGGAATTCTCGCGCATCGCCAGAGTGCTGGAAAACGCCATGTTCCAGAACGGCAAGGGCTGGCACGTCTACCGCACCGACGCCTGGGAGGACCCCGTTATCACCTGGGACTTTGACTGGGGCGTCGACGAGGTGCCGGACGACCCTGAGCATCCCCTTTACGCCCTGAGGGACCTGAGCAAGGAGGAGCGCTTCCGCCACGCCATGGCCTGGGGCCTCAGCGGCGTGTGGGATCTGCTGGCCGCCCTGATGTGCGGGCAAAATTTCAGCCTCTTCTCCCCAAACATCGGGAATGCGGACGTCAGCGTTCGGTACGCCTGTATGAACCACAACCCCATCATCCAGGAGATCGAATTGTATCTCAGGGTGCTGGAGGGCTCCTGGGGCTATCCCGAGCTGCTGACCGCGCTGTTTGAAGGCTTGGTCGGCTTCGCGCCCGATAACGCCCTGGTTCCCTCTTTGGCGCAGTTGCAGGCTTACGGCAGTCCCGCCGGCCCCACCTATCCCGCCCTGAACAATGGCAACAGGGCATATGACGGCGCCCGCGCCCTGGTGGACGCCATCTTCGATCCCCTGCAATTCATGGTGGCCGAGGTCGTGGCGCAAAAGCCCCTGTCCGCCGTGGCGACAATCCTGCCCAACCTGGCGTATTCCGTGGTTCTGGACCAGGTCAGGAAGGGCCTGGCCAAGCTGATCATCAACCTTGATATCATGCCGGACGGCATGGTGAAAATTCTCGGCATCAACTGCTTCAACCTGCAAAGCTGCGGCACCTGCCTGTGCTCCGGTTGCGACAGCCTCCATTATCCCTATCCCTTCGATGTGATGAACGACGCCGTCGGCTCTAGCTGGCGGGAGGATTTCGCCTTCCTCGGCGAGGAGGATAGGCTCTTCGGCTGCTTCGCCGGCACCGGCGGCTGCAACTGCATGAGCTGCTTCCTCGGTGGCTGCTCGCTGTCGCTCCCCCTCATGGGCTTCGGCGATCTGCTGCTCAACGGCGAGATGACAGGCCCCCTGGACGGCACCAAGCGCCCGCACGACACCTGGTACGAGCACGTGCCCGGCGGGACCGTCACGGTCAAAATCCCGGACGGCTTCGAGGACCAGCTGCGGGACGATTTGGTTGAGATTGACGGCTTCTACACCATGGGCGCGACCTCCAAGTTCCTGGCTGACGCGCTCGACGACAGGGACGGCAACCCCTGGATATGGGAAACCGGCACCGACGAGGCGCTGGCCGCCGTTGGCCTGGATGAAGTGACCCCGGTCCCGCTGCTCGACGAATTCGACGGGCAAATCAAGACCGTACGCGATTTCGGCCCGGAGGAGCAGGTGTCGGAGGACGCGTTCGGCGTGGCAATCCCCCTCATGGACGAGGACGGCATCAATCAGGCGGTGGACGAGGACAAAACCCCCCTGTGGGTCTACTCCTACGATGTTTGGTATGTGTACAGCTTCGTCTCCGAATACCGGACTGAGCCCGTGTGGCATTACGACGTGCCCGTATACAGGGATCAAGAGGTCCAGCTGTATGAGAGGGTCAAGTATACCGAGCCCGATGTATGGTATCACATCGAGCCAGACAACGGCGACGTGCTGCTGTACCTGCTGCGCTATCTGTTCGGCGCGCTGCAGGACGAAGGCATGCGCGGCATCCTCATGGGCTTGTTCAGCTCCGAGGATGGCGGAGGGGGCGACGTCCTGATGGACATCCTGATGGGTGTCCTCGACGGCGCCACCGCCAACCCGGACGACGCTATCGCGGCCCTGGTGGAACTGATGCACCCGGTCCTGTATGCACCGAGCGCGATCGTCTACGGGCAGCCCCTTCTCGCGCAGGCGAAATACCCCGATTGGTGGGCCGGTCGCCTTGGCCTGGATGACCCCACCGCCCAGGAGAAGGCCAAGATGGACGGCGACTATGTCGTAGCCAACGCGGATGTCGTGCTGGATATCCTTTGGAACGCGCTCAGCGGCGGCGCCGAGAGCTTTTCGGAGGGGATCCTTGGCCTGCTCCTCGGATTGCTGGGAGACGGAATGGAGAGCCTGCTGGACGACCTGCGCGACCCGGCCGCACTGGAGGAACTGCTTGAAGGCCTCGACCTTGAGAGCCTTTTGGGTACGCTCGATCCCAATGGGCAATTCCTCCCCTTGATCGGCCAGTTGCTCAGTGTGAACGGCCAGCCTTTGGATGTCATGGGCGACCCGGTAGCCGCCGTGAGGGCGCTTCTCGACTTCCTGCTGTGTGGCGCGAGCCTGGAGTTGAGCTACACTACCGGCGATCCTGAAATACCGGAAGAGCCCGAGGAGGAGCCGGAAGAGTCCGAAGCACCTGCCGGTGAGAGCACCAGCCTGATCACGGTCCTGGGCTACAAGGGCTATCAAAACGCTATCGTGCCGCTCCTCAAGGCCTTCACCGACCCGCTGGGCCTGACAGACGGCCTGTACGAGGACGGCGTGCTGCTGGATCAGGAGGGCTTCGAATCCTTGACCGGCCTGGGCGAAAAACTGGCGGCCATTCTGGCGCCCCTCATGACTGCGCTGGATGAAGCAATGGCAAGGCCGGTCGACGCCCTGCTCTCCCTGCTGCCGAATCTGGTGTATTTCCTGTCCCCGGACGCCGGGGGAGGCGACAGCCCGCTGCAACAGAGCATCGATGCGCTGCTCCACCCGCTGTACGTGTTGCTGGATACCGTGCGGCCGATTGCCGACGTGCTCGCTCTGGTGGGCATGCAGACCCTGTACCCGGGCGTCGAACTGGGCGCGCAGGGCCTGAAGGTGGATGTTTTGGCGATCCTGGGCCAACTGCTGAGCGGGGAACTGGAGATTGCGGGCATGCCCGTCAACCTGAACTTTGCCGACTTCCTTTTGGGGATCGCCGGCAGCGAGTTGCTCGATAACTCCGCCATCACAGACAGCAAGTACCTGAACGCGGACAAAACAGCGGCGCTGTTCGCCCTGCTGGATGCCCTGGGCTTGCTGGACATGATCCAGGATATGGGCCTGGCGGGCCTGACCCAGTTGATCCAGTACGGCAAATTTATGGGCCCGAAACTGATCGACTACGGCTTAGCTTCTTCCGAGGCGGACGTCGCGAAGCCTCCGAAATGGTTCAAGGAGGCCCACGCGCAGTTCCTGGTGGAGAACGTAGATGGCGTGCTGGAGTGGGCCTGGAGCCGGCTGATCGCGGGTGATCCCGATGTGAAGGCCCGGTTGGAGCAGCTGCTTTCGGATCTGATCAATGGGACCGATTCAGATCCCAATCAGGATCCTGATCCCGACCCCGATCCCAACCCTGATCCTGATCCCGATCCTGGTCCAATGCCGGGGCGGAATTCAGTGGCGATTCAAGGCGCAAGCAATGTTCTGCACCCCTTGGCGGTGCTGCTGCTGACCTTGGATAACCCCGTACAGACCGGCGACCGGTTTGACGTGTTCGACATGATCGACACAATCACGGCGCTGATCGAGCAGCTGACACCCGAGCCCGAGCCCTGCGATGTATGCGGCGAATACCCCTGCGTGTGCCCCTGTGATGTATGCGGCGAATACCCGTGCGTATGTGAACCCGAGCCCCCCAAGCCCATTGATCTATCCGGAATCATCAAGGACACCTTCCAGGAGACCATTCAGGGGATCTTTGGCGTGGACTTCTTTGTGAAAGACAACCTGACCATGCTTGTGGATCTCGTCCTGGGGCTCAAGGACAGCGTTGCCGAGTATTCTGACATGATCAAGCGGCTGATCTTCATTGGCAATGCGCCCCTTGACCTCGACCTGCTCTTTGCGCCCTTCGAGGCCTACGACCCCGAGGCTGTGACCATCGAAAACGGCGCTGACTTCATGGCGGTGCTGATCGATCTGCTGCAGCCCTTCGTGCCGCTGCTGGATGTCTTCCTGACCGGAAGCAACATTCTGCTCTTCAAGGATCCTCGATTCACCGGCACGGAGACAGATCCGGCGATCGAAGGTATCAACGACCAGGGCTTCCTGCGTGTCTACGGCTATGACGGCTACCGCACCGGCCTGCTGCCGCTGTTCGCGGGCCTCGCGGCCAGTTTCCCCGGCATGCTGGGCGAAATCATGGACTATGATACCTTCAAAGACGCGACAGACGGGGAGAAGCTCGGCGCGGTCATCGGCCCGATCCTGACGCTGCTCGATGCCCTGGCCAGCAAGCCGGTCGATACGCTGCTGAAGCTGCTGCCGAACCTGATCTATATCGTCAGCGGCAAAAACGGCGGCCTGCTCGACGACCTGCTCGGCAGCCTCGGCTTTGACTTGAGAGAGCTGATTGTCGGCACAATCACCTTGCTGCCCAACGGGTTTGAGGTGCTGGGCGTGAACGGCGAAACGGTTGACCAGGCCTCCTATGTGGATGTGGACCTGCCCCAGCTGCTGATACAGTTGCTGCATGTCACCGGCGCGTTCGACATGATCGAGGGCACCGGCTTCGCGGGACTGGTCGAGCTGCTCAACTATCCCGGCCGGACGCCGGAGCAGTTCGGGCCGGTGGACTACCCTGCTGTCAGCATCACCTATGACCCATACAGCGGTGGCTGGTTCTGGACCAGGCGCGATGCGGTGGCGATGCTAGACAAGCTGCCCGGCCTCGTCGACAACGTGCTGGCGATATTCCTGGGCGAAAGCCTGGAGGATATGCTGCGGAATCTAATGGGCGATTCGCTGTTCAAACAGACGAACTTCGACGGCATCGTGGGCGCGCTGCAAGAAGCTCTGGCTGAGCTGGATCTCAACATCGCACTCATCCCGGGCAAGAACGAGGGAGACCCGCCGCTGAAGACTCTGGGCGATCTGTTGGAAGGCATCGTCAAGATCGGCGGCGAGGACGTCGACGTCCTCGGAATTCTAGATGCCCTGAAGAACTGGGAGGCCAGCGGCGAGATCACCGGCCGCGACAGCTTCATCAGCGAGCTGGCTGACTTCCTGGCGCCCGCCGTGCCCCTGCTCGATTGGCTGCTCTTCGGCAAAGATATCACCGTTCTGGTGGGCGAGGAGAAAATCAACGGCGGCGCAGGACTGCTCAAAGCCTTCGGCTATGATGGCTACCAATACGGCCTGATCCCGATCTACGAGGCCCTGCTCAAGCCGCTGGGCGCCGGCTTCGAGACCAAGATCAAATCGGCAAACACCCTGAAGGCCATGACGGACCCGGTGGAGAAGCTTAAGGCCCTCCTGGATCCGCTCCTCTGCGCCGTGGACGAGGTGGTCGCCAACCCGCTGGAGAGCCTGCTCAAGCTGTTGCCCACCGTCGCCTACTTCGCCGGCGTCAAGAACAGCAGCGGGAAGACCCCGCTGGAGGCGAGCCTCAACAACGCCCTGTTCTCCGCTACCTCGCTGGTCGGCACCGTGCTCGGCGAACCGATGGATGTCAGCGGCCTGCTGGCCCTCCTGCTCGGCGACGAAAACTTCAAGCTCGATGTGCCGGCCCTGCTTGACGAACTGCTGCTTGAGGCCCTCGGGATACCCGGCCTGGGCAATACCCTGCTGAACAACCTGCTGCTGGGCACGCCCGAGGCCTACAATTCGCTGTCTGGCGAGCACGCCGTATTCCTAGCGCTGCGCACGGAGGAGGATCGGGCTGACCTGCTCACGGCGATCCTGCGCACCTTCCTCGCAATAGCGCAAGGCAATGGCAACCAGGAATATCACGGGGCTTTCGTTAAGGCACTGGCAAACATAGTCATACCGGAAGGCGAGTTCGGGAACCTCTCGCTTCGCTGGGGCCTGCACTTCATCCTGTGGGTGTCGCGGCTTTTCGGCACGGATCTCACGCTGGCGGGCTTCCACGGTCTGGTGAGCTTCCTATCCTGGTTCCTGCCGATCATCCGCTGGTTCATGGACCTCTTCAATACGGTTGGCAGTTGGTTCAAGTTCTGACGCAAACGCCAAATCCCGATAACCCGCCCCCGGAGGTTGCGGCCTCCGGGGGCACTTTTTATAGAAGATTGATCTAAGCTTGGGGTTTACTCGGCCTGTGGTTCGGCCTGTTCAGGCGGGGGCTCAGCCGCGCTTCGCTTGGCGTTTCGTCTTTCCCGTACGAAAAGCGCCAGGAACAAGATGCCGATGAAGAATACCAGCAGGTGCAACAGCTGCGTCGGATACAAAAAGCCGAAGAAAGGCCGCAGCGGTTCATGCATAGGACTCATGCCGAAGCCCAGCAAAAGCCCCGCCGCGCCGAATACCAGGGGGAAGATGGGCAGCGTCCGCTTCCCCCGGTAGTGCAGGAACAGGAGCAAGGCGAAACAAAGAAGCATGGAGAGGGATTCCAGGGGCAAATTGGGGAAAAGCCGTGTGCCCGCGCCATAATGGGCGCTTGCCTCCGCAGCGTCCGGGTAGATGATCCCGAAGGCACAGGGTACCCCGTAACAGCAGCCGCCCAGCAGGCACGCGATGCGGTTGAACACATGGTTCAATGCCAGCGAGGGCAGCACCAGCTCCAGTTGCATAAGGGGCCTACCATTGCCGGGGAACAGCCTGGCCATCAGCAGAAACATCGGGATAAACAGCAATACCCCGCTGGCGAACGCCACGCTGCCATTGAACGTCGTCAGCCGGCCCGCCACAACGGTCACGTTTGTCACCCGGGCCGCCAAGGACGTGCCCAGCGACAGAACACCGTAGGCAGCGGCATAGCTGAGTAGATAGAGCAGGGGATTATACCGATAACGCCATTTCCGCGGCCACTCGGCGGGCGTTTCAGGGCGTTTTCGCCGCTTCCAGTCGATCAGGATCATCGCCATGGCAACCAGAACCGACAAGCTGATTCCGAATATGTTTACCGTCGTGTACGCCGGCATACCAAATATTGTGGGATACATAACATCAAACCTCTCTATCTAGTGAATTCAGCCAGAGCTGTCAGCTTGGATGCGATCTCCCCCGGGTGCGTATGGACGATATCGTGCTTCGCGCCGGGGAGCACGAATACGTCCGGCGGGTGGCCCAAAAGGCGTTCCCAGCGCTCCTTTGCATTCGCGTGCCGCAGCGCGGGGTCGTTGGCGCCATATACCAATTGTACCGGCGCGCGCAAGGGGGCACGGCGGTTTTTCGCCAAAAAACGCAGGAACCAAGCGGCGTCTGCTCGCAGCTGCATGATTTCACGGCTCCCCAAGCGCAGATCCTTTTCGCTTAAGCTTTGGAGCGCCCGGTTGGTAGCGGCGGGCCCCCGCAGCAGCCAGGGGTTGAACCAGCGGCCATAGAACCGCACGGCAGGCGGCGGCGCGGAGGCAAGAATGCACAGTCCGGCCAAACGTTTTTCCATTTCGAGCCATTGTGCCAGCACGATGGCCAGCCCAGAGCCGACGCAGCTGCCTATCAGCACAAAGCGTTCGTACGGCAGATCCCTGAGGGCCCGCAGTAGGGCATGCGGGTCCTCGTGGGCGCTTTGCACGGCGTAAAACGGCGCAGGCAACTCCCAGGCGAGGTCGGCCCACGCGCCGAAGCTCCCCCCGCCGTAGGGGACGCCCACATAGGCGATAGAGCCCTGCTGCTCCGTGTGTCCCGCCAGCCGCACCAGCAAGGGCCGTTCAGCGTCCCCTGTCATCAGTACAGCAAGCTTGCGGAAGTCCGGCGCAGTGTAAAAATCATTGACTTGCAGCCGCTGGCCTTGGTTTTCCAGCTCGATCGTCACGCTCACAATGTCCAGAGAGCTCAGGCCGCAGCGGCTGGGCGTGTCGTCCATGCTGACAGCGCCGCCGCCCATATGGGCGCGCACCGCCGCCATCAGCTGCAGCTCCTGCTGGGTGACGGGCGGCTGTGATGCACCTGATGCCGCTGGCGGAGCCATCTCCCCGGCCAGCTGCGCCAAGCGCTTGCGGTCGAGCTTTCCGTTGGCGTTCAGGGGGAATTCCGGAAGGAGCAGCACGCGCTCCGGCAGCATATAGCCCGGCAGGCGCTCTTTCAAATAGAGCAGCGCGGCGGCCTCGTCGAAGCCCTCCGGCCCACAGGCGAAGGCCTGCAGGCGCGCGCCGTCGCAGTGCACCGCCGCCCGGGCGACGCCGGGGACTTGCTCCAGCTGCCGCTCGATCTCTGCCAGTTCCACCCGCTGCCCGCGGATTTTCACCTGCCCGTCGCCGCGGCCGTGATAGAGCACCTGCCCATCCGCCCGCAGGCTGCAAAGATCCCCCGTTTTGTAGACGCGCCCCAGCGCGGGGTGCGTCACGAAACGGTTTTCATCCAACGCCGGGTCGGCATAGCCGAAGGCCAGCTGCACCCCGGCGATGCACAGTTCGCCGGTCTCGCCCGGGGGCAGCAGCATGCCGTTTTGGTCCAGCACGAAGGCGTCGGTGTTCCATACCGGGCGGCCAATGGGAATCTCCGCGTCCCCCGGCGCGCAGTCGTAATAAAGCACGTCAACTGTACACTCGGTGGGGCCGTAGAGGTTGTGCAGCCGGATTCCCGTGTCCTTGAATATGTTGTAAAGGCGGCGATTCAGGGCGGGGGAGAGGGCCTCCCCGCTGACGACCACCCGCTCCAGTGAGGGCAGCTTCCTGCCGCTCGCGCTCACATAATCCAGAAACAGGGCCAGCATCGAAGGCACAAAATGAATGGTTCTGATTTTATACAGATCGATAAGCTCGGACAGCCGCCTGGGGTCTTTTTCAGCGCCGGGTTCAGGCAGCAGCAGGGCGCGCCCTTGCATGAAGGGCCAGAAGAGCTCCCAAGCGGAAACATCGAAGGCGTAGCTGGTCTTCTGGATCAGCGTCTCCCTGGGCGCGAGGGGATAGGCGTGCTCCATCCACAGCAGGCGGTTGCACAATCCGGCCTGTCCCACGCGCACGCCCTTGGGTCGCCCCGTGGAGCCAGAGGTATACATGACATAGGCGGCCAGACCGGGATCAACGCTGCTTTCTATCGTGCCATCGGGCAGATCGTGCAGCTTGGGCAGGTCTTTTTCGGCGATCAACAGGGCCGCTTTGGCGTCCTCCAGAATGAAGCGCACGCGCTCTTCAGGCCAAGCGGGCAGAACCGGCAGATAAGCGCAGCCCGCCTTCATGATGCCGAAGATCAGGGGCATGAGCTCCAGGCAGCGCTCCACACGCAGGGCGACCACCTGCCCCGGCGCAATGCCCTGCCCGCGCAGCCACCCGGCGATGCGATTCGCCCAAGCGTCCAGTTCCCCATAGGTCAGGCGCTGCTCGCCCAAAATGACGGCCTCCCGTTCGGGGTGGGCGGCTGCCTGCTGCTCAAAATAGGTGTGCACCGGCTGCAGGCCAATCGCATGCTCGCTTTGATTGAGCGATTCCCAGGCTTCCCAATCCTTCCCGCAAAGCAGCTCCAGCTGCGAAACGGGCTTGTCCGGGTGGGCGGCGGCGTCGAGCAGCAGGGTCATCAGGCGCTCATGCAAAAGCTGGATATCTTCCAGTGTAAACGCGGCCAGCTGATAGTCGTAGGACAGGAACAGGCCGCCGGTGTTGTCGCGGTCATTGGCCTGAATCTGCAGGGCCTCCGGCTGCGCGCCGTGAAAATACCAGTGCGTTCCCTCGAAGGCGGCGCCCATCCCCGCCACAGCCGCATTCTGGTAGTTGATCAGCACGTCGTATAGCCTGCCCTCGAAGCCGTCCCGCTCCTTCAGCGCGCCGAGGAGGTCGGTGTAGCCGAAGCCCTCGTGCCGCACCGCCGCGAACAGGGATTCCTTGCTGGCCAGCGCGTTTTGGTGGAAACTTGCCCCGGGGTCGATTTTCAGGGGCATGGGCAGCGTGCCTGCGAACATGCCCAGGGTGTGCTTCAACACGCTGTCCGGGCGCCCGAGGGTGGTCGTGCCGATGCAAAGCTGTGTCTGGCCCCGCAGGCGGTAGAGATACACGGCCATGGCCGTCATCAGCAGGTTGAATAGAGAAAGCTGCCGCGCCTCGGCGAGCGCCCGCAGGGGGCGCATCTGCTCCGGCGCGAGGAAGATATCCCACCGGGCGGCCTTTGCCTCGCCGGCGGCTTGCCTGGCCAGCAAGCAGGGCTCTGGCCGCTCCGGGAATCTGGAGAGCCAAAAATCCCTGTCCCGCGCAAAACGCCCGCTTTGCAGGTAGGCCTGCTGTTTCTCTATGTAGCCCAGGTAGGAAGGGCTCTCCAGGGGCTGTGGATTGTGGTAATATTTGTGCAGCAGGCTGGCGAAACGCGCCGCGCTCCAGGCATCGAACGCGATGTGATGGAAGCGCAAAAACGCCCCATAGCTCTCCCCGGCGGAGACAATCGTGAATTCATAGAGCCGGCCGTGGATGTCCATCGGCGCAGGGGCTTTTTGCGCCGCCCAGGCGTGAAACCGCGCCGTATCGGGGAAAGCCCGCACGGGAAAGCGCTCCGGCTCGTAAGGCGCAAAGCGCTGCCGCGCCTGCGGGGTGATCCGCAAGCGCAGCGCGTCGTTGGTCTCCAGAATACGATTCAGCGCCCGCTGCATGGCAGGCTCATCCAGCGTGCCTGTGAACAGGACGCTGACCGCGACACCGGCCGCGCCGGCCGCGAAGCGCTCCAGGTCATAGATCCGCCGCTGCGGTTTTGTGAGCGGATAATCCAAGAAGCCGCCTCCTAGCTTTTTGTGTGCTTTTCAATGTAATCCGCCATGTCGCCCACTGTGAGCATTCCCAGCACGACCCTATCGGGAATCGTCATGTCGAACCGCTCCTCCGCCTCCCCCAGCAGCGAGGCCAGGTCGTAGGAGTCCAGTCCCAGGCCAGCGGCGATCACAGTGTCCCGTTCGATGCGCAAACCGCTGTCGCCCGTGTATTCGCGCAAAAGGATTCGCAGTTGTTCCAGCACCGTCATAGCAAGCTCACTTCCTTTTGATTTTTTTCGTGGTGGTCTTGGGAAACTCCGTGTCCCTTAAAACGGTTTTTGCGATGCGCTGGTAGATGGGCAGCGAACGGTTAAGCGCCATGATATCCTCGTCCAGCCGCGCGGCCGCGTCGGGGCTCTCCTCGTCCAGAAACAGCCCCGCCACAATTTCATCCCCCTCCTGATACACGAGCGCCTCTTTTATATGGGGGATCGCCATCAGCTTTTGCTCCAGGCTCTCGGGCGAGACGTTTTTGCCGTTGCTGAGGATGATCAGGTTCTTTTTACGCCCGGTGATATACAGGTAACCGTCCTCGTCCAGGCGCCCCAGGTCTCCGGTTTTGAACCAACCGTCCTCGGTGAACGCCTCCCGGGTGGCCCCCTCGTCCTTGTAGTAGCCTAGGAACACGTTGTCCCCCTTCACAAGAATCTCGCCGTCCTCGATTTTGACCTCGTTGCAGTCCATGACAGGGCCCACACTTCGTCCCTTGCAGGCCCCGTACTGGTTGAGTGAAACGCCGGGGGAGCATTCCGTCGTGCCATAGGCCGGCAACACCTCTATGCCGAAGCACAGCAGCCCCTCCACGCACTCCTCCGAAACCGGCGCTCCGCCCACGCAAATCCACTCCAGTTTGCCCCCGAAGGCCGCCAGCACGCTTTTGAACAGCTTCCGGCGCAGGTCGAGCCCCACCCTCTGCAGCGCGCCGCTGATCTTCAGCATGGTGCGCAGCAGCTTGTCCTTGCCCTCCTTCTTGGCCGTGTCCCAGACCTTCTGGTACAGCCCCTCCGCCAGCAGCGGCACGGCAACCATATATTTGGGCTGGAAGGCAGCCAGGTCCTTTGCCAGGTGCTTTAAGCCGCCGCAGATGCATATGGTGCTGCCGCCCGGCAGCTGCGCCAGCATGCCCGGGGTGATGCTCAGGGTGTGGTAGAACGGCAGTATCGCCAGCATCGTGTGCCCCACAAGATCCACGCGGCGGCAGCCGCTCAAGGAATCGGACATGAAATTCCAATGCGTGAGCATGACGCCCTTGGGCTCTCCCGTGGTACCGGAGGTGTAGACGATGGCCGCCAGGTCATCCGGGCGCACCTCGCCGGGCCAGCCCATCGCCCCCTCATAGGGCGCGAGCATCGCGGGGACATCCTTCATAGAGACGGCGCGCCCGTACGCCTCGGCCACGTCCTCAAAGCTTGCCGAACTGAACAGCAGCGCCGCGCCGCTTTTTTGCAGCAGCGCCAGGAGGTCCGCTGCCGGCAATTGAGGGTCCAGGGGCACGGCCGCCCGGCCAGCGCACAGTATCGCGAACCAGCACAGCAGCCACCCATAAGAGTTTTCCCCCACAATGGCGATTTTCGCGCCCGAGGGCGTTTTGGCGTCGATCGCCGCGGCCAGGGCGCGCGCTTCCACCGCAAAGCGGGCGTAGGTGACGTTGCGGATCTCTTCCCCCCTCCGCCAGCGGAACAGAGCGCGTGGGCCGTACTGGGTTTCGCAGATATTCACAAGCGCCGGGACAGTACGGATAGGCTGTTCAGAGTTTTTCATAACCACCAACTTCTAATAGTATTTCTCTTTAAGTATAACATTTTTCTCCGCTTTTGTCAACCTGATTCCGCCTTCCCAAACGGGATGCATCGTCTCAAAATATGACGTCGTTATGCTTTTATGTACCACCGTTTTTATCGGCTGTTTTCAATTTTTTCAAAATGGCGTCCAATTTTGACCCGTTCAATTAGCAGCTGAAATCCGCTAGAATAAGGCTCTAAATAAAAATTGTAGCCGATGTCCAACCCCAGGGGGTTCAGATCTCGACTACAATTCAGATGTAATGGTACGCCGAAAAAGATACCACTGCGCTGGACAGGCTCTCTCGTTCCACGAGCATTCTATCATAAAATGAAACCGAATGCAAGCCCTAATAGTTGACCACGCGCAGCTCGAAGTACG
>Ga0123353_10002507_pt1 | contig 22832 bp, 12 predicted proteins | sample TergutLab28metaG_3_FD_92763 | JGI IMG/M metagenome (GOLD analysis project Ga0123353, IMG submission 92763) | Labiotermes labralis P3 segment gut microbial communities from Petit-Saut dam, French Guiana - Lab288 P3 | ecosystem: Host-associated > Arthropoda: Insects > Digestive system > Gut ... | reverse complement strand
GCAAGGGACTAGGGATTTACGAAGACTTCCTAGCGGTTCAGGGATTTGATCCGGTTAATGTTGGCGACGCCACGGTAGTAGTGACGAAAGTACCGGAGGCAATCCTTAATGACCGCTTGTTACAGGGGTTCATCTTCTATCCGAAGCGGATTGTGAGCGGGCAAGAGGTAAGGATGACCCTGCTGGACTTCGTACACCCTTCCTACGAGGAGATGTATGTGAATGACCACACATGGAGCAAGGCAGCAGACTGGATGGAGGATTTGGTCGCGGATATTGTTGACCAAGGTAAGGAGTTCGACCGGATGGAGAACTGGGTAGAAAATGATTGCCCTGCTTATGTACCCACGCCGGGAACCAGCAGGATCATCATTAGGCCGCATTTCAAATCCGCTTTGCGCTACGGTTGGCTGCGGGCACTGGGCTTTCACCCTACGAGCGTGGAATTGTGGAACCAGCCAATAAACAAGGACAAAGTATTAGAGGCGGCGATGGTTATAACGCCTTTAATGTTCTGTGATACTGCCTATGCCACTGGCAATTATTGTATGCGGTACCTGTTCTACGGCTGCCGTATGCTGCGGCTGGGCGACCCGTTCAACTTCTCCGAAAAATGGGATACCGTGCTTACGGCTGGGGACGACTTTATGTTCAAGGCATTCCAGGGCTGCGAATCGATCACGCAGTTCCCAGCAGATTACAAGGAGCCGCAAGCGTTTACCGCAGTGGGGGAGAATTTCAAGGCATATAAGTGCTATGGGTGTAAGAACTTACAGAATATCGGAACCGTCAACACCGAACCCCCAAACCTGACAGAAGCCAGTTACGGTTTTGAAGCGTTTGAGTATTATGGTTGCACTAAACTAGCCAATTTACCGGCTGCCTACACCGAAGTTTCGCAAATTATCAGCGATCGGCTGTATGATTTTCAAGTGAGCAAGTTTCATGGGTGTACCGCACTGACCGTATTGCCGGCGGGATATACGGAAACGAAGGTTGTTGCCGTGGGCGACAATTATCAGGCATACAAATTCAGTGAAAGCGGTTTGACCGCACTGCCCATTGGCTACTCTGAGTCTTTGGGGCTTTCTTTCGTGGGCAATAATTGTCAGGTAGGGAAGTTTGCTTTCTGTAAAGATCTTCTGGAATTGCCGGAGGGGTATTTGGAAATTGCCCCCAGTGTGATGGGTTATAATTTTTTGAAGTACAAGTTTGAGGGTTGTCCTGCGGCTCCGTAAGGTCATATTTCGATGAGCGGTTTAAGATTAAATGAAATAGACGCCATTCGTGCCCCCTTTTTGGGGAACGAAGATTGTGCGTGCTGCGTTTGCTGTCAGAACACAAGGGCAGAGTATTACGTCATGTATGACGGGACGACTTGGCTGGTCACGACGGATGGCACGATTGGCGTATTGCTTGCGGACAGTACCACCTTTGAAGCGAAGCACCACGCAAAACAGTATCACTCGTGGCGGCTATCCAATACTTATGCAAGCGATTTACCCTGCCCGGTCACGCCGCCAAGCATTACTGATCTGGGTTTCAATGGTTCGGTGCGGTTTCCCTATTTCAAGGACATCATTGGATTCCAGACCGATGTCGATAAGTGCGTCATTTTTAACATTTACGGTGAGTTACTCTACGAGGGGGACTATGACGGCAGGCGGTTCCCATTGTTTTACAACGGGCACGATAGGAAGGCGGCTACCCTAGACCAGTACCGTTATCTCACCGCACCAATACGATTCCCCATTGTGAATGACAGAACTTCTGCCCCCCATTTCGGGGAGACAGGAAAAATCCGATGGCAATTTGATGAGGAGGAGGATCTTTCGGAGGAAGAGGAGACGGAGCCTAAAAATACGCTTCGCCCGGTGCTGGATCGTCTCGGATCGGGTTTTGCTGCCGTTGCGTGGGCGACAGATTCCTTGGTGAGCCATAGTGATCCTAAGCGGTGCGGGTATTCCCCGGACAAGGACTATTCGTGGTACTCCTCCTATAAGATGTGGGCGTGTAAGGATGCGACACAGGACGACACGCCTTCCGGTGATGTCTCCGCCGCCAAGGTCTTCTTGCAGCGGGATTTAGTTCAGACACGAATGTGTCCGGATAAGGAGCAAATCACGAACGGCTGGACGAATACAAAATGTGAGGTAGAGTGTGAGACGAAGGAAGTCACCAAGTATCATAAGTGCGTCACTACCTTCAAGCCGGATACACCGTTAGAGCATCAAATACAGGGGTTTGAACTGAATTTATGCGGTAATTTTATTCGGGTGATTTTGCGGAATCATCAGGTATCTAGTAATAAATGGTACCGATTTGTCGGGACAGTCCCGAGTGCAAGTAAATTACCGAAGTATTTGCCGAAGGATTTTAATGTCGCTGACCTATTTCCAGGTGGCTACGGTAATGTGCCGCAGGATGACTGGGGTATACCGGAATGGTGGTTCGATTATTTACAGACATTCTATGTTTATGGCAGCCATGAGGAGGCACGATGGCAATGGATGCGGTTTCCTGACCAGTGCCGGCGGGACATAAAGAATATTGCGCATTTATTCCCTACGGACTCAGCGCAGGCAGTAGAGGAGTGGCCGTTGTCCGAGGCAGGTCCGACACGGTGCAGCCAGGCAGCAGGGACATCGCCGCAATGTCCCTGTGAAATTAGCGGGAATGCGGAAAAGGTATTAGGCCGGTCTGCCCAGGGGGTTTCGCCCATAGTCAGTCTCGAAGCATGGCATGAAAAGGACAATCCTGATGGCTGGAACCCGCATATTCCGACAAGTTATGGAATTCGGCAGTTCGATGTCATGTCGGTAGGTTCCGGGACGGATGGGGACAAGCGGTGGTATTATTTTGACGGATTGGACTGGGTGGAGGGGGAGGGATCGTACCAGGATTTGAAGAACTGGTCGCATGAAGATCTCAACATCATTTTTTACAAGGGCGTGGAGAGCCTGAATATGTGTGACCCCCATGCGCATATTATTCCCGCTAATGCCGGGCGAATTCGTTGTTGTGGCGACTATTTGCTAATTGGATTGGGCACGGACTATGAATCCAGGATGATTTATCTCCGGGATAAGGAGATGTTGAATTTTACACTCGGCGGTTTTCCGCAGCCTTGGCAGTACGGCAAGGAAAGTTTTGCCTGTTGCGATAGTTTTTTTGGCGTTACGGTTCTGACCTCAACGTCGCAGGTTCGGACATTTTTCTACGATCTGTTGCTCGATGAGGACGGCTTTATTGTGAAGCAGCAGGAAATATGGAGCGGTGATTTTAATGTCGAGGAAGCGCCGCAGTTCAGTGGGTGTAATTCGGATTGCCGGTATTATTTTGTGCGTCAGACGAATAAGAAGGGGCTTTATTTCTACCGGGATGTCGTTTACAAGAAGTATGGGGTCGTGGAATATGGGCGTTGGCGGTTTCTGCGATCACTGAATATCAATGAGGGCGTGAACAATTCTGCTCCTTCTAGCGGGTGTGTCAGCACGAAGGATGACTGTGTTATTCCCTGTGAGCCCGTACATGGATACCAAAAATACACTAACGGCGTGCTTGTCGACCCAGTTTGCGAAGCCCCGCCCAAAACACGGGAGGAGTGCTCTAATTCGCCGTGGGAGACTACGTTCAGTGGGTCGGCCGCGTGTACCGATGGTTGGGGCAACCCTTTTGCCCAGGACGTCGTTTCTGCGGTTGCGAGCGGAACGATTGAACGTTGTAACCACTTGACCTATGAATCATGTTGCGGCCTCGCGGAAGAGTATCATCTTACAAGTCAGACAGTGGTTCTGGAGTATAAAAGTATGGTGGTTACGTCTGGGGGGACGACCTATCCTGGGGTACCTGGTAGATCTGAAAACGGGAATTACTATAATTCCTCGCTACTCGCTCTTTTTAATGCGACTGGAAACAATACTGTATTGTCTGCGAGCCGATCATCTCCTTTTGGGGAGGGGGAATACAAGAAGCTAAGCACAGACATATATGACGCTAATCATCAGTTTGTGGAGAGCTTAACCCATACTTTATGCGCCTGTGGGCACACGCTTTATCTTCTTCGGCAAGACGGGGCGGTGGTAGACACTGTTGCTGTGCCCGTTCCCTCCTCGCCGGATTGGAGCAAGATACCTGTGGGGGGTAGTGGTCCGAAAGCGACATGGGATTTTATGTATGGTGTCCTTATTGCCGGCGGTACTGGCGGTGCTACAAATTGTCTTATGTCCTCTGGTGAGATTACCACAGGATTTACACTGCCTAACCGGTCATTATCTCAACAGAGCGGTGGGACGTATATGTCGATGAGTTGGACAGTAACCGCAGGTTATGGCGCTTCAATAGTATTAAAATTCGATCAGCATGTCTCCTATGGAGGCAGTGCGGACCCAATTGGCAGTTATTCCGTGTATCGTGTGGACGATGCGCAATACTATATCGAACCTTATTCAGAGAAGATTATTTCCATCCACACGGGGGTACGGGGCACGACATGTTATGGGTCGAATACGGATCCAGGGACATGCGGCCAATATAGTGTTTGTTATCTTGGCGAGCGTTACACTGTTTACCTTGCGAGCGAGTGGAAGGATGCGAATCATGTCTACAATAAGGCTTCTTTAGTTCGTCAGGGTTGTCCTGAGTACATTGAGACGGAGAGAAGAGTAGATACGAATTGTACCCTCGCTTATCACGGTAGGATTTTTTCTGATGATAATAACGATGGATTGTTGCTTAGTAACGGATCAGGCGGCTACAGTGGTGGAGAGTCGACGTGTACGTCAGACGATTCTTGCGATTTTTCAGGCGGTAAGGCTACGGCTAAGGTAAGAAATAACGATAAGGTCGTTGTCGATATAAAATTCCAGAACTACGCGTATCGATACTCAAGGTCAGGTTACGTAAGTTCGGCTGTTCCGAAAATTAAATGTTGTGGAAATGATTCAGGACCTTATACGATTCTGCACTTGGCCAAGGATGCCATCGGTTTCCTGTATTTCAAGGATCAGTTCATAACGGAGGTATCATCAAATGCGTCTTTTAACGCTTGCTGCGGATATGCGGCGGTCGTTAAGGAGGGCACCGGGCTCCAACGTGTATTCATCGACGGCGTGGAGATCGAAGATACGAGCAACATTTTTCAGGACAACAAGGGTGCCGTTAATAACGCAACCCATCCCTTACGAATCAAGTGTGATGACGATTATTACCTGTTCTACCACGAGTCCGGCACTGAGTTTGAGCTCGTCGATAGGTACACCCCTTTCGTAAAGTATTACTCCCTGCAGTGTGAGGAGCCTAGGAAGCCTACCGATATTTGCGAGGAGGACAAGGCAAAAGAAGACTGGTGGAAACTTTACAACGCACTGTCCGACATGGATCCCAGGAAACAAGGGCTTGTGCTACTGGACGGTACACCCTGTATCGTGACAGCGATTGGGAGTTATCTTTGCGAAGAGAAGAAAAAAGACGGCACCCAGCCTGTGTGGATTGGTCCGACAAAATGGCGCACACAACGGAAGGATAAATCGAACACAGAGTATGAATTCGATGATCCCTTCGCCCCTTATTGGGAAAAGGGACAGGACAGAAAAATCAATTCCCCGGAGGGAACGATGTCCTTGTTGCGAACACTCTTTGGCGATGATTTCACTTATGATGAGGTAGAAGCCGGCATTGACCCCCTTACATCCGCAGAACGGGCTGTCCGATCACGGGAGCAGCAGTTACTCCATATTGAAAGACAGATTGACCTACAAACGACCGTTACGAACGCCGTCTGTAGTACGCCAGGGAAGCAGGGAGAGTGCTCTTTAGAGCAAGGGCAGCTTATTGGGTTACAGGGCGATCTGGCACGGGCTGAAGCGAATCTTGTTCTCGCCCAGCAAAGGTACGAGTATCTACTGGCAAATCCGTCAGCAGCAGATAGCAGCCAATATCCCAGCGATTCCCGCAGCGGCGGAACATGGTTATTTGGTTTCCGGGTCAAAAAAGGGCAAAACATCGCTGCTGCTTATTACAAAACGACCTTCCTATACAATGATTCCCGGATGCGGAGCGTCAAGAGCTACTGCGATGGGGCATTCGGCGTATTTTATTTTTCCGGGGCGGGGTACTACCTGTGGGATACCCCTGTTATCGAGAGGGAGAATTCTTACGAAGAGGAGGCATTTACAAATGCCCTAGATAATGTCGTGTACCGGTATTACAAATCCCATTTCGCTGTGTATCAGGGGTTGCCTAATCCACTGCCGCACAAGCAATTAGGACACGAGTTTCCGCGTAATACAGAGGACTGGGCGGCATTAGGGGATTGGTTACAGAAATACACCCCCTACGGTGCCTATGTTTTCAACAGAACAGATCGGTTATCTGATTTGACCCATGTTTCCTACATTGACGATATTGAGCCTCCCTTCCACGAAGATAAGGGGCGGCTGGATAACCGACCCCCTTATAATGAAGGGTTCAAGGGCAGCGATCATCCTTTCGGCGACTTTTTATACTTTAATGACAGGAATGCACCGGTACGGTATGATCGTGCGTTGAGCTGGGAGCGACCCTTCGACGACCAGTGCGATCATCAGAAATTCCAGATGGACACTTCGCTGGACCTATTGAGGAGCCCCTTTACGGCAGCCGGGGATCGGGTTGTGGTGGGGGCAAATGGGGCGATATATGTTTTTGATGATAAACTAGGAAGGATGGATTTTAACGCACAAACTCTCGAAAGTTTGTAAAACTTTCTGTACGACGTACAGAAATGGAAATTTTGATATACGATGTCGAACGATAACGAAAACCCTTGCGACGATGTAGAAGTGCGATCCCTAGACGGGCGGCTCGTGTCCCGATCTAAGGGGTCGGTGATTACGTACCCCATTCTGCTTCTAGGACGTGATCCCGTGCGGGAAGACGCAAAAGGCTGGAAGGAGGTGCTGGTATTCCAGGACAAGGCAACCACACTTCGTGTAACGCCGCAGCCCATTGTTCTGTGTGAAGAAAATGGGTACTCGGCGAGCGGGTTGATAGAGAGCAACGGATCCTGGCTTCTGTATTCCTACGATACTGCCAAACTGGTCTGTTTACTCAAAAGTGGGGCATCCCTCACCGATGGGGCGGGGAATGACACCCTTGCGATCCGTAAGTCTAATGCGTCGCTGGCATATGGTGTCTATGACTCGACATTGCTCTTTCTCACAGATACGGCAGACGAGCCTTATCTTGTTCCTGTTGTCCTGGACTACGCGAAACCTCTGCGGGTAAAGGGCGATACGGGTTCCTGGGTCGAAGCCCCGGGGGTGGTGAATATTACCATTGAGGAGAATGAGACCGAAAAGGAACTTTGTATTAGTCGGGAAAAGTACTGGCAAATTGTTGGATTTCCTACGACCGGGGAGCTTTCCCTCGTGGCGAAAGATGATGCGGGCGATCCGGATAGGGGGTATAACGACCGGTGTATTTATATTCAAAAGGGCGTCTATTCAGAGATAACCGATACGACCTTTAGCTTTATTGTACAGTCGGGCATCAAACAAGTTCAGGTGAGGGTTACAGTAGAGGGGGACGCGATATTTGAGGTGAGTGATGGTACGGTCGTCTTTGGCGCGAACGGCAATGTGGTTCTAAATCCAAATACATCTAGCGATAAAGATTATCAACAGACGCTGTATGTCAAATGGTATAACTACGACGATTACACGATAACGGAGCCTGCTGGCTATACTTGTGTTAGGGGGGCGATTTCTCCGATAGACCTGGACACGGTCAAAGGATATTTTACTAGCGAATCACGATCAGAAGATCAGTACGAAAAAATCATAATAGAATACACGGGGGCGGACATAAGAACCGCCCAGGCGGGATCGAATCTTTCTAGTACCAGCCAGGTGGTTTTGACGCCAGTATACACGGTCAGTGGTACGGAGTTAAAGGGACCCTCGCGGACGATAAGGTGTTATCGAAATATTGAACGAACTTTTGAGGTTAAGGACGATACGATTTGGTCGATCTTTCAGGACATTTGTGGCGGTGCCCCTAGTGAGATCGGCACGAGAGCGAAGAATTTGAATCTCGCGGAAGATTTTACTCCTACGACGACTATACAGGTCAAAGCAAATCAGAGCGTCAGTGTGAAATCGGTAGCGACAGATCCGACAGGGGGCTATAACGTATCTTCTGACGGTCTAACCTATTCGTTGTCCGGGGCTCAGGATTTCCGCGACCTGACCTTTAAGTCAAATTCAATTTGGTTGGATATGGCTTTTACGGTTACATTGACTTTTCCCAGCTACACCCGTTATGTACTCAGCTCGATAAATGCACTCAACTCTCAATTGGTTCCGGCACAAGAGGTCGATATTTCGTTCAAGGTGACTTATCCGCATTTCATTAGGGCAAGGGATGTCTATTTGCAATGGGATAATGACTGGACGCAACATAATTGGGTGCTGACAAACCCGGATGCCAAGGTTTCTGTGTCGAACGTAGGACATGATCAGTCTTCTTCTCTGTCTCTGGTCACAGCGACGACATCAGCAGTAAGCAGTGGGGAGCGTCTGTTGCCCCTCTCTGTTTCTGGGTCGAGCAGTTACGAGTACGATATCTTTACCGTTAATATTCAGAGCAAGGCGGACGCATCGGTAGCCACAAAGACAGGAACGTTTAAGGTTCTTGTCTGCAATTCCGTGTCAGAGGGTAACGAGATTGTGCCAAAGACAGCCTCCTCGGCAGTTCTATTCTGGGCGGATTCACTATATCAGAGGGGCGGTTATTTGATCGGGACAATTGGTGCAGTGGGGAGAGGGGGAGTTTGCTGACGATTCCGTCCACCTCCTCTGTCGATGCCACTATTCGTAACGAAGCAAGATACGAGTCGAGAGGGACAAACAATGCAACGAGATTTAATGTGATTTTCGATAAGGTCAAGATAATCCGCAGTTGGAGTTATTCGGTATTTGGAAAGGAAAATATAGCGTGTGGCTTTCTGATTGAAGGAAAGTCGCTGATCACAGGTCAGTGGGAGACTATCAGCGCAGTCACGGATTTTGACACACATTCTAGTAGTTCCAGTACTGTGGGTCCCGGTGGGGATGACGGCAAACAAACGATCGTCATTGACTACGTGACCGTAGCCCCGAGGCCGTGGAAAGATATTAGGATCATGATAACGCAGGCTCGAAATGCGTCAGGTGGGCTATTTGCACCTGACGCGACTGTGTCCCCTGAAATTAAAGTTGGTCAGTTCCAATTCTATGAGAGTTATCCAGTTTTGAAGAGAACAACAGGAGCGACGAATTATCAGTTAAACGTGAAAAGCGGCAATGTGCAGTATATTCAACAGAGTACAAACACGTCCTATGCTGTTGCGTCTGTCGCCGATGGAAAGTTATTTTCGGGTGCAGTGGAACCCATTGGCGCCGCAAACTGGTATTGGGGCAGTAATGAGTATTGGCATTATAGGCTAGTTGAATCTGATGCAGGTGCTATCAGTAAATATTCGCCTGGCGCAGCGTGTTTGGGTATTTGCCTGAAGGCTGCAATTGATGTTACCGGCGTTCGATACGATACCGGTATCGTAGAGGGGTACTCAACGGCAGGGGCAATTACGGTAGATACGGCATCGTCGTGTGTTAAGCAGTCGGATATAGATGCCGCGGAATCTTATAGCGCATTTACTGTTATAAGCGCGTGGCGACATTTGGGGGTGGGATTACGCAATGTATCTAGCGGAAGTTTAGCTACTGATTCTGCCGCTATTACTGATTTTGCTAAAAAGGCGCAGGAATTAGTTTTTGGTCAGGCTTACACTGATCCAGTAGCGGACGGGACCACAGTGACTTTAACGGATAACCAAGAGGACGATTATAAATTACTCCGATATTCAAATGGCCAGTGGCATGACATCGGACAAGACGTAATCATTAACACCAGTGTAAAGATTGTTAATTTCGATAAATTGATGCCTTTGAGTGCGAGTGGGGTGTCAGCCCCAACTGCCGATATGAGCAACATTATGTCAACTTGGGGTAAGATGGGAGGACGTAATTATTTTGCTGTTACGCACCCCGATAACGGGCACCGTTTGCTGTATATCGATGGGGTATGGTACGACACTTATAGTTCGATACCTGAGGTAGGAGTTGCGGTTGGGCGTGATGATTTTTCCGCTTACCGTGGGCGACAGTTTTATCGGTATGCGACCGCCGACGGGATATTAAGTTTTCGATTATCCGTCGCAGGATTGGCGGACACCATGTATAGCTGGGTACATTCAAACCGAATTCGAGCAGTCATGGGGGAATTTCAAATTTTTGAGCGGTTTGAGGGGGTTAATATTACGTTCAAAGATATTCAAGTGAACGGTAAGAGTATCAATTACGGTGAGGCGGTTTTTACGCAGGGTGCTTCGATTAGTATTAAATGTAACGAGCTTACGGTGAACGGAGCACCTGCTGATTCGAGTACTGGAAATAGATTATTTGCTCAAACACGGCAAAGTACCAGTATACAGTGGAACTCGGTAGCGTGGAACGGTACGTCGTTCTTTACCCCGGAGACAAATTTTACTGTTACGAGCGTCACCCTGTTCTACCAAATGGGTGATGCGGAGAACAAGGCAACCGATACGTCACGAATGTATCCCTTTTTCACTTTTACTGTGGTTCGGTCATGATCATATCACCCAACGCTTATCCTCATACGGACATACAACACGTGGTCAACAACGTGTACAAGTGCGTTGACCTGGCGTACATGCTCTCTCAGTCAGAAACAGACTGCAATCTGTACGTACAGAGACTTTACTGGGCACGTGACCCTGACGACCCCTGCACAGTCCCTGACTTTAGCGTACCTAAAAAAAACATATTGCTCATCCCTGATGACCTAGTGGGGGTGGCGAAGGACGGTAGCGAACCGATTGATTCGCCGACTGTGGCTTTTGATTTTTACAGTTGGGATGGCTACTTCTTTGATCCGGGAGTTGTGGGCTACTCTGTTAATAATCCAACTCCGAACTATCGACCGTTACTGTACCCGGGGGCTGGTTCGAATTTCGATATGAAGTTCTGGCAGTTCTACATAGCGCAGCGGTATTTCCCACGGCATCGTTTGGTACTGCGGCTTCCCAACGCTACGACCGAAATTAACGGCACTTATCTGGAAGATATGAACCTAATGACGGCGATTGCGCCCAAGTTCCGAATGGGGGAAATGCGGCAAGTTCATGGGGTTTTGTTTTATCGCCCACGCCTCGGTGGACCGGGTGTGTCGGAAACATCTCCTTATCCCGTACAACTATTGACTTTGCCTGAATACGGAGATACCTATATTAAGTTGTTTGATTCGCTTGAGGCGAAAGACTACACGGAGCCATCAGCCGAGATTTGTGAAGAGTACGCAGATAAGTACATAGGTGGAATACCTTGCGTGGCGAATCTGGACTCCTCTACGGCAGCACGGGAGCTGTTCTTCCGGTGGCAGGGGAGTATGACCCATTTCCAGACTCTGGATTCCCCGATTATTCGCCACGAATCGTGGACATTAGCGGATAATCTTGAAATGATGTACCCCTGGCCTTACTTGGTAAATAGACTTGTTGGTACGGAGATTTCGAGCGGATTGACCATCACCGAGGATATGATTGTCAGTGAGCAACCGTACACTTACATAGGTGATCTATCGACAGGAATACGCTTTACAGGTACACGAACAGCCGGCTCCCCTTACGCGGAATTGGACTATTACAGTGCTGAGTGTGAAACATCTTATGATACCCCCTCACCGGAACATGAAGCAGGAGATATCTGGGTACTAAGGAATGTTCCAAAGGACAGCCCTATCGGTGAGACAGGTGGGACAGGTGGGACAGGTGAGACCGGGGAGAGCGGTGAAACAGGGGAAAGCGGTGAGACAGGCGAGTCAGGCGCAACAGGGGAAAGCGGTGAGACAGGCGAGTCAGGCGCAACAGGATCAACGGGTTGGACAGGGCTGTGGCCGCCACCGATACCCCCGCCAATTCCACCTGATCCTCCTATACCACCGGGTCCGGCTGGAAGCCCGGAACCACCAGACGAGTTAGGACCAACGGGCGGATATGATCCTAATGAGGGAGGGATAACTGGGTATTCTGGTATGCTGGGACCCCTTGGCGGATTCACCCCCAACAGTGGATCAAGCACGACATTGTATTCTGATAACATTGGCGAATGGACAGATGAAGATGGCAGATTTACTGTTCGACGGAACGTCAGCGATAATCGGTTCTATGTTGCTAATCGGTTGTTACTGAAATGGTACTACTCGCCGGAGACGAACAGTTGGCGTAGTAATTATGCTCGCCCCAGTACCGATAACCAACTCCGGCTACTCGTCACGTTCAGGCACCCGCAATTGATCCGCGGCTGCCTCAATCCTATGTCGGTACCCGCAAGTTTCAATAAGCCGACACTTTCGTATGGTCAGGTAACTACCTATTCGTCTATTCCCCCTTATGTTTTGAGCACTTCCTACCGATGTATCTTTGATCCAGGGATGTATGATCAGTGGTTAGTACCATGGCGGGTGCTGATAGAAGGCAAGGAAGATGGGAAGCAAAAAACAAAATGGGAACTGATGGACGAATTCGCTTTGGAGCATTTCAGCGCCCGGGCACACACCTACTTTTCCTATCCGCGGCAGGTCAAGTACATCCGCATCACCATACAGGATTGGTACGGGAACACTTTTATTGATGACATCTTGAAGGATTACTTCTATCGGGCAACAAGCGATATGATGGGCAGTACAATCACGCCGCCTGCTGGACACTACAACGAGTATAGTGGGCTTCACGCCAATTATGTTGTCCGTGAGAGCAAGGATTACACGATAGGGACGTGCCTAGAAGAGCGACCAGAGGAGATGCCGCTACCATTTACACAGGTATTGGACTATGATTTAGCAGAAGCAGAATTGAAGCAGTGGGAAGATCGGGTGATGCAAAGTATTTGGAAGCCGATCTACATCCCGCCATTTTTATTTTTTGGCGAGAATGGTGCGCCGTTATGAGAATTTGTACGAACGCAGATATACAGACTGTCCCCTGTGCCGGGACAGTACATAGTCGGAGTATCAAGTGCCGGGCAGGTCAGGCCAATACCTGTTTGCGCAATTGTAGCGATCAGTGCCCGGGCTACCAAGCACCCGGACACCGCAGACCAATTCCGCAGAGGATGCCGCCTGTCGCCTCCGCTCCTTTTCAAGCTTCACCGCCCGCCGACAGACCAGCGAGGCAGCCGGTCTTTACAGCGGAAACAAGCCGCGGTTGCGGCGGCTGCGGCGGATCGAAATCTGTCGCAGCAAATAGCTGAGGCGGGCATTTTTCCTTGTCATTCACCGGCTTGTTGCCGACGGAAAATGATGTAAAATATCAGTGACAGTCGCCAAACTGTCACATGGATTTCGAGGTATACCATGTTTCGCCTCCTTTCTGCGGTCAAACCGCGGTTGGGACTTGCCCGTCGGTGCGATTACGCCGGCGGGCATTTTTCCTTGTCATCTACCGGCTTGTTGCCGACTAAATATCAAGTACAATAGTATCAATAGTGGCTCCACCGCTATTTGGATGTCTATGATCATGGGGCGTCCTCCTTTCTGCGGTCATACCGCTGTGTAAGTTTGCTCGTCGGTGCGTCTACACCGGCGGGCTTTTTCCACTGTTATTTCCCGGCTTGTTTTCGCCAAAAAATCAGGTACAATATCGCCAGTAGTGGCTCGACCACTATGTGGATCTCAACGTGTAGCATGAGTCCGCCTCCTTTCTGGGGCACTGCCCCGGTTTGACCTCGCCCGTCGGTGCTTTCTACACCGGCGGGCTTCTTCCTCTGTCATTTCCAGGCTTGTTTTCGCCAAAAAATCAGGTACAATACCACTGACAGTGTGCCCACTGTCAAGCGGAGATGTAATTTCAACTTCATCGGTGCGTCTCCTTTCTGGGGCCCTGCCCCGGTTTGACCTCGCCCGTCGGTGCTGTTACACCGGCGGGCATTTTCTTTTTCCCACATCATCACCGTAACATAAGTGCCGCAACGGACGGAATCGCCCCGTGCAACCGTAAACCCTTTGTTATCAACAGTTTACGAGAATTCGGGAAAAATTCTGAAAATTTTTTTCCAGAATTTTTCCTTTTCAGCCTCGGTTCGCCAAAGTCGTTGGGATATAATGGGGCTATGTTTGTCATTTCTGTCGAAACCGCGGCGATTCAGCGTCCCTTATCCAATGGGGCTACCAGGGTCATCTTCCGCGCAAGAAATGAGGATGAGACCCCGGCACCCATTTTTCTGTGCTGTGTGGAACCGCCGGATGCGTTCAGTAAAACGCTGAGGGAGAGCTACGTCACCGTTTGCTCTGTCGAAGATCTTGCGGAGTATCCCGTTGGCGTAAGTTCGGTTGCCGAAGTTCCCCCGGCGGAGTTTCCGGTGGACACCTTCCTTTTTGATGCCCAGGAGAATAGAATTTATGTGCGGTCAGCCGATAGTGCGGATCAGCCCACATGGTCACCCTATCGCCCCCCACATGGGTTGCGTCCCAATGTCCATACGCACAAGCTTCCTTTTTTTCGAAGGTCAGCGATTGATATTATCGTGCCGAATCGTGCCTATGTTATGGAAGCAGTGGAATGGATAGAGCAGGCGGCAAGACGACTAACAAAAGACCTAAAAGATATCGAGACCTTAAGACCATTCGCGCCGTGACGTGTTGTGGAAGAAGCAATCAGCAGCGATTTATGCGTGTACCTTCCGGTCAATCTACCGGGAGGACAGAATTGCCTAGCGCAGCTGTCCTGAGTGATTTCCCTAAATTGGCGGATTCGCCGCCGGTTTTTGTAACGGACTCGGTCATTTTTCGTTGGGCTAGAAATGCTCGGATTGTCAGACTAATTCCCGTATTAAATGAAGTAAGAATTCTGGAGCGGCACCTCATTGCTAATAATTGCAAATCCTGCCGTAAGCCCATGGAAGTGGATCGCTCTTCTATCAATGTGGCTAAGAGGGCATTGGCAGAGTGCTCGGAGGAAGTAGCATTATTGGTAAAGCAGGCTGCTGGCGTGGTAAAGTATAAAGTTACCTATCAATCCCCATCGGGGGGATTGAAGGAAGTTGTGAAGTAAACAAGCCGAAAGGGATGATAACTGCTCTAGGCAGTGTCGCTTGAACCTTAACGGTAGTCCAGACAACCTAGAGCTGGACTATCGCCGGCTTTTTTCAAAGTTTTTTTTTTACAGGAGAAAAAGTATGGAAGTTAACAAACCGAAAATAATCAGCCAAAAGGTAGATCGAGGTCCAGATCGGTCGCGTGCGTCCGTCACCTTCATTGTGGAGGCAGACAGCGCAGCAGACGCAAGGGACTACGTTCTGTCAGATGAGATTATGGAGAAGGGCATAGAATTGTGCGAACAGTTGCCGCTGATGGAGGTGGGACTGGATGAACGCGGTGTGCCGCTTTATTGTGATAAGGACGGCAAGCCCAGCGATTTGATGTTCGTGCCGGAGCAGGATAAGTCGGAGAAACATTACTATAAAGTCACCTACGCCTATATTGGGTCGAGGTAAAATTCCCCGGGCTTACGCCCGGGGTTCCCTTCTATTATGGCAGCAAAGAAATGCAAATCGGCGGTGGCTGTCGTCACGAGCAATTCGTCCACCACGATCAACGAATGGATTGCACATCAGTTCATTGTTGGCTTCGACAAAATCATTGTCGTTCTCGACAAGTGTACCGACGATACTTTCCAACAGATCCACAAATTACCGCCATTTATTTTGGAGCGGGTGGACATTCATAACAACCAGCTCACACATGATGTGAGCTATGGGTTTAATTTCCAGCGGAACGCGGCTATGAAGGTTTACGACCTGTATAAGGATCGCGTTGAATGGTTGGCGCTGTTCGACGATGATGAATTTTTTTATGATCATCAGCGGCGTCGGGTCAATGACTTATTGGCAACTATCCCCGTTTCTGCGGGACAAGTTTTTGTTCCTTGGTTATGTTTTGGTCACAGTGACAGGGTATTGTTGCCGCCGCCCCCGATGACGAAATACGAATGGTTTCAACGGGTTGTACCCAAAAAGTCCTTATCGGGCTTTGATTTCCCGCATGGTATAAAATCGTTTGTGCGATTGTCTGATATTGACATCAAAGGCCGGGAAGATGGGTCATGGTATCGCACCCACTGTGTTTGCACTAAAGGGGACTCAGTAACATTTGATGGTAGGCTTCATCACGAAATAACAGAGGGTGCTACCAGTTGCGTCACGGCACACGCACATTATGATACTTGTCTGGCGCATTACGCCATCGGCTCTATGCAGGAGTTTGTGCAACGATGCGAACGATGGCAGCGGGTTCCGCCGCCCAAGAGTGCTGAGTCGTTGAGTAAAAAATACCAACTTGGACGGTTTGTACGTGAAGCGGGGCAAATATCTGATTCCCGAATGTTGATCTATGCTGATGAACTCAGGGCGATTTTGTCGACACCCGAAAGTCATACGTGCTGGCTACCCACTTTCACCATTGTCAGTGAGCTGAGTAGTGACCGATTGGAATATCTAAAAGAGGACTGGCCATTTCCTTCGGAGAAGCCGGATGTGATTCCTCAAAATTGTGATGGCTGGTTTTTCGGCTGTGAATCCTTACTTTCAGAGGTTTTGTCGGATAAGACGCAGATCTATGTCGAATTGGGCAGTTTCACCGGCGCGTCGTTGCAGTACGCGGCGAAACAGGCACCTAATGCGACCCTCATTGCCATCGATAAATGGGATTGGACATATACTGGTGAGGGTCCGTCGAATAGTCCCGCTTGTTTGCAAGACCCGTATGCGGTTGTCCCGCTTTGGGAGACATTCGTGGTCAATCAGTGGGATTTACGGGATCGCATTATCCCCATCAGGCTGGATACGTTGCGAGGGCTTATGTCGGTTTATTGTGCCGGCATCAAACCAGATGTGATCTACGTCGATGCTGATCACGAGTACAAAGAAGTAAAACAAGATATAGAATTGGCGACAAGGCTTTTTCCAGACGCCGTACTCTGCGGTCACGATTACAAAACACATCCAAGTGTCAAACAGGCGGTGGACGAGCTGGCGATAAGATTCGATAAAAAAGTCAAGACGCAATTCGGGGACCAACGATGCAATGTCTGGCTTTTTGAGTAAAATAGATATATGGATCAAGCCGCCGCTTTAATCACCAATGAAGATGTTTTTGCCTCGACATTGGTGACCATTATGATTGACCAGTTCGGGGACACCTTCCTATCGGGGGAGGAGGGCCCCTGGGCACCGGAGACATTGCGGCTGGAGATCAGGGATCACTTCAATGTCGAGATTCCTGACGACAATCTAGGCAAACTGATGACGGCTATTGCCGTCCTGACGACGGATCATTTCTACCGCAGCCTGTCCTCGTTTCTTTTCACAGTCCACGGATTATTGGGTGATGGTACGTCATGGTCGTATGCCGAACCCATTGATCTGGAGGACTTGGCCTGGGCGATGACAGAAGCCATCCTGTTGTCGCCGCCGCAGGAAGGCGACCTATTCGATTCGCAGATTGTTGCTTATTGTAAAACATTGGTGCAGCGGGAAGGACTGCTCTCCCCGCCAGCCGTGCTCTCCTTTACCAAAGAAGAAGAGGCGTATGGCGACATCACACCCTATGATGAGAATGTGATGATAGAGCAGGCAGATCGGACAAACGCTATCAATGAATATACCGAGGAGCAATTGGGACGATTATTGCAGGAGCTAGAATCGCTCCCCTTCTTGAAGACGTCGTCAGATATGATGCGGGCAACATTGTCCGCAGAGATCAATGAACTTTTTGGGCAGGACAAGTGGACGTAAGCTGCTGTTTGTATCTAAATTTTGGCTCTTTTTGCGTTATATACAGGTGAAGGGAAATAGTTCCTTTCCAAACAAAAAGGAGAACGATATGAACCTCACGAGTAGAATTTTTGCCGGGCTTTTGATCGTCGCTACCACCCTCACTACAATCGGCTGCAATATATCCATTAGTGAGCCGCAGGTCGTAGAAATGAGCGAGAGGGACAGACTGATTTTTGCTATGCAGACCAGAGGGGAGTCCCTTTGGGAGGCTGGTGAATATACAGCGTCTTTCAACTTCTTGAAATACGCTGGCGATCTCAAATTGGAGAGCCCATCGCCCAAACCAGGTACTACGGAACGGGCAGTTGCAATCACGCCGGCAAAGACAGGCTGGTGAAAAATCCCTGCTGATTTCGAAATCAGCAGGGTCGAAACAGGAGGCTCCCGCCTTCTTCCGCGTTGCCCCTCGAGGGCAGCCTTGCTGTCTTGTCTGTTTCGTCGGCATGGCACGATGCCATGCGGATGAAAACCAAAACAGAAGGATTGGCAAGCGAAGGAAAGGAGGACATGATGTCCGCTTTGTTTCGAACGGTTCTCCGAGGTCTCAAGTTCAAATTGAAACTTCGGTTCGTGCTCTTTGGCGTCGAGATTGAGCTCAAAGCCAAAACATGGTAAAACCGGGTGCCTGATGGGATTTCCTATCAGGCATTTTTTATTTTAGCCGTGATTTTGATTTTGTCAAGCCCACGAACCTCAATTTCTCAGCAGTACCCCATAAAATTTTTCCAGGCGCTGGTAGCTTTTTCGAAGATATTCTTCATTGAGTTCGAGTGTTTGTGACGCAGCGTTGTAGGTTTTGACTGCCCTACTGGCTTGCAATTCTTCGTAGAGTTTTTGGAAGTCAAAGATACCGATATGCCGCCGGTAATTTTCCGCAAGGTCAGCAATGGATAATTTATTGTCCCGTAATATCAGTAATTCTGCCCGATGGAGTAGATTGACATAATCGTAGAAGTAATCAGGCTGGGCATCATAGCCGCCGAATAGGGAGTTCCTTGTGGGGGCTACCCCTATTTCTTTTTCAAAGAACCGCTGTGTTTCTTCGATCAGGTCATTATTCCAATCGCAGCTGTGTACTGTCGGGTCTAGCACGTATTTACTGATGTGCCGCAGACAGGACATAAAGCAATCCTGGAAAATAGTGGGCAGTTTCCCATCGAACCACCGATAAAACCGTGTTCCTGGCAGTAATAGCAGATTGGCTTTTCCATAGGACATTCGTGCGACGGCTTCGGTGATGGATGTCCAGATAATTGCCGGCGTATCTAGCCCCACTATATCTGCCCACTCGTGGGTGATTTTTTTCTTTTTATGCCCAGGTTGGAACCGCACTAAGAAGGGGCATTGATGCGACAGTGTGTATTGGTCTATTTCGTCCTTATCTTTTAAGGATAATTGCGGCAACCCGATTATATCCCCTATTTGTTTGACCAGCAGGAATTCATTACCGGCAATGACCGTTTGCAGCGACGGCATCCGATAGGCGGGGCTAAACAGGGCAGGAACAATGGCGGAAAAAATGGAAAAGATGACCGGGGTTTCTTCCTGGAAATTAGCAAGGGCAGTACGGTGGGTTTTCCCGATAGGACGCGCCTGTTGGATGGTCATTTTGTGGAAGGGACCGGTTTGTAATGAAAGTGCCGTATCAATGACTGTAGCAGCAGAAATACTGGTATTGGGCAGTAACAAAGATTCTTCTTTTTTGGACCAGCCGTATCCCTCCCGGCAATAGATGGTTTCCGGTGTGCTGGTTTCTTTGATGAGCCGCAGGTATTGGTCATTTTTTACATTGATACGGAGAAAATGGGGGCACCCGTGTTCAACGCATACTTTTTTAACCAGTTGGATGGGGTATTTCTCAAAGAGGTTCTCCTTTATGGAAAAAGGATACTCTTTTTTGTCGATTATTACTTTTCCTTGGTAGATGGGCGGATCTTCGGCGATGTGGACGACCTTTTCAATATGGCAACGGGTATTTGCCAGTAGGGAGCGACTAGATCGGTTCCCTATTTTCCACCAGCCCTCTTCGTTGGAGATAATTTGATTATCGTCAACGTATTTAGGTCTGTCTGTTGCAGCAGCAGCGGCGGTGAGGTCACGACGAATAGCGGCGGGCGCATATTCAAGGTACTGTTCAATAGTTTTTTGGGGTAGGTTAAGTGGTTTAAGATTTTCGTGAACACGGGAGGGATCGCGTTCCAAATACCATGTCAGCGCTTTGTGCCAGGGATCGGCATTTTTGATAATGGAGCGGAATAGTCCCCCATAAATTTTGTTCGGCGGGTCAAAAACACCGGCAGGAGTAAAATGAGCAAAAGATATCATGCCGTTTTGGATGCACGCTTCACGTAGGCTTCCAATATCGCTGGAAGGCGACCAGAATATTTTGGAAATGTTCTGCAATCCCGACCAATTGTAGGAGTAGGGGGTGTTTGTGCGCGGGTCAGCGGGGAACCAACCGAGTAGGGGAAAGTACTGGGCTTCCTGTTTGTATAGGGCAGATTGGACTTTTAGGGTGAGTTGCCATTGGGAGCATAGCACGACAGCGGACTGATCCGGGCGGCAAACTGCCCGTGTGCCAAGGAAACCAGGATCAAAAAGATATTGCCCCCCTGTAGCCGGATCTAATCTGCGGATTAGGCAGGATTGTGTTGCCTGTTCGTGCCCGTTGATAAAAAAAATCCCGCTAAGATGCAGGGGCAGGTCATAAAGGGGTATGGCGGTAATCTTCGCCCAGGGCCCGTGGAAAAGACGGGAACCGCTGGTATTATGCTGCTTGTTTTTCATACTGGAATGGAACCAAACCTCAAATGATTGTTTTGCCCCTTGGCGGAAGCTGGCGGCAGGGGGATAATGGTCTAGGTCGTACATACCCGCTAGGGCGATGGTCGCAGCCCGCTGGAAGGGGGCGGCCAATGTAAATTCCCGTTTCAAATTTATACGTTCTTCCCTGAATTTCCGGTATTTTTGAATATCTTCTGCTTCTACCGGCGGCATCGCCCCCTGATGGGTTAGTTCCTGTATTTGGTGTTCTACGCTAACTTGATTTAATTTTGCAAGGTAGTCCACCCCTGTCCCGGCGAAGCCGCAACGGTCGCAGACATACCAGTAGGTGCGGTCATCGGCAAGCGGATAATCATAAAGTATCGCGTGTCGGTTCCTGTGGCTGCAAAGCCCACAGGAAAGCGGATGTGTCGTTTCGGTATAATAAGTACGAAGATTTAGTTGATTACACTGCGTGTAACGGCGTAACGAGAACATTTAATGGCAAAGTCGGTTAAGTTCATCTTGGATGCAATGCAGGAGTCGGGTTTTGAAATTCCCGCCTACGTAAGGACGAAACAGGCAAGCGGCGAACTGGCTGATGGTAGGGACAATCCTAACGGTATCTGTATTGACAGTCAAGCCGATGTGTGGCTCTCCAGTCTGAAGTTAGCCTGTGGCGACTTTCGACCGATAATCCAGGAAATCCATGCTAAAAAAATAGCCGATGCGGCTAAAAGGTACGCCATTACCGACGACCTGAAATCAGCGGCTGCCTTCATGGATAGGATGGATATTGATCCCCAACAAATCAGTACCGAAGGGGATTGGCACCGGACAAAAGATTGGCTGTATAAAAATGCCGAATACATGGATCTAAATATCCGCGAAGGGATCGTGGACCATCTGTTTGAGAAAGCAGCAGAATTGGAATACATCCCTGCCCTTTCCGAGAAATGCCTGCTGTTCCAAATTGCCGAACGCGATCCCTACGCGATGCCGGAAATGAGGAAAGTGGCGGAAGGTTATGTCCACAAACTCGCTACCGGCACCTATTACACCACCGATCAATTTGCGAAATTGCCGATTGAGCAGGTAAAGGAGTACCTGCCCAATCTAGTAAAACAATCCTCTTTCGAAGCGCCTATACTTCAGCCCGATCTTTTTGCAAAGGCAGCCGCCAGCGCAGATTGGAATTCTGCGAAAGTGCTGGATGCTCTACTCCATAATTGCGGACAGTCCCCAGTGGGGCGGGAAGCAGACCCGCCCATTGAGATCAATGATGCGATGTTGGCGGCACTTTAAGGGGCAGCCCATTTCTGTACGTCGTACAGAAATGGGACGATTATGTCCGATAAGTGAGGGGCGGGGCTATTGACACACCGCAACAAAAATGATAGACTCTGGTGAACAAGCCCGCCAAGCCTATGCCCCTCACAAAATAGTTATTATTTTCGAGGCGGCACGCTCAAATGTGCGGGTAATTTTTTTTGTCCATGAAGAAAGAAAAGTTCTCCAAACCGTTCTCAACATATAACGAGCAGTTGGCAATCCTCCAAACAAGAGGCTTGACTGTTTCTGACAGAGAGGCAGCAGAAGCGTTCCTCTCGTTTTGCAACTATTATCGTTTTAGTGGGTATCTACTTGCTTTTGAGGACGAAAGGCATGTGCTATTTCCAAACACCTCATTCGAGAACGCCCGTCGCCTTTACGAATTTGATCGTAATTTACGCTGTCTTGTTGCGGAGGCAATCGCCGAAATTGAAATTTCTGTGAGGACTCGGATAGCGCACGAACTCAAGATTTTTAATGATCCTTTTTTCCACCGGAATAAACGGATATTTCAGCCGCAACGGCATATTGATTGGGATGGTTGGCACGCTAAAGTCATCGAAGAAACAAGACGGTCACAGGAACTTTTCGTGAGGCATTACGAGAAGAAATACGTGGAGTTTCCCGAACTGCCCATTTGGGTACTGACAGAATTGATGTCCTTTGGTTCACTTTCCAAACTGTATGCCTGCTTGCAACCGAAATATCAAAAAACAGCCTCTAAATTCTTCGGTGTTCCACATGTCGTTTTAGTGTCTTGGCTCCATTCGCTAACCAATATCAGGAATTTGTGCGCTCACCATT
>Ga0123353_10002505_pt1 | contig 22843 bp, 15 predicted proteins | sample TergutLab28metaG_3_FD_92763 | JGI IMG/M metagenome (GOLD analysis project Ga0123353, IMG submission 92763) | Labiotermes labralis P3 segment gut microbial communities from Petit-Saut dam, French Guiana - Lab288 P3 | ecosystem: Host-associated > Arthropoda: Insects > Digestive system > Gut ... | reverse complement strand
GAAAATTGGAAATAATCAATCCACATTTAGTGTGTAAGATTTGCAACTTTAACGTTTATAATTGCATATAAACTGTGAATCTATACAAGTAACATTCATCATTATCTGTAGATTTTCATCAGGAAAGTTGTAACTTGTGAGATGAAAAACTTTTGCCGGAAAAGTATACATTGCATCTTTATCGTGATGCTGCCTGACAGGGAGTCACAAACCGTACTCCGTGTCCTGGTGTTCCGAATCGACGACGTTGGTGAGCCTGCCGCGGAGGCCAAAAAGACAAATTAAATCGAAAGTTGCCCGCCATCATTTTGATGGCGAGCACTTTGCGCGAGGGGTCAGTTCTCAAGGATAGGAAAAGAGCATAAAAAAGGTCGTAGTACGCGCCTTCTTACTCGTCATAGTAGTCTAAGATGGGCTAAACCCCGCAGTTTTTTGCTATATGGGCGGACGGTCGTCCTCGCGTGACAAATTGCTTTGATTGTTATACCATTCAAGAAACCCGCCAAATATCCTTTCCTCTGCTTCTTTTCTTACTTTGGCGGCTTCGTTAATTTCGACGAAGCTACCCAAGTGATAGTCTTTTTTCTTAAACGTGATACGAGCCACCCATTTCCCCCTTCCCCAATATACACCACGAACTCCGGAAGTGTTTTTTGGACTTAACCTGTTATGGGAGATAGTCGAGATATTTGTCCCTTCGACAAATATCTTGGATCTCCCTTCTCTTATGTACTCTTGAAAATTCTCCCGGTTTAAACACCCGCAGCTTTTTGTATTACCATCGCGCAACGAAGTTCCTTGAACATTAATAACGCTACCGCATTCACATCGACATTTATATATCAAAACCTTTACAGAAGGCTTCCTTTCAGCTGGGTCGCAAAGTTCTAATACAGTCAGCCTACCAAAAACAGTGCCCGGTGGAATCAACTTCCTAGTTATATCCCTATGATAGCACCCACAACTTTTATACCTACTTCCAATGCTATTACCAGGAACTTCAACTTTATTACCACAATCACATTCACACAGAAAAAATCTTGTGCGGGCGCCCTGTTTGCCAACCTCCCGTGTACCCAAATCCTCCAATATCGTAAGCCTTTCATACTTATCGCCTACTTCTATGGGTTTTTTCGGGTTTCCGACGCCTCTATGGACTTCTCTTCTTAAACAGCCGCAGCTTCTTGTACTCCCGTTATGCAAATCACTACATCGAACCTCCAGCTTTTTTCCACATGTACATTCGCATAAATAAAACCTTACAGAGGCATTTAGTCTCCCGGTTTTCCGGGTTCCGAGATCCTCAATAATTGTCAGGCGTCCGAATACATCTCCAACTTTTTTACTTGGTTTCCTTGGCATATTTTACGCTCCTTATCGCACTACTCCCGACTTGTTCCCTCTACATATCCCACAGCAACCACCCCTCGTGTTCAGGTTGCCTCCATTATACCACATCGGTTTGTATTCCGCGATCAGTTCTTCGTAATCTTTGCTGATATTGACGAACCAGGTCTTGTTGCCATCGTTGCCATTGCCGTCGCCATCCTCGTCTTCATCCTCGTCCTCGTCGCCTTGCCTGTTGCCGCCCTGTACGCCGCCGCCCTGGCTGTTCCCGTCCTCGTCCTCAGGCGCCACCTTCTTGTAGATTTGGTTCAACTCGTTATGCCAGTATTCGGTGGTTTTGCTGCCGGCTTGTTCCTTTATCAGGTTCCCTAAGCTGTCATAGGTATATGAGGTGGTTTCCCCTTTGCAGTTTTCATAGTTCACGGATACGTTCTCCAGTGACAGCAGGCGCGGCGCGTGATATCTGAGGGGGTGGATCTTCAGCTCGTCCGCTTCTTCGAGGTTCTTGAGCAGTTTCGATTTCTCCTCTATTGCCGAGTTTTGCCTGCGTTCCAGGTTCTTCCTGCGCTGCTGCATTCGCCTGGACTTCTCCGCGTTATATGCCATTGTGTCGATGTTGTCGTGACCGCCTTTGCGTGTTGCCGCGGCGCCTCTGCCTTTCTTTGAGGATTCGACCTTATCCGCCCATCCTGAGCTTTGCCGCGCCGCGTGCTCAAGCCGCTTTATATCCTTTTTCAGTTTTTCGTTTTCCGCTGTTTCAGAGGCGTCACGAAGTCTCTTTTGCTGCCACCATGTAGAAAAGTTTCCGTTCATCACTTCGATGTTTGCTTTGTTGATCGAAAGAGTATGATCGACGCAGGCGTCCAGGAACGCCCTGTCGTGCGATACGAGGATAAAGCCGCTTTTCCCGTTTAAATAACGCGCCACCGTGTCGCGGGCCGTCATATCCAAATGATTGGTCGGCTCGTCGATAAGCAGGAAGCTGTTTTCGCGCAGGAACAAACCGGCGAGCAGGATTTTTGTCCGCTCGCCGTTCGAGAGCGTTTCGAACGGGCGATCGAGGACGTCTTCGTTTACCGCAAGTTTTGACAGCTCCCGGCTTACTTGCCAGGCTTGGGCGTCCGGTGTAATCTTCGTGAGTATGTCCAGCGTGGTCAGGCTCATGTCGTCAGCATCGAAGGGGAAGTATTCGAAGCTCACGTTTGCAGATATTTCGCCGCGATACTCATAGTGCCCCATCAACAGCTTCAGGAACGTCGTCTTTCCGCGGCCGTTGCGGCCGCAGAATCCGAGTTTCCAATCGGTATCAATCTGGAACGATACATCGGTGAAGATGTCGTCGTAGCTGCCGTCATATGAGAAAGTAAGATTTGATATATTTATCAGAGACATAAAAATAATCCTTTCCTGTGCCGGAAGAGGACAACTGTTAATGCGGTATAGAAGCATCTCAGCCCATACCTGAATTGCGCCAGTCCGATCCCAACACTAATCTGTCCGCCTGTTTTCGGCGAACCTATTAATAATTCATTGGAGATTCAGACTAGCCGATCATCGTGACACCCCGCCTTCTGCTTTTTGCAGTTTTCGGTGAGCAAACATTCTTACCTGCTCGTAAGCTTGAAATGCTCGCGAGCACGGACTGCTCGCATGCGTTGAACTAGAGTTTGTTGAGCGCGTGCTCAAGGTCTTGCAGCAGGTTCGAAGTTCCCTCCAAGCCGCAGTATAACCTTATCAAACCGCGGCCTTCCGGCAGCGACAGGAATGCAAGCTCCTCTTCCGGGGCGTTATACAGGGGTGTGAGCGCAAGGCTTTCGAATCCTCCCCAGGAAACGCCTATTCCGAACAGTTTGAGCTCATTTATCAGTTTGACAGCGGCTTCGGGCGGTGCGTCGAGCATGAAACTCATAAGTCCTGTATGCCCGGTCTGCTGCTTTGCAATGATATCCGCTTGCGGGTGCGACTCAAGCCCCGTGTAATAAACACGGCTGACTTTCGGATGGCTATCAAGGTACCTGGCGACTTCCATGGCGGTTTCCTGATGTTGGTTCAGCCGCACCGCGAGCGTCCTTAGTGAGCGGGTCACCAGCCAGGCTTCCATTGGGCCTATTATCCCTCCGAACCACTCCCGCATTTCGCTCATTATTTTCCGCATCAGAGCGTCGTCCTTTGATACCAGAACGCCGCCGATAACGTCGGAGTGCCCGCCGAGATACTTGGACATCGTGTGCATCGATATGTCGATACCCAAGTCAAGCGGCTTCTGGAACAGCGGGGTGCAGTACGAGTTGTCGATGTATGTCTTGATCCCGTGCTTTTTTGCTATATCCGCAACGCCTCTCAAGTCGGTGACAGAGAATATGAATGTAGCAGGTGACTCGAGGATTATCAGCGACGTTTCCGGTCTGATTGCGTGCTCAAGCTCGGACAAGTCCTGACCGCTCACATATGTGGTGCTCATGCTCAAGTTCGGTTCGCACACCGTGCTCAAAAACCGCTTGACAGGCTGATATATGTTGCGAAGGCAGATTATATGGCTGCCTGCCTTGCAGGTAGCCATGATTGCCGCCGCCGCCGCCGCCATGCCGCTTGAAAAAATCGCAGCGCGGACCCCGTTCTCAAGCTGCGCGATTTTCTTCTCGGCTATAACGACCGTCGGATTCGCGACGCGCCCATATATGAACTGATCCTCGGCAAAGATATCCACATTTGAGTAATCCTCAAATGTTTTGAAGATATGGAGGGAGTTCATGAACACCGGCGGGACTACCGCGCCGAAATACTTGTCGTAATCGTCGCCCGTATGTGTCAGAGCAAGTAAGTCATCATTCAATCTTCAATAACCGCCTTCCGTGTTTTGATGATTCATCATTAAGAGGTCTACATATGCAGCTCAAGGCAGCAATGCCCCGGCTGCCTTGAGTTGCATCGCTCTACCAGTCGACTTCATACCCCGGACCAGTTGGGCGCATCGGGTCGAAGATTTCTTGCGCGTCGTAAAAACGCATAAAGCGTTCGCGCCTGTTGCGGAGCGTATAGCCGTCGGAGTTCATCCTGTCGAGCATGACGGCCGTGATATCCGGCTTAATCCGCGAGAACGGTTCGCGTCCCACTGAAGCGAATACTCTGAAGCCAAGACCAACATAGAACTCTAAAGCGGGGCCGGTTGACCATACGTCGTTGCCGTCGAGCCTTGAGCCGAAAGGGTAGATGAAGAGTTTCGTTTCGCCGACAAGCGAACCTACCTCGTCAAGCCAGCGGTGCGCGTCGTTCATGACGCCGTTGAGCGACATTCTTTCCAGGTTGATATGCCCGTAGCTGTGCGTTGCGAAGTACCAGCCGGTTTCCTTCAGCCTTTGAACGACGGGGCGTACGCGAGCGATCTCCGTCATCCGGTTGAGGCGCGCTTGCTGAGTATCGTTATCCTTGTCAAACTGGGTGCGGTATCCGAGGATACCCTGATAACCTGTGAGCGCGATACAACCTTTTGCCCCGCCAAGGGAGAAGCCCGGATTCTCCCTGACAAACTTGTCTAGAATCGTTATCGCGGCAAAATCCTGCGATATTACCCTGTTCCCCTTGGGGTCGATCCCCGTAGCCCAGACGTCGCCGTCATCGCCTATTATATACTTTTCCATGAAACCGTCGCCGGTCATATACTCATAGAAGCTCAGGTCGTCATAGGAAAAAACGATGGGTTTCTTTCCTTCCGGCAGCATAAGGGTGTTCCTCTGCATCCGCCGCTCGCCCTTTTCGTTGATAAACTCAGACCATACGTCGTTCAGGTCTACGAGAATGTAGTTTTTCCTATGAAGGCTTTCGAGTATTTTAACGTACTCATGGACTGTGACCATGTTGTCATCGTAGCCTTTTTGCGTGTAAGCGCCGTTAAACGCGAGTTCCGGCCAGGCGATGACCTCGTGGAAGAATAAATGCTCTACGACTCCGTCATATGGCACGAGGTTTAGCTCGGGGGTTGGCGGAGGAGCCGGGGTCTCCGTTGTGTCTTCCGGCGGCGTTTCGCTGGGAGGCGGTGTGTTTTCGTCTGTTTCGGACGGAGGGGTCGTTTCAACGTCGGCATCTTGCGTGTCTCCGCATGAAGTCATGGACGCCGCAGCAAGAAGGCATATTATTAACAATATAAATGCTGTGACCGTTTTTTTCATAGTTCGCTACCTCTGCTCCCGGGACGGCGAGGGCGTCGTCCCCTACAGGTATGTTTCGTTTCCTTGACTGTTTGATGTTACTCGAAAGAGCGGTCTAGAGAAGTGTGCCCAACAGCGTTATGATCGTGAGCAAGATCACCAATACGATTAACGATGGTCGTGTAGCAATGATTTTCTTTCTTTCTGAAGGCGACAGATGCGGATTATTGTTGTCGACTGAAAAGTAACCCTTAATAGACATGAAAATCAGTGCAGCTGCCCCCAGGGCGATGACGATTATGTTGATAGCGGTAAACCAAGCCTCGTCGAGGTTCGCTGACGTTCCACCAGACTCGCGAAAAAATGAGTTGAAAATGACAAAGACGTTGTTGAGCATATGGATTACTATCGCCGGAAGGACAGAGTTTGCCCTAACCGCGGTCACGCCAAGCAGGAAGCCCATAACCGCCGTATAGAAAAACTGGGAAAGATTACCGTGGAAAAAACCGAACAGCAGGGAGGTGATCACAATCGCCTGCCAGTCTCCGTATCGTCGCAACGGTTTTAGCAGTAAATAGCGGTAGATGATCTCCTCGCACACCGGCGCGACAACTCCGACCGTAAAGAACATTACCAGCATTTGCGTTCCGCTTACAGGCATTACTTCGCTGAAGACGTCCGGCAGGCCGCCTCCGTCTCCAAAAAGAGTGGAAAAGAAAACTGCCACCAAGTTGGTCAAGGCGCTCGAACTGACCGCGAGTGTATATCCGGCAAGAAAGAGCGGGATCACCCAGTGCATTTTGAACTGGTAAGGCGTCCCTGGCCTGTGGTACTCCAGTCGGTTGAGGAAGACGAACCCGAAGATAACGAGCGCGGGGACATACATCACGACGTCGTTTATCAGCCACATGAGAAAGTACGCAAAATCCTCGCCGGGTATGAAGAAACCGCTCGCGTCTATCGCAAGAATGAATATATCGTGACTCGGGTGGCTTTGAGAAACAGGTAGCAATGTGAAAGCAACAGTTGCCGCAATCTGGACTACGACCGTCACAGCGATGACAGACATTGCGAGAGTGAACAGCAGTTTTTTGTAGTCAGCCGTTTCCCTCTGCTTTTCCGCAAATGCGTAAGCCCGGGCAGCCTGATAGTTGTAGTCGTAATACCAATTCAAGCGATACTTCCTCCAGTTTTCCTGCCCTCGCTGACGTCTGTAATTATATCATGGCGGCGTTCTTTTTGCCACAACATTTTTCAGGGCCTGTAGTTGATTTGTCAATAGCGGTGTGTTATCATTATTCTCAGGAAAATCGCTATTATTATGACCGGAGTGAGTTATATGTATTGTTCGAATTGCGGAGCAAAACTTGATCCAGACGCGAGGTTCTGTACTTCGTGCGGAGCGCCGAAGGAAGATACGGCGCCGCCCGTGCCGCCGGCTTATGAGCCGCCACCACAACCGGTATACGAAGCCGCGCCGCCGCTGCCGGTATACGATGCACCGCCGCCACCGCAACCGGTATACGATGCACCGCCACCGCCGGTGTACGAAGCGCCGCCGCCACCGCCGCCGGTGTACGAAGCGCCTCCGGTGTATGAAGCGCCGCCGCCTGTTGAAGAGTCATATGTTCAACCAGATAGTGAAGCGCCAGTTGTGTTTTACGCGTCTGAAGTTGCGCCGGAACCTGCACAGTATCCTCCTGCTTATGGCGAGCAACCTGTACAGTATCCTCCTGCTTATGGCGAGCAACCTGCGCAGTATCCTCCTGCATATGGCGAGCAACCTGCGCAGTATCCCCCCGCGTATGGGGCGCCGCCGCCATATTCTCCGGAACCGGAAAAAAAGAGCGGCGGGCTCGGCATCTTTAAGATCATCATTCCTGTGGGCGCGGTCGTGATCCTGGCCGCTGTATTTCTCATTTTGTACTTCTTCACAAGCGTTTTCCCGTTCTCGCCGAACCGGGCTGCCCCTGAGCAGTCGTCAAGGCCTGACAGAACGGAAGATCGTGAGGATACGAGTCCCAGCCCAAGCCCCAGTCCCACTCAAGCTCCGTCTGCAGGGGGGTTAAGGGGCGATGGCGGGGAAGTCAGGGTAACCCGCGAGACAGAGTTCGAGTTCACACCTGATACCAGCGGTATATGGGAGTTCTTCACTTCAGACAACGGGGACGCCGACCCGTTTCTTGAGATATTTGATTCATATGGATACAAAGCTGCGTATGATGATGACAGTGGGGGTAATATGAACGCCCATATCCAGATTGAACTCTTTGCCGGTCAGAAGTATAAGATCCTCGCCGGGTTTTACGACGATGACTCGGGCAGCTTCCTTCTGACAGCGAGATTGGTTGCCGGCGGACAAGAACCCCCTGTAACCGACCCGCCGGCTACCGACCCGCCGACTACACAAGCCCCGGAGCGACCAATCATGGAAGTACCTGGCGAGGGAGGGTCAGTGTTGATTCGCGGCGAGACGGTTGTTGCTTTCATACCTGCCTACAGCGAGTACTGGGAAATATTCACGTCGAACAACAACGACTGCGACCCATTTCTCGAACTTACTGACGCTCGCGGTAACATACTGGCAGCGGACGATGACGGCATGGGGGACCTTAATGCGCGATTGCTGCTGCAGCTCAATGCGGGTGAAACATATTTTGTCAACGCGAAGTTTTACGGTGACTACGACGGAGAGTATACCCTGACGATTCGTCCCGGAGAGGTACAGGCGATTCCGGACGCCGGTGGTACAGTTCATGTGAACGGCGGTACAATGTTGCCCTTTACGCCCAACCGTACCGGGATATGGGAGTTTTACACAACAAATAATGGCGACTCTGATCCGTATATCGTCATATATGCTCCAGATTATGACCTGCTGGCGGACGATGATGACAGCGGCGAGGGATATAATGCGTTTCTGACAGTTGAGCTCATCGAGGGCGAGATGTACTTCGTCAACGTATGGTTCTACTCCGAGGATGAAGCCTGCGATCTGGTCGTTACGTTCAGATAGTCTGTAATGAACTGCCCCGCGCGGTTTCCGCCGCGCGGGTTTTTCATAGGCTCTACGGATTGCGGGGCAGAGAAGCGGCTGACGATTATTATCTATAAGGAAGGGGAGGTCCCTTGCTCAACTTGATACTTGGGCGCGCGGGAACAGGTAAAACCGCGTATGTTATGAATGATTTCCGGCGCAGGATGGATGCAGGTGAGACTGACATGCTGCTCATTGTCCCGGAGCAGTACTCGCATGACGCTGAACGGCGGCTTTGCGCCGTTTGCGGCGATGCACTGTCTTTGCATGGCGAGACGCTGAGCTTTACGCGGTTGTGCGGGCGCGTCTTTGCTGAGCTGGGAATCGCGGCGCGGTTGCTCGACAACGGAGGGCAGATGCTCGTTATGCATCGTGCTCTTGAATCTGTCGCCCGCAGCCTGAGAGTGTACGGTACGAGAGGTATGCGGGTCGAGCTGCTCGAAGAACTGACCGAAGCGATGAAGGAGTTCAAGAGTCTGAATTTTACTCCCGATACTCTTGAACATCTTGCCGAGAAGGCGTCTTTTCCGCTCTCTGACAAGCTGCGCGATCTTGCTCTCATATATGGCGCATATAATGCGTTGGTCAGCACTCACGGAGGCGACGCCTCGGACAGGCTGTCGCTGTTGGCTGATGTAATCGGGGACAGTACGGTCGGAGTAAACGGTCATATCTACTTTGATGGTTTCAATGACTTTACGGCTCAGGAGTTGCGAGTCATTGAAGAGTTGCTGCTGAAGAACGCGGAAATCACAGTCTGCCTGACCTGCGACCGCTCGGACGAGAGCGAAGTCTTCGAACTCCCGCGTAAAACAGCACAGAAATTGTGTGACCTGGCGAACGACACAGGGGGACGGTTCTGTTGTGCTCGCATGGCAGACGGGGCATTGCTGCCAGAATATTCCTACGGTCATAGCCGCGTCCATGCGCCTAATGACCGCGTTCCACCGTCCATGGTTGCACTGACGGAATACACTGGCAGCAATGCCCCGTCTGCCATGCGAGCACAACAGAACCGTCCCCTTGTGTCGCGTGAACTCGCGTTCCTGGAGGCGAATCTGTTCGGCGCAGGATCGGCTCGATACCCGGAGCAGTGCGACGCAATATCCATATATTCTGCGTCGGCGCGTTACGAGGAGTGCGAGATTGCTGCCGGGAAAGTCTTGGAGCTGGTGCGGTCCGGGTACAGATGGCGCGATATCGGAATCATGGCTCGGAGTTGGGAGGAGTACGGCCATATATGTGAGAGTGTTTTCGAGAAACACAACATACCTTTTTTCTCAAGCGGCAAGGCTGATATCCTCTCAAAGCCCCCGGTTGCAATGCTTGACGCGGCTCTTGATATAGCTGTTTCCGGATGGGAGTACAGACCTGTGTTCAGATATATAAAATCGGGGCTGACGGGGATTGCGGCTGACGAGTGCGCCGAGCTTGAGAACTATATTCTGAAATGGAACATCCGGGGTTCGATCTGGCTTCGCGAATGGACGCTGCCGCCCTCCGGTTATGGCGGAGCGGCGGAAGAAGGCGAACTCGCGAGGATCAATGGTTATCGCCTGAGTATCACAGCGCCATTAGAGCGCTTACGAGAAGGGGTACGAGGCGTTTCCGGCGCTGATGTGAAGCTTCGCGCTTTGTATGCTTTCCTTGAGGATATAAAGTTGGCGGAGTGCCTGTCAGATAAGGCTGAGGAGCTGTTAATACGCGGAGAGCCAAGGCTTGCGGATGAGTATACCCAACTCTGGGACGTAGTTGTAAACGCGATGGAGCAGGTTTTCAACATCCTCGGAGATACAGCGCTTAGCGCGTCTGAGTTCAGGAGAATCCTCACGTTGGTGCTGTCGGGATATGACGTCGGCGTTATTCCCGTATCGCTTGACAGGGTGGCGTTCGGAAGCATGGCGATGAGCCGACGGCGTGGTCTGAAGTGCCTGATCCTGATGGGCGCTACCGATGAGAATATGCCTATGCTGGCAAAAGGCGGCGGCGCGCTGTCCAATAGCGAACGCGAGGAAATCAGCAGTCTGGGGGCTGAACTGCCGTCCGGCCTTGAGGAACAGCTATGCAGGGAAATGAATATGCTGTACTCCACGCTGACCCTGCCTTCGCAGGAACTGATTCTTACATACCCGGTTGCTGAAGGCGCGCGGCCGGCGTTCATTATCAAGCGGCTTAAAGCGATGTTCGGGTTGAGTGAGAAGAACGACACAAGGGGACGGTTCTGTTGTGTTCGCATGGCAGCCGGGTCATTACTGCCAGTATATTCCTACGGTCATAGCCGCGTCCATGCGCCTAATGACCGCGTTCCACCGTCCATGGTTGCACTGACGGAATACACTGGCAGTAATGACCCGACTGCCATGCGAGCACAACAGAACCGTCCCCTTGTGTCGTCCCGTCTGTCGCCGACTGCCGCTGAGCGCCTTTACGGGCGTGAGATTAGTCTTTCGCCTACGCGGGTCAACAGATACTACTCGTGCCCTTTTCAGCACTTTATGTACAACGGGCTGAGGCTCAAGCCTCGCCTCCCGGCGGAGTTTGACGCTTCGGTTGCCGGGTTATTTATGCACTTTGTGCTTGAAGGGGTTTCGCAGGAGATAAGGAACACTGTCGGTTTCAAGAAAGCGGACGAGAAGACGTGCCTCGAACTGACAGAAAAATACATCGGAAGATTTGTTCATGAGTCCCTTTTTGATTTTGAGGGCAGGAACGCGCGGTTTGTTTACCTGTTTCAACGTCTTGAGCATGATGTTAAGCGAATCGTGCTCGATATGATGGAGGAACTGAAAAGATCGGGATTTGAGCCGCTCGACTTTGAGCTCGATCTCGCGGAACTTGCGTCTTCCGGCTTGTCGGGGGTCGTAGACAGGATCGACGGATGGGAGCATAACGGGAAACTCTATTTGCGGGTTATAGATTATAAGACGGGCAGGAAGTCCTTTGATCTTACAGATATAGTGTACGGCAGAGATATGCAGATGTTGATTTACCTGTTCGCGCTTAAGGAGTACGGAGAGGCGAGGTATGGCAGCGAAGTAGTCCCGGCAGGCGTTCTGTATGTTCCCGCGCGCGACGTTATTCTTAAAGCCCCGAGAAACGCTGCGGATGAGGAGCTTGGCAAACAGAGGGACAAGGAACTGAAGCGCGGCGGGCTTATCCTCAATGACCCGATCGTGATAGAAGCTATGGAAAGCGGAGATGAAAAAAGATATCTGCCCGTAATACTCGCAAAAGACGGCTGCCTGACGGGAGACAGCCTTGTGGATCATGGTCAGGTAAAGCTGCTGTCAGATCATGTAAGCCGTATGCTCGACAACGCTGCAGAGGGAATCCTCGATGGCGACGTTGTGTGCAGCCCTTACTATAAGAGCGACAACGACAATGCGTGCCTATACTGCGAGTACCGCACGGTTTGTGCGTTCGACGAAGAAGCCGGCGACGTCCGGCGCTATGTGAAAAAGCTGAAAAATGATGAGATATGGAAACAGTTAAGAGTAGAGGGTAGAGAATGAACAAGCCTGAACTGAGCCTGACGCCTGAGCAGGAAGCGGCGGTCAAACACCGCGGCGGCGCCCTGCTTGTTTCCGCCGCGGCTGGTTCCGGCAAGACGAAAGTATTGGTAGAGCGCCTGCTCAGCCGTGTCGGCGAGGGCGATAACATCGATGAGTTTTTGGTTATAACATATACACGCGCGGCGGCCGCCGAGCTTCGGGAGAGGATATACGACGAAATATTGGAGAGGCTGGCGGGCGATCCTGAGAACAGGCGGCTGCGGCGGCAGTCCATGCTTTGCCGGGGCGCCCCCATCGGCACTATTCATTCCTTCTGCACTGATATCCTGAGGGAGAATGCGCATCTTGCAGGACTGCCGTCTGACTTTCGCGTTGCCGACGAGAGCGAGGGTGACATGATCAAGGCGGAAGTGCTGGAGGACGTACTGGACGAAATGTACGAGCGGATCGGGGGCTCTGATTTCAGAGAGTTGGTAGATATGGTTTCTGCAGGGCGCGACGACAAACGCCTTGTCAGAATTATCCTCAAGGCCCACGCAAAGCTGCAAAGCAGTCCGAACCCGCGCCTGTGGGCGGATGAGCAAATAGAAAGGCTTTCAATGACCGGCGTCGAGGATGTTTCGGAGACAGTATGGGGCAGAGAACTACTGGACAAGGCGCGCGAGACTGTCAAGTATTGGCATAACGAAATGGCGGAGTTAAGCTCAGAGGCGAAAACTCTGCCTGACTTTGACAAGGCGTACGGTAACAGCATCGAGGCTTCGTTGAACGGAATCGGCGGATTTCTGCGCGCTATTGATTCAGGCTGGGACGAAGCCCGGCGTTTCCGCGAAATAGATTTTCCGGGAGCCAAACCTATCAAGGGATATGAAGACCTGAAGGAAACCCGCCTGCGGTGTAAGGCGGCAATGAAAAAACTGGCAGTCGCTTTCGAGTGCAGTTCGGGTGAGCACATCGAGGATCTGCGGGCGATTGCTCCGGCGATGACAGTGCTGTTCAACCTCATACTGGACTTTGACAGGGCTTACACGGAAGAGAAACGCCGCCGCGGGGTTGTCGACTTCTCTGACCTGGAGCATCTGACTCTCTCGATGCTGGTCGACGGCGTAACGGGGGAGAGGACAGGGCTGGCAAGGGCGACTTCACGGCGGTTCAAGGAAATCATGGTCGACGAGTATCAGGACGTCAACGCCGTTCAGGAGATGATATTCAACGCTGTTTCTCAGGATGGCAGGAACGTTTTCATGGTCGGAGACGTGAAGCAGTCAATCTATCGCTTCCGGCTTGCCGACCCTTCGATTTTTCTGGAGAAGTACAGACGCTTCAATGAAAGCAAAGTGCAGGTTGCGGATAACGAGCCGCCGACGGGTGACGGCGTGAAAATCCACCTTTCGAAAAACTTCCGTTCACGCGCGGAAATACTTGAAGCTGTGAACTTTGTTTTCGAAAGAATAATGTCGCGCGAGTTCGGCGAGATGGATTACACTGAACATGAGATGCTCGTTGCCGGAAGGGAAGGGGAAACGGTGGATGACACAACAGAACCGTCCCCCTGTGTCCCCTGTGTTGAGTTCGACATAGTCGATATGAGCGGGTCGGAGCAGGGCGAGGATGAGGATAGTCCCGGCAGGACTCAGGCTGAGGCGAGGTTTGTGACGAATAGGATAGCGGAACTCACCAGCGGCGATGCGCTCATACCTGACGGCAAGGGAGCGTTGCGGCGGGTAGAGTATTCCGATATTGTGATTTTGCTCCGTACAATGCGCGACAAGGCATGGGTGTATGCCGCCGCGCTTGCGGAGCAGGGGATACCTGTTGATATGCCGGGCGGTGAAGGATACTTTGAGACTGTCGAAGTTTCGGCTGCGCTTTCGCTCCTGTCGGTCATCGATAACCCGATGCAGGATATTCCTCTCGCGTCTGCGCTCCGGGGCCCTGTGTACGGGTTTACCGATGATGAACTGGCGGAAATACGCGCAGGTTCGCGCAACTCCGATTTCTATGGAGCTTTGGTAAGAGCATCTGAGACGAACGAAAAATGTGCCGCGTTTCTGAGTGATATGGAGGCTTTTCGGGTCGTCGCGCCCGATATGTCCGCTGACAGGTTCATCTGGCATATGTATAATAAAACCAGGCTGCCTGAAATCGTTGGTGATATGCGGGGCGGCGACAGGCGGCGCAGTAATCTGATACTTCTGGCTGAGTCCGCACAGGGGTTCGAGCAAAGCGGCTATAAAGGGCTTTTCGGATTTCTAACATATATTCGGGGGCTTCAGGCAAGAGGCTCAGAGCTCAACCGAAGTTCAAACTCCCCGTCCGCGAGTTCTTCAGATCAGAATGCCGTCAGGATCATGAGCATACATAAGTCGAAGGGGCTTGAGTTCCCGGTCGTCTTTCTTTCGGATACGGCAAAGCTGCTCAACAACAAGGACGCCCAGCAATCCCTGGTCCTTCACCCCGCTCTTGGCGCCGGACCGATGCGGACAGACAAGGTAAGGCGCATCGAGTACACGACGCTCGCGAGAATGGCGATACAAAGCAGGTTGACCTCAGAGATGATGGCTGAAGAACTCCGCGTGCTTTATGTCGCGATGACGCGGGCGAGGGAAATACTGATCATAACAGCGTCATATAAAAACGCGGAAAAAGAAATCGGAAAAATCAAGCTGATTTGCGGTCAGAAGTCCGGGGCGGCGGGGTCTTCTGAGAATAAGATTGCACCTCAGGCTCTGGAGGATATACGGAGCATGGCAGGGTGGGTGTTGGCTGCGGGGGTGGAATTCGGAATTCGGAATTCGGAATTCGGAATTAAGAATGTAGATGTCGTAGTTAAGGTTTCAGACGTCGGAAACGAAAATTCGGAAAGAAGCGACGAGGTTGCGACTGCGGACGCGGACGTGAATGCGGAACGCGGAGTTCAGAATGCAGTGTGCGAAGAACAGAACGCAGAGTTAAGGGGTTGGGGTGCGGATGAACCCTTGTTCAGCTATCCGTATGCGCTTGCGCCTGACTTGCCTTCGAAGCTTACAGTGACTGGTTTGAAAGGCCGGAATATTGATGTCGACTCTGAGGCTGAGGTTATGTTCAGGGAGCAAGCGGACACGGAGGGGAGTGTCGAAGCTCAAACACAGGGCTTAGGACTAAAGACTCCGGGAAAAAGGCGCGGCTCTGCTTTTTCCCGCCCAAGCTTTATTCAAAGAAAGACAGGGCTTACCGCCGCCGAGCGCGGCATAGCTCTGCACATGGCTTTACAGCATGTTGATTATAGAAATTGCGGGAGTTTCGAGGGTGTGAACGGCGAGCTTTCGCGGTTGAATGATGAGGGCGTGCTCACAAGTGAGCAGGTTTCCGCTGTCGACGCAAGCAAACTTTCATGCTTTTTCGAATCTGATATAGGGGCTCGTGTCCGCAGCGCATATGCACACGGCGAGAACAATGTCCGGCGCGAGTTCAAGTTCTCGCTGATGTACCCTGCGGAAAGATTCTATGGAGGCGGGGGAGACGACGAGATACTGCTCCAGGGCGTCGTCGACTGCTTTTTTGAAGAGGGCGGCGAGCTGACGGTCGTCGATTTCAAGACCGACCATGTCACTCCGGAGTCAGTCGGCGAAAAGTTGGAGTACTATTCGCCGCAGCTCCATGCTTACTCCGAAGCGCTCGAAAGAATTACCGGGAAAAAAGTAAAAGAGCGGGTAGTATATTTCTTCGCTTTAAATGATAGCTTTGCTTTGTAGACTAATACGGATATTCCGGAGTGATCGGTTGCACGCATAAGGACGGACGTCCTGTCAACCGTGTCTTTGCGGGCTTGACCCGCAACCCCCTAAACAGTGCTCCCTCCAGGGGATCCCGGATCAAGCCCGGGATGACGCAGACTTGTGACTCTTTTCGTTGGATTGCTTGTGCTTGTAGCGCCTAATATGCGAAGTTTTCCCGCCTGTAGACTTCCATCAGGAGCAGGTTTCGGTATAGCTTCTCCGCCGCCGGGGACAGGTCCTCGGTCAGGGCGCCGCGCTCGCGGAACATTCGCAGCGGCATGCCATACGGCGCGTTGACGATATCGACGTCGGCCATGAACTCCCGGAGCGCCTGCATATGGCCGTCGCCCTGCCAGGAGCAGAGACGGAACAGTTCTCCCATCAGGAAACATGGCGAAAAGGTACCGCCTTCTCCCGTAAAATCGAATCCTAGCGCTTCTTTACCCGCGGCGTTTGCCCAGATGAGATATGGCGTTGAAAAACGATTATAAAACCCTTCTTCGGTGCTTCTGTCGACGTTTATCCCCAGTTCATCGTATATGGACCCGCCGGTGCCAAGCCACGGCATATGGTCGCCGAAGACAAGAACAACGACAGGTTCGGGGTCCCCGCGCAACGAGTCGATGAAACTGCCGAGGCGCCATGTGGTGTCATATATCCCGGCAAGATAATTGGTCAAAACACGATACGACTCGTCGTCCAACTCTCCCTGTGCGACCGCGTTTGACTCAAGCAGCCGCTTCGAATCAAACCCGATATGGTTCTGGAATGACAGGTTGTAACTGAAGTAAGGTTTGCTTCTGTCGCGTGTTTTGTACATATCCAGGACAGCAGGGAAGAAGAACGAGTCATAGCGGCTGCCGTCCTCATGATCGTCAAGAAAATAGTACTTGCTGAAACCCATATAGCTGTTGACGGAACGCCTGTCGTAAAACCAACCCTCCCCCGTATGGAGCCCCTCGGTATGATACCCCTGCCTTTTCAGGTAGTGTACATACGAGTTGGTGGCCTTTGTGTAGCTTATAAACTGGGTGTTGCCCGTTAAGAAAAGACGCTCCGTGTCTATGGTCCAGCCGGCAAAAACATTGTTTACAAGCGTCCCCGTGACAGACTCCTCCTGCAACTTGTGCAGAGGCGCGTAGACGTCGACTTCGAAATCCAGAATGTCAAAACGGGAGAAATCAGCATAGGACTCTAGCATTACTACAATTATATTCACCCGCTTGTCGGCAGGTATATCGGCTGATGGGTATAACTCCGCCAGTAGCCTAGCAGCACGCGCATCGTACCATTCGGGGATCCCCGGCTTCACGCTCAGGTTTTGGTACGCGCTGTATATGAACGAGTACATAAAGCCCTTTGAGATATGCCTCCTGGTCGCGGAATAAGACGCACCGGCAATTCGCACGGAAGTCCTCTCATATAGTTCCGTATCGGTATAGACGAACATATACATTCCTGCTATTATTGCTGCGGTGACAGTTGCGGAAATGATCCTCACCGGGATTCTTTTCAGTTTGTGTTTTAGCACGAAAGTTGAAAACAGGACCCCGCAGACAAAAGCTATCACCGCAAAATATACTTTCCAGTTTATCGTAAGCGTCAGGTCGGCAAGGGCCGCCGCGACCTCGCGCGCTACCCTGATGTCGTAGAAAACGAACGGGTCGCCATGTATCAGCACTTTGAAAAACTGGACAATGGAGAGCGCGAATATCAACAACGAGGGAAACGTGAACGCGATCCAGGCGCGCCCGCTGATGAAGTAAACGAGCAATATCAGAAGGACGGGCGGAGCCAGGTTGAGCAGTATTACGACATATGACGAAAAATACGCCCTGAACAGGGGAACCCCGAACACCGCCGCTCCGAGCAGCAGCGAGACAAGCCCGACGCCGACGCCGAGCAGCGCGAGCATGATGCAGTTAAATACAAGGGAAAACCTCAGTTGGAGGATTTTGCCCGGCAAGCCCCGGAGTCCGGGTTTACTGAACTCATTGTACAGCGTCAGGTTCTTAATAATCTTGTGCCTTTTTTTCGAAAACATGCCAATATATCTCCCCGGAAAGGAATGGTCAGAAAAATGCCTTTTTACGATCTTTACTGCGGTGTTTGCGACAAAGAGTTCAACATCATGGCGGCAATGGCGGACAAAATGGAGAAGAAAATCCCGTGCCCGGATTGCGGGTCTACTGATTTGAGCACGGTATACAATGCGGCGCCTGCATTCATCAAGGGCGGAGGCGACACGCCGCCCTCTTGTCCGAACAGCCGCGCGTGCGGGGCGGTTTGTCCGCATTCGCGAAGATAGCGGCTGATTCTTGCCGTACTTTAGCCGCAGCTACCGCAACCATAGAGGGTGATTATCATCCGTCCATCAGAACGGTGTACAAGGCGCCGAGTATGCTCATTAGCTGCCCTGTCGTCGCGATTGCGTCCAAATCGTTGAAGTATATCTGATTGCCGCTGTGCAGAACCCCTCGGGTCATTAGGTAATCCTTAGCCTCCCGCGCATCGGCAAAAGGCATAGGTTCGGGATTATCCGGCGACTTCGACTGCGCATTTGGCGCCCATTCAGGGTCTCCCATTGAAGCGCATCTTGCCGCAGTCAAGAGTACAACGCCGACTGTTACCCTGTCGGAGCGCAGGCTTGTTTCCAGAGCGTGTACGCGCGATCCGCCGCTGGCTTCGGTTCTCTCGCTTACGACTCGCATTAGACTATTGAACCTGGACTGCGCCGCCCATCGGTTCGGCACGCCGTCGTCAAGCCTGTAGTTGTTCGCGTAGCCTCCCGCCGCAAGGCCGAGCTCGCGGGTTATCACCAGGCCGGGATACGACCAGTGGTCCATTTCCGCCCCGCGCGGCGGTTCGTATTTTATCAGAAATGCGCCCTGGCGCCGCAGCTGGTTCTGCAGCCAGTTTATGGCGCTTGAGTCATAAGCCATCTCCCGGAACGTAACGTCGTTGCGGATGCTGTAAGCGGCGGCAGTCCCGCAGGCTTCCCCGGCGACCATGCCGATCGGGATCACCCTTGCGCTGCCGTGTGCCAGGGAGTCGTATGAAGCGGCTCTTCCCGCTATCAAGAGCTGATCGATTTCGATCGGGACAAGGCAGCGGAAGGGGATGCTGTAAATCTCAGGCACGCCGATTATTGAACCAAGGTTCTCAGGGCCTGTGGGCTGAATGTCGACAGGGTATTTGCCATGCCCGATGCTATCCCAATGATCGCGGTTTTCGAGGACGTCTGTAATAGTCAGCCTGTACTCGCCTATGAAATGCCGTGTCTCCCTGACGTAGAGCCGAGGGGCGTGACCAGCTAAGCGGGCGTTTTCGAAACCAGTGAAATTCGCTCTCATATACTCGACGATGTGCGGAAGTTCGAGGCGCCCCCGGTCCATGCCTTCGGCGTATGACGCGGGGTCAAGCGCGTCAACTCCGAATATGATGAGGGCGTTGAGCAGGACGTTGCCGTTTTGCTGCCTGGCAATGTTCGGCCCCCTGAAACGCATGTTCTCGTCAGCAGGAGAGTATCCTCGGGCTTCATCGTTGTAACCCCAGGCTTTGATTTCGTCAGCGCCTGAGTTGGCGTTACCGTCATTTCTTAGATAGTTCGTGACCGCGTCCCAGTCGACGCCTGATACTTCGAAGACCAGAGTGACGCCTTGAGTTCTCCAGTGTGCGCCGCGGTCCTCGCCGCCCCATGTGTACGGCGCGCCCGCTGCGGCGGCGACGTCGCCGTCGACGGTCGCGTCGATGACCGCGAGGCTGCGGATGACTTCGGGAGCGGGCGTTCCGTGTTGTTTTATCTCAAGCCCGGTGATTTTGTTCCCGTCCATGACCGGGCCGATTATCTCTGTATTCAGGAGCATAGTAAGGTTTGGCTCGTCCTCACATTTTTGTAAAAACCAGGTTTTTGCTTCTTCAACGTCAAAGGAGTCGCCAAGGGCGTCGTAGAACTCCTTGAAAACTCCCTGGGTCAGCAGCACCCGCCCTGAATAGTTCAAATCAATGACGTTCAGCATACCCAACGTCATCAGTCCGCCAAGGGCGCCGCCCTTTTCGACGAGCAGGGTCTTTGCGCCGTTCCTCGCGGCTGCAAGCGCCGCTGCGACCCCTTCCGGTTCGCCGCCCGCGACGATCACATGATATGACTCGGCTCCGTCGATTATTGGACCAGGTACGGGGTCGTTGTTCCAGGGAATGCGCACAGCAAGGGCGCCGACGCAGGTCAATATGACAAGCACCGCCGAGAGAATAAGTGCGGTGGTTTTTTTGAGTGTAGGTTTAGTCGGCAATTGTAATCACAGTCTCCTGACATCGGTCGCCCAACATGACTTGTCCCGCGGTTCGTAGTCCATCAAGCGGGAGCAAGCCCCCGCGCTACAAAAAGATTCGTGGTGTTTTATATTATTGTTCTTAAATTCCGAATTCCGAACTCCGAATTCCGAATTCACCCCGTTAGCCGGATATCATTTCCAGTAGTTGCTCCGGCGGCATGTCGCCGGGGACGTTGAATCTGTTCATGCTGAACAGGGCGTCAGGGTTGTCGCGCGTCACTGTGTTTAGGCCGCTGGTGATTTTCAGGGTTACTTTGACGCCCATTTCCCTTAGCAGCCCGTCGGTTATGTCATTGCTGGATCCGAATGGGTATGAGAAAACAAAGGGCTTGGCGCCGACCATATTTTCGATTTGGGTCGCGGCCTGTTCAAAGTCGAGCCGAAAAGCATTGACATACTCCTCGTCGCTCTCGTCTTCCCTTTGCAGGACGCCTTTCCTGAACAGCCCGGTTTCGTAAGGCTCGTGCTGATGCATATCATAAGAGTGGCTCTGGATCGACATAATGCCCGACTGCACCATTTCAAGGGCTTCAGCATCGCCGAAGCGAGGGATTATCGGGTTTTTCGTCTCTTTATACAGGCTCTTTCCATGTGACACGCCAATTATGAACACAGTAGCTTTCATATCATACTTCTTCAATATCGGGTATGCCGTTTCATAGACGCTCATATAACCGTCGTCGATGGTCAGCACAAAAGGACGCTCCGGCAGCGGAGCGCCGTCGTAGACAAAGCCACAGAGCTCTTCAAATGATATCGCGGTATATCCCGCGCCGCGCAGCGCAATGAGTTGGTTTTCAAACATCTCAGCGGAGACGATAGTTCCGGGATAACCTTCGTCCGCAAAGTGGTGATACATCAGTATAGGTATATTGACACTGTTCTCATCGAGCTGCCCATCGCCGCCGCCTCCGGGGTCTTTTCCGCCGAAAAGGGAGAAGGGGTCGAAAAGGAAGATGAAACCCGCGAGCAGCGCAAGCGCGACAATTACAAGGAGTATGTTAGTTAGAAGGTTTTTCTTCGACGACATATGTTCGGATCACCTCAGCCCCCCGGACATTATATAGAAAAACCCGCGCATAGTCAATCGTTGTTACAAGGCCGGCGAAGCCGGACTTTGGGTGGGGTGCGGGGCGTGTGTTCGGGGCGGGCAGATAAATTTCGAGTTTGTGTTGATTTGTTGTCCATTCTGTTATACAATGATGAAAAGTCAAAACAACATCGGAGAAAATGCTGATATCTGAGCGCTTGGAACGGCGATGGGTGCGACTGGGATACTCCGTGGTCATTCATTAAATCCTAAGGGGGAGCGGTATGAAGGGGATAACGACGAACCAACGCAGGGATAAAACACTGGAAATGCTCAAGGAGCGGGGAAGGGTGACCGTTTCCGAGCTGGCGGAGAAGTTTGACATTTCGGAAGTGACGATTCGCAGCGATTTAACGGAGATGGAGCGCGAAGGTCTGCTCCGCCGGGTCTATGGAGGCGCTGTCAGCTCAAAAAGGGCGTCATATGAAATGCTGCTCAACGACCGCATGGATATCAACAAAGAAGAGAAGATCAGGGTCGCCAAAGCATGCGCCGAGCTTATCAATGACGGAGACACCTTGATGGTAGACTTCGGGACGACGATCAGGTACTTGGCGAGGGAACTGGCGGAACGAAGCAATCTTACGGTCGTGACTAACGCGCTGCTGGTTGCGCAGGAGTTCGTGTACAGCCGGACGGTCAACGTCATCATGCTCGGAGGTGACTTCGATTTCCAATACCAGTTCACATATGGGATAGACGCGATAAACCAACTGCAAAAGTACCGCGCCGACAAAACGATCCTGGGTACGGACGGCGTAGGCGTGAATCACGGGCTGACGACATATCACCATCAGGAAGTCGAGGTCAGCCGCCTCATGATCGAACGGTCGAACGAGGTGATCGTCGTTGCGGACTATTCGAAGATCGGCAAAGAAGGTTTTTCGAACACTACGGGCATATCCAGCATTGATACTTTGGTGACGAACAAGTCGGACGCAAACAAGGGGGAGTTGGACGCGCTGAGGGCGCAAGGTATTGTAGTTGTAGAAATCTAGTGTAAAAGCGGACTTGAAAGTTACGTTTTTATGTCGAAAACGACAATAAATCTACATTATATCACAGACAAATTATTGACTTTGCGAAAGTAATTTGATAAACTAACGTAGGAACAGCATACAAAAACGGAAAGGAGAAATATGCTTATATGGCCGTTTACCAGGATTATCAGGACATACTTGCCGTTATTCAGCAATACTCCGATGGCCACATATATGGAAGCGATTTGATGAAAAAATCGTTTCACCCCAACGCGATCATTAATGCCGCGCCGATACAGACCCTCTACGACGCGATCGACGAAGCGGGGAAGACGGAGCCCGACGCAAGAATTGACATCCTTGAAGTCGCCGGGAATATTGCCTGCGCCCGCGTAGTGATCGAAAAATGCTATGGAAACAATTACATAGACTTCCTGCAACTGCTGAAGACCGACGACGGTTGGAAGATCGTCTCGAAGCTCTATCAGCAGTATTAGTATTCAATAGAAAACAACTAGAGGTTTTATGATGGGAAAAGTTAATATCAGGGTACCGTTTTTTGAGACAAGCGTAAAGTGTTACATATACGGCGACGAAGTACTGAAAATTGCTAAGGCGGCTAACGACGCTTCGGTTAAGT
>Ga0123353_10002504_pt1 | contig 22849 bp, 17 predicted proteins | sample TergutLab28metaG_3_FD_92763 | JGI IMG/M metagenome (GOLD analysis project Ga0123353, IMG submission 92763) | Labiotermes labralis P3 segment gut microbial communities from Petit-Saut dam, French Guiana - Lab288 P3 | ecosystem: Host-associated > Arthropoda: Insects > Digestive system > Gut ... | reverse complement strand
CTAACGCAATAACAATGGATGGGAAGCTTGTAAATCTTGATGGAAGAGGTAATAGGGTAGCTGCAATGACTTTTGGTCCCAAAAATGTAATTGTTGTAGCTGGAGTTAATAAAATTGTTGCCAATGAACAAGAAGCTGTGTCCCGCATAAGAGATCTTGCAGCGCCGCTTAATGCAATAAGGCTTTCGAAAAAAGCGCCATGTGTTTCCAGCGGTAAGTGCGAAGATTGTTTTGAATCAGGATGTATATGCAGTTATACAGTTGTTACAAGAAGATCACCTGTTAAAGGCCGTATCAAAGTTTTTCTTATTGGAGAAAATTTAGGTTATTGATTTTTTATCTTACCCCGGCGAAGGCTGGGGTTAAATAAATATCCTCGGAACTCTTTTATTTATATTGCAATATAATTCATAAGGTATGGTGTTGCATATTCCGGCAAGAGAATCGCATGTAATAGAAGAGTCTCCTCCAAAAAGAATTACCTTGTCTCCTGTTTCCATATTATGATTGTTGCCAATATTAATAAGTATCTGGTCCATACATACCCTCCCTGCAACAGGGTATATCTTGCCTTTTATTTCAACTTTTCCTTTATTGCTTAAAAGCCTGTTATATCCATCAGCATATCCTGCAGGGACTGTAGCTATAAAAGTATCTTCATCAGCCTCCCATATAAGGCCGTATGATACTTTTTCTCCTTTCTTTATTTTTTTTATAAAAACAATTTTTGATTCAAATGTCATTACAGGTTTGATTTCAACATTTTTTTCCGATGACTTATCAGGATATGATCCATACAAAGTTATTCCTGGCCTTACCATATCAAAATAAGATTCTGGATAATGCAGGATACCGCCAGAATTCGCAGCGTGGATGATTCCTGTTTCTATTTTTTTTTCTTTTATATTTTTTATAACAGAATTAAATATTTTGATTTGATTTAAAGTAAATTCTTTATCAGATGAGTTTCTTGTATCTGAAACCGGAAAGTGAGTGCAGATACCTACAAGCTTAAGGTTTTTGTTCTCTGCTATAAATTGCGCGATTTTTACACCATCTTCAGGCTTGCAGCCAATTCTGTTCATCCCTGTATCTATTTTTAAGTGAACTGTTTTTATGGTATTTCTTTTTACCGCTTCTTTCGCAACATCTGATAAGTAACTTATATCTGCTGTAAAAGGGGTGATATTATGATCAAAGAGGTCAGGAATTTCTTCTCCAAGGCTCAAGCTTAAAAGCAAAATATCTTCTTTTATACCGCTTTCTCTGAGCTGTATTCCTTCGCTTATTGCCGCAACGCCAGCATAATCTGCATAACCAAAAGAAAATGCTGCTTTTGAAAGAGCTACAGCTCCATGGCCGTAGGCATCAGCTTTTACAGCTATACATATTTTTCTTTCTTTTCCTATTTTTTTCTTTATATTTTTAAGATTATCCAGAAAATTATTAACATTAATTATTGCTTTGGTGCTTCTCATGCTTTGAATATTATCATTGTCAGGTTGTTAGGACAATAGATTCATATTTCTATAAAAATGTATTAATAAAAATACTTTGCAATTATCAAATATTTTATATAATATTGTATTAATAAATATGTGAGTGTTGTTTCAGATCATTGTTTGCCTTTTTTTATGATTTGATTGAGGAGGAAGCATGGGAATAAAATTTTATTCAAAAGGAGCAGCCCAGGAAGTAACAGGATCGCGTCATTATCTGGACTATAATGGACGAAAAATACAAATTGATTGCGGAGCTTATCAGGGAAGAAGGCAGGAATCTGATGAGAGAAACAGGGCTATTGTAAAAGATATTAACGTAGATAGCGTTGAAGCTGTTGTTCTTACACATGCGCATTTTGACCATAGCGGCATGCTTCCTGTTCTTATTAAAAACGGATATCACGGAAATATTTATGCTACTCCTGCTACTCGCGACCTTGCATCTCTAATAATGATGGATAGCGCGAAAATACAGGCAAAGGATATTGAATATCTCAGGCACAGGTTCCAAAAAAAAGGGAAAGTTTTTAATGGCGATGTTATATATGATGAAAATGATGCTATTCAGGCAGCGAATCAGTTTTTGACAGTTGGCTATAGAAGGCCGGTGCTGCTAACACCTGAAATTAAATTAACTTTTTACGATGCAGGGCATATTCTTGGCTCTTCAATAGCTGTATTTGATATTAAAGATAATTCAGGCAAGGATTTAAGATTTGTAGCTACCGGGGATTTGGGAAGGAAGAATAAACCAATAATAAAAGATCCTGAAAAAATACCTGATCCTGATTATTTGGTAATTGAAAGTACCTACGGAGACAGGCTGCATCAAAACTCTGATGATGCTGAAAAGAAACTTGGCGAGGTAATAAGAACTACAGCAAAGCGTGGCGGCCGTGTGATCATTCCTGCATTTGCAATTGAAAGGACACAGGAACTTGTATATCATCTTCATCTCCTCACTGACAGAAAAGAGATCCCGGATGATATTCCTATTTATGTTGATAGCCCCATGGCTACCAATGCTACGTCGATCTTTAGGGTACATCCGGAATGTTATGATGCAGAAACAAATGAAGCTTTTATACGACATCATAAGAATCCTTTTGGTTTTAATGCGCTTCGCTATACAACAAGCGTTGAAGATTCAAAAAGGATAAATGATATTAAAGGGCCGGTTATTATTATCTCTGCTGATGGTATGTGCGAAGCAGGAAGGATCAACCATCATCTTGTGCAGGCTATTGAGAAGCCGGAAAATACAATACTTATTGTTGGATTTATGGCGCAGCATACTCTTGGAAGAAAAATACAGGAAAAACAAAAAGTTGTAAAAATATTTGGAGAGCCATATAATCTTAAAGCGCAAGTTGAATCAATAGATTCATTTAGCGCTCATGCTGATTATAACGAAATCAAAGAGTATATCGGACAATTTGATCTTGGAAAACTCAAAGGAGTTTTTCTGGTACACGGCGAATCAGATTCGCAGGAGAATTTAAAGAAAGAACTTAAATCGATTGGCGTTAAAGGTGTTAAAATCGCTAAATATGGCGAAGAGTATGAGATAGCCTGAAAATCTTTAGTCCCTGTATAAAAGTTCTACCGGATTTATAATGTACGTTATATACTGTAAGGATGTTTAAAGTGAATATGTTTTCCATATTGGATGTTGAGACAACAGGTTTTAATTTTAAAGAAAAAGACCGGATCATTGAAATAGGCATTGTTAAAATTGATGAAGATGGCAATTTTATAGAAGGATTTGAAACATTATTAAATCCGGAACAGGATGTAGGCCCGGTATTTGTGCATGGAATCACAAATGAAATGGTTATTGATGCCCCTAAATTTTCAGAAATTGTATTTGATATTTTTGAATTCCTTAAAAACAGCTATGTTGCTGCCCATAATGCAGATTTTGATTTCCCATTCTTAAACAGCGAATTAAAAAGAATCGGACTAGATCCAATATCTGGAGGATTCTGCACATTAAAAATTGCCAGAAAGTTATTACCAGATCTCCCCTCCCGCAGTCTTGAATACCTTACCAAACATTTTAATATAAAAAATAATTTGCTCCACAGCGCATATTCAGATGCTTTTTCAACAGCGCAATTGCTTAAGATATTTATGAGCCAATATAAATATAAAATTGATTTTGATATTTTAAAGGCTATTGAAAATCCCATAAGCAGCAATGCCGGATCTCCTCTTTCAAGAAAAAAATCAAGACCTGTACTTATCTGATAATTGACTTTGCATATGTACATAAAATAATATGCCATTTACTTAATCATTTATTTTGAATACAATAATCTATGCCGCAGCGCTATAGGGTTCTTATTTTTTTGTTATTAATAATTATTTATCCGCTTGGAGCACAAAGTAATGATACTGAAACAAATGCATCGTATCTGGTAAATGATATTGTGATTTCAGGTTTAAAAAGAACAAAAAAGCATGTTGTTGAAAAGCCTTTGCAAAAATATATAGGGCAAGATTCTTCAAAGATAGATTTTAACGATATCCGCACAGCTATTGTAGAGACCGGAATATTGGAGCCTCTCTCTGTTGAAATAGAAGATGATCCGCAAAAAGAGGGAAAAATATTAAAAGTAGAAGTTCATGAAAAATGGAGTATTTTTCCAATACCGGTATTTTTTGCTAATTCAACCGGCATCATAGGTGGTGGTCTTGGTTTTATAGATCTTAATGCGCTTGGGATAAATGATAAATTTCTTGTTGGAGGACTGATCGATACTGAGGGCTGGCTGGCCGGAACAGCATATATCCATGCACCTGGCATGAACAATTTGCTTGGATGGAATGTAGCGCTTTTTTATTCAAAGCAGGAAAGAGCAGATACTGATGAGAACAACCGGTATATAAGAAAATATGGGTTAAGCAGATTTTTTGCTTCCGGAGGAGTGAATTACGAAATAACCGAACCAACTTTGGTTTATTTGAATTTAACTTTTATTAACGGAAAGATACATGATATAGATAATCCTTTTGCTGTTCCTGAAGATGGCGGTTCCATAATTAGTCTGCACCCTGGATTCAGGATACGTAAAAATAATTGGGATGGTTATTTTCTTTCACAGAAGAGTTTTGAGATCGGTTATACATATTCATTTGGAATCGATTCCCCATCATTTCAGAAAATCGATATAAAAACAAATTTTGAAAAATCGCTTGTACCTGGATTCAGGATGTTTGTCAGGGGAGGATTGATATATGCACCTGAAACACCTCCTATTTTTGAATCAGGACCAAGATCTGTAAATATAAGTATTCTTCCTCAATCCTATTCAGCTCAAAATTATCTTGGAAGTTCCGCAGGGTTTGAGAAGTATGTTTTTAAACGTTCTTTTGGAACATTATCAATACTCTCTTCTTATCAGCTGGTTTATTCTGATGGACCTATTTTGGGAGAGCGGATAGACCATGGTGTGTTGGGCGCAGTGCAATTTTACTTAAGGAAAATTGCAATACCTGCTGTTGGCCTTGGTGTGTCGTATAATGTTTCTGCAGGATATTTACAAGCTGCTTTTAATGTTGGAATGAGTTTTTAAAAAGTATTATAAGAGATCATAAACTGATTAAGGAAAAAATAATTTGTCCCGGACGCGAATCGAACGCACGACCTGTTGCTTAGGAGGCAACCGCTCTATCCTACTGAGCTACCGGGACATAAATCGCAGTATCAACACTATGATTGAAATATTGTCGAATGTCAACATTCCTGCAAAAGTTGTTACTTGGGTATATCTGCTTGAGTGATGGATAGTCTTCCGTCGGCTTTTCGGGTTGCGATCTTTTTAAAATAATCAAAATATTGTTTGTCCCTTACTGCTATGTGAGATAAAATCCAATCTTTAAGGAATTTTATAAAACCAGAAAGCGTGACCTTCTTTCCGGATTCGTTATCCTTGATATAATCAGAAACAGTTAATACAAATTTATTATGTTCTCTTTTATGATCTGCATAAGCAGGAAATTTAGTGACGATCATTAATTGTTCTTCTGTAGCAAAGTGGGTTTCTATGTATTGAAGCGCTTTATTCATGACTTTGGTAAAGTAAATGTATTCCTGTACTTTATCACCGGTAACATGATTAAACATTTCATTAATTAAATTCACGAGACCCTTGTGCTGGTCATCAATTATCTTTACCCCAACTGAGAGTGTTTTGCTCCATGTTATTAGTTCTGAATAGTTTCTTAGCATAATTCACCAATATGTTTGATTTTATCAGATATTGAATTATATTCAACATATTTTTTCTGCTATCGACATTTATTAATAATTATTTCACTATTGAGCATATGATAAAAAATAAATTAATTGTTTTTGATTATGATGGTGTTATTGCAGATTCTCTGCCGCTGTGGATAAATGCATTTGAAAAAGGCGGCATAATGAATAATATTCCGATCAGACTTGATAAAAATATATTTGACAGAATCGATTATATTTCCGTAAAAGATATTATAAAAGATGCAGGGCTTGAAAATGATGAGCGAGTTTTTTCATATATTTCTGATGTTAACAATGCTTATAATATCAACCGGGAAGATGTGAAACTTTTTATAGGTATTCATGAACTCATTAAAAATCTGCATCTTGCTGGAAATATAGTTTGTATCAATACTTTAAGTGAAACAGAATTAGTAAGAAGCAAGTTTGAACAGGAAAATATCTTTCAGTTTATTTCAGACATTGCCGGGGTCGATGTCAAAGGCAACAAGTCTGAAAAAACCATTTCCTTTATGAAAAAATATTCTTTTTCTCCAAAAGATACTTTTATAATAGGAGACTCTGCAGGAGATATTATCGAAGGCAAAAAAGCTGGAGTTATAACAATTGCTGTTGGTTATGGATGGCATAGCAAAGAAAAACTGCTTGCTCAAAAACCTGATTATATGTGCAACAATGTTTCAGATCTCGGGAACTTTTTTCAGCAATTGTAAGATGCTTTTTTAGTTGATCAATACATCTGGTTGGTCGGTACATCTAGCTAATTGGTATATCTGGTTAATTGGTGCATTTGTTAACAGGAATATTTGCAGCAAAAACCACGCGCTCTTTTTTATTATATACCTTAATAGTTCCGCCATGCTTTTCTATAACAGCTCTGGCTATTGTAAGCCCAAGGCCAGACCCCTTTGTTGTTCTTGCGAATTCACCTCTGTAAAGCCGGTCAAATATTTTTTCTGTTTCATTTTCAGGAATATTCCCTTTGTTTTCAATTGTAAATACAGCCAGGTCATTTTCTTTATAAAACCTGATATTTACTTCGTTATCTGATGGGCTATATTGAATACTGTTTTGCACAAGATTGCTGAGAGCTCTGGTTAAATTATTTATATCGCAGTTGATTGGAAAAATATCTGTTTCAGTTATCAATCTTATTCTTTTCTCTTCTGCCTGAAAGCTAAATCTTTCTTTTAAAATATCAACAAGATCATTTGAATTGATTTTCTCATATGAAAGTTTGATTTCATCAGATTCGATTTTTGTCAGATTGTTTATATCCTCAACAAGAATTTCAAGTCTGTTTAATTCAGTAAGAAGCTTTTCCAATCTTGGTTTTTCAGGAACAAGAATGCCGTCGATCATTGCTTCAAGCTGCGCTTTTATTGCTGTAACCGGAGTTCGTAAATCATGCGCAATATCCTGTGTCCACTGCTTCCTTGCTTTCTCTTCCCGATCAAGAGTTGACTGAAGAATGGAGGCGCTTTTCCCTATTGATGAAATTTCATTCAGGCTGCTTTCTTTAAAAACAACATCTCTGCGGCCTGAAGCGACTTTTTCAAGTCCTGCAGATACGTTTGAAGCTTCTTTTGTTATTTTCCCGGATATGACAGATGTAAAAACCATAGCAACAGCTATGGATGATATTATCCCCAGAAAAAGTATAACTAAAACGTTTTTAACAAGATGCTGATTTATCGTATCCCCTTCTGTAAACTGTATGGATTGTACCCAGATAAATATCTGGGGTTCGTTGTTTTTTAATATCGGAGTAGCCCATCTCAAAAGATCATTAAAAAATCGTTTCCTGCCCATCTCTCCTCTGTATTCATGCGATCTGTCGTTATCTGATTCAATAAATTGCTTTCCCCTTCTGCTGTGCTGAGGAAACGAGTGCAGGGGAAGGTATGGTTTTGTGATATTATGGGAAAAAATAATTCCTCTATCTATAGATATTATAAGAAGAGAAAATCTGTCATTAAGATACAGACCTGCTGCTTTTATAATTTCATCATCAGAGATATTTTTTTCATTGCTGTTTTCATATAACCGCTCAAGAGCTCTTATGATAGGCGCAGAATATCTTTCTTCAGAAGCTCTGTACCACCCTTTTAAAGTAGCATTAAGACCAGATAAAATAATGGCAAAAATAAATATTAAAAAAATCCCCAGGCTTATTGCAAAGGAAAATATGATTCTTTTTCGTAAAGATCCCATTATGATTTTTCCTGTTTACCTTCAAACTTGTAGCCAAAACTTCTTATGGTTTTGACCCAGTTCTGATTTTTCATTTTGGATCTGATATTCTTTATATGAGTATCAATGATCCTTTCAGATCCGTCATAAAGATAATCAAGGCTTTCGCCAAGAAGTTTTTCGCGGGAAAGAACTATCCCTGAATTTTCAGAAAGATAGCTTATTATTTTCCACTCTGCGGCTGTTAAATCAATATCTTTTTCGTTCTCTTTAATTGTATGGCTGTTTTTATTGATTTCAAGAATATCCTTTTCCAAAATCCATTTTGATATTAGATTATTGCTGCCTGTTGCAGAAGGGGTAGTTCTTTTTAAAATTGCCTCGATCCGCAATACCAGCTCTCTTGGAGAAAAAGGCTTTACAATATAGTCATCAGCCCCTATTTCAAAACCTGTGATCCTGTCGGACTCCTGGTCTTTTGCTGTAAGAAATATAAAAGGGACATTGCTTTTTTTTCTTATCTGCTTTGCGAGATTAAAACCACTGCCATCTGGAAGCATTACATCAATAATAATTATATCAGGCTTTTTTATATCAATTGACTCAAGCACATTGCTGATCTTCCCAAATTGAACAACTTCATGCTCGTTTAGCTCAAGATACCCTTTTACAGCTTCGCGGATTGCTTCGTTATCTTCGATCATGTATATTCTTGCCATATCTATAGTATAAATCATAAATCTGTTTTGTGAAGAAATTATTCTGAATTTATGAAGATTTTATGAAGAAAACAGCTTGCCATACCAAAGGCAGAGACTTTGACTTATCCCATCATGGAAAATTCATTCCGGTGCTGCGACACTGGTATACATTGCAATAGTGGTATTTTTATAGTATATATTAAATTCTATGCATGATTATAACAGATTAAAAAACGAAGAAAAAAAACTTCTTGAAAGATTTATAAGATATGTAAAAATTGAAACAACTTCTTCGTCTGAATCAAGGAGCTCACCATCCACAAACTGCCAGTGGGATTTGCTAAAAATACTTGAACAGGAACTTTTGGAAATAGGGGCAGAAGATGTAACTCTTGATAAAAATGGATATTTGATTGCAAGGATTCCTCCTTCGCCAGGATATGAAAACATTACCACAATAGGTTTTCTTGCCCATGTTGATACAGCATCTGATATTTCCGGAAAAAACGTAAACCCTGTTATACATGAAAATTATAATGGGGAAACAATAATACTTGATGGAACAGAGATTGCACCCTCAAAGTTTCCGGATCTTAAAAAATATAAGGGAGAGACAATTATCACTTCAGATGGAAATACCCTTTTAGGCGCAGATGATAAAGCAGGCATTGCTGAAATTATGACTGCTGCTGAATACTTACTCAACCATAAAGAGATAAATCATGGTCCTATAGAGATATTTTTTACCCCTGATGAAGAGATAGGGAGAGGAATGTCAAAATTCCCTTTTGAAAAAGTAAAATCTCTATTTTGCTATACACTTGATGGTGATGGCGAAGGGACAATAGAGATGGAGTGTTTCAATGCATATTCTGCAACTGTAAAAATAAAAGGTAAAGTAATACATCTTGGAAATGCTCGCGGAAAACTTATAAATGCTGTAAAACTTGCTTCTGAGTTTGTGCAGATGCTTCCTTCGCAGGAAAGTCCCGAAGCAACAGATGAGAGGTATGGCTACTATTGCGCACATGGGATATCAGGCAATCTGGGGGAAGCTAAAATAGAACTGCTATTAAGGGATTTTGATAAAAGCAATATGGAAAAACGGAAAAAAGCAGTTGAATCAATAGCGAAAACAATAGAATCGCTTTATCCAGGAAGCACAGTAGCGCTCTCTTTTGCAAGACAATATGGGAATATGGCAGACAATATTGGCAAAGAAAATATAGGGATAAAACTGCTTTTTGAGGCTGTGAAAAGGTGCGCAATAGATCCTGTTGAAAAAATAATCCGCGGAGGAACAGATGGCGCAAGGCTCAGCGAAATGGGTATTCCTTGCCCAAATATTTTTACAGGCGGACATAATTATCACAGTAAAGAAGAGTGGGCAGTCCTTTTCTCTATGGTAAAAGCTTCAAATGTAATTATTGGTCTTGCAGAACTTTGGGCAAATTCATCAAAATAAGTGATTGTTTTTCTATATTATTGATGTTAAAATCATGATGAGAAAATGCGTTTAAAATATGTAACCGTAATATTATTAATAACCGGACTCATTATTTCCTGCGCAGGGCCATTGGATTCAAATGCATCAGGCGAAGCAATACAATTATTTTCAATAAAAAATGGATCAATACTTGAGACAGGCGCTGCTTTGCCAATAACTCTTGTTTATAATGAATCTGATTACTGGTTTGATTACCTTAATATATTGATTTACGATGATTCAGGAACAGAAATAGCTGCTGATAAAATAGAAAAAAGCTATATTGGGAGCAATAGAAAAAAAGAGATAATACTTCCTGAAAACCTTGAAGAAGGGATTTATCATGCAAAATTTGAAATTTACAGCAATGGAAAAGCAATTTTTTCAACCATAACAAACTTTTTTAATGAAAAGAGTTCTTATAGAATCAATAATATTCAGTCTTATCCTCCAAATCCTGCTCCTGGAGAAAAAGTCCTTCTCATAGCTGATTTTACTGCAAATAGTTCTTCAGATCCCTATTTTAGATGGCTTATAGGTAAAAATATAGTTTCTGAGGGTTTTTACTCAAAAGGCGCCAATAAATATAACTGGACAACTCCTACCATTGAAGGAGCATATTCAATAACTGTTGAACTTTTCCCTTTCAAACCTTTGGATAAAGCTTTTGAAAAGTTTAGTTCAGCTATATTTAAAACTTCATCTGTAATTGTTTCTGAATCCAATAGAATAAAATCAGGTGAATTTCTCCCTGAAACATCATATTCCACTCTTTTCCACTTTAGGGGCGAAATTTATGATTATGGATATCTGGATGCTGGCAATGGAAATTTTAAAGTAATTGGAGAGCCTTCTCCTGATTTCAGGGGAGGAACATATGGATATTATTTTGAAAAAGATGAATATATTGAAATCCCAAACATAGTAATTCCTTTTTCAAAAGAAGGTGTTTTACAGCCATTTTCAATAAAACTTAAATTTATAGATGATTACTCAATTTCTTCAGATCTTTTACAAAATATTCCTTTTTTTAATTCTTATTATGAAGATGAAACTTTTAAAATTTCACTGGGTCAGGATACCAGGACTAATTATTTCTGTGAAATTGTTTCAGGGGAAAAAAGATTTAGAAGCAAAGCTTATCGGAATATAAATACTTTAAATACCATATTAAATCTTACTGTTTCTTTTTACCCAAACAGCAGTTCATGCACAATTGTATGGATAATGAATGGGGAAACTGTTAGTCGTGAAGATATTCCATTTTTGCCTGTTTTGATTAATCCTGCAGGGCTTTCTGGTAAAACTATAATAGGCAGCGGATCATGCCCAATGCTTTTTGATGAAGCAGGTGTTTATACAAGAACCGATGGAAAGAGTTCTGTAGCCCCATTTTGTTTTAGAGATTATAATTTGGAAATATTTGGTAAAAGTCTCATTTTTGCAGAAGGTTTTGACTATACGGAAAACACTTCGCCTCTTAAAAATGAGAGCGCTGTAATTAATAATGGTTTGGCTGTTCTTAAACCTGGGGGATGGATTTGCGCAGGCGCTAAAATCAGTCTATCCGGCAATATGGAAGTAAATGTTTCTGTGATAACAGGCAAATGTTCTATTGCAATAAGAGATCAATCAGGCGCTAATGTTTTTTCACGTGATATAAAAGAAGGAAGTGAAAACTTCATAATTGATAATATTACTTCCGGAAATTATGATATTTATATATTAAATAATAGTGAAACCATGTCAACTTTTGTTGACAGTGTATTAATTACTAAAGTACACTAACGGTTAGTTAAGCTTTATTTTGAATTTATAGGCTGGCAATTGTAAATATGTTAAAAAAAAACTAATCTCCATAATTCTTTTCCTTTTTACAGTTTATTCATTTTCTTTGGAACAAAATAAAGAAACCACTTCTGTCTATTACGGCGGTCTCACATGGGCAATTCAGCAAAAGGAACTGGATCTATCCAAAATAGGTTTACCTGATCTATCTAATCTATCTGATCTATCAGTTTTGATAGATTTATCAATAGAAGAAAATAAAAATATTTCATCATCCATAAATAATAGATTTTTAAATATGCTTGCAGCTACCAAAGTTTTTGACATTCACGATTTTTCTGATTTACGGCCAGATAGTGATATTGATAGAGTAAAAAAAATGCACAGATATTCAATCTGCCCTGAAATAACAGAGTTTGAAATTACAGAATCAGAAGAAAGCGGCATTTTTTTAAAAGTCACCATAGTTTTTATAATTGAAAACTATTTGAATAATAACAGAAGAGAAATTCCTGTTACTGCGATAGGCTGGGGTACAAACAGGATCAATGTAATAGCAAATAGTATTGATAAAATTACCAATCAGTTTGAATATGTTATAGGTGAATTCGAAGAATTAACAGATAATTTCAAGATTGCTGATATATTTCAGGGGAGTGTTGTAATTAATAATGGCAAGAAAAGAGGAATTAAAGCAGGGGATTTTTTTTATTCTTATGATTATCAAACAGGGAAAAAAACAGGAAATTTTGTAGTAGAACGAACAGAACAAAATTTATCTTATGCCAGAATTCTGGATACAAAAGTAAAACCGCAATCAGGAGATCCATTAAAGCCATATAATTATTTAGGTATTTTATCTGAGACATATATAGACAATTTTTTTGGAGATTTTTTTTCAGGCTATGTAATGGGAACCAAGATTATTTGGACAAGATGGCTTTATACTGTTAACCCAATTTTTGGATTAAACAGATACGAACTTACCAGTATTGATGGTGAAAAAATTGTTTTAATGACCCCGTATTTAGGTCTTAGAGTTGTAAGATATATAAAATCGTTTTCTTTTTCTACTTCTTTTACATTTGACAGAGGTTATGTTTCAGAAACAGAAATAGCGCGAACAACTTCAGGATGGAAATATTATGGTGGAACAGTAAAAGCGGAAATTTCAAAAAGAATCATGAAACATTTTTTTATACATGCAGAAGGTGGATTTTCCGGATTTTTTTCTCCTGATTACGATTATTATCCGGAGATCACCGGGTTTGTATTTGGCGGCGGCATAGGTCTTAAGTTATGAAATATTATGAATATGATACTGATGATATGATTGCGGCGCTTGCAACTCCATGGGGCGAAAGCGCTATTGCTGTAATAAGAACAACAGGACAAGGGTGTATAGAAGCTATATCCGCTGTTTTTATTGGAAAGAAAAACCTTGATAAATCCAGACCTTATTCAATGAATTACGGAACCATAAAAGATCCGGGAACAGAAAAAAAAATTGATGAAATCATTATAGGGATATATAAAAAACCCCGCAGTTATACTGGACAGGATATGGCTGAAATATTTTGTCATGGAAGTATGGCAGGGATAACAGAAATATTAAGAGTTCTGCGTTCTATTGGTTTCAGAGATGCAAAGCCTGGTGAATTTACATTAAGAGCTTTTTTAAATGGCAAGATGGATCTTACACAAGCAGAAGCAGTAAATGAAATAATAAAATCAAAATCAATAAAAGCCATGGATCTTGCTCTCCAAAGATTATCAGGTACTGTTTTTAGCAGAATAGATCATATAAAAAATTTAGTTGCGGAAATTCTTGCAGAGATAGAACTTCAGCTTGATTACTCGGAAGATGAGGCAGACCCGGAAGCATCGCTTGATAAAGGAAAAATAGAAAAAGCCATTTCTCTGCTTGAAGAGCTCTCTTTCTCATACAGGATCGGAAAAATAATCCAGGATGGTGTTTCTGTTGTTCTTGCTGGAAAAACAAATGCAGGAAAATCATCGCTCTTTAATCTTTTCAATAAGACCGAACGTTCCATTGTTTCTGAATATCATGGTACTACGAGAGATTATATAGAATCATTTCTTCTTATAGGAGGGATCCCTGTAAAGCTCTATGATACAGCAGGATTGCGTGATTCTGATAATCCTGTTGAGGAACAGGGAATAAAAAAGAGCATTGAGATAATAGAAAAATCTGACATTATACTCTATCTTATTGACGGGAATGTTGGACTTGATAACGATGATATATCATGGATAAGTTCGCTTGATCCAAATAAACTAATAAAAATATGGAACAAGGCAGATATAGCTTCGGAAAAATCGCCTGATGATTTTATCAATATAAGCGCTCTTACAGGAAAAGGATTCAAAGAACTTGAGGAAGAAATAAAAAAAAGGATAGGAGCTGAAAAAATTGAGATAAGCGACAGCGTTGTTATTGATTCAGAAAGACAGAAAAATCTTATAGATGAAGCATTAAAAGCTCTTTCAAATTCAATAGTTTCTATCAAAGAAGATATGCCTCTTGATTTAATTGCTGTTGATATAAAAGAAGCGCTTGATAATCTTGGTGAAATTACCGGAGAAATTACAAGCTCTGATATACTTGAACTTATGTTTTCAAAATTTTGTGTAGGAAAATAATTAGGAAAATATTATGGATTTTGATGCAATTGTAATAGGCGGAGGACATGCAGGAATAGAAGCAGCGCTTTCTCTTTCAAGATTGTCTTTCAATACGCTTATTATTACCCAAAATATCGATACAATAGGCAAGCTCTCATGCAATCCTGCTGTAGGCGGACTTTCCAAAGGAAATATTGTAAGAGAAGTTGATGCTCTTGGCGGCGAAATGGCGAATCTTATTGATAAGACAATGATTCAATTTAGGATGCTTAATAAAAGCCGTGGTCATGCTGTTCAGTCGCCAAGAGCGCAGGCTGATAAATTTGCCTATAATCAGCTTGCGAAGTGGACACTCGAAAAACAGAAAAATCTAACACTTTTTCAGGATACTGTATCAGATTTTATTCTTAATGAAAGCGATAACAAAATAAAAGGTGTTATAACTGAGAGAGGGAGAGTTTTTTCCTCAGCAGCAGTTGTCCTTACAACAGGAACTTTTATGGAAGGGAGAATTTTTATTGGAGATTACACTGCTGTTTCCGGAAGAATTGGTGAACCTGCCAGTCTTGGGCTTGGACTTAATTTAAGAAAAATGGGGTTTAATGTGGGCAGACTAAAAACAGGTACTCCTGCAAGAGTCAGAAGAAACTCCCTTGATTTTAATAAAATGGAAATCCAGCCAGGGGATAATGAAATATTGCCATTTTCTTTTAGCAGGGAAAAAATCGAAATAGAACAATTACCCTGCTATATGACATACACAAATGAAAATACCCATAAAATAATTGCAGAAAATATCAGCAGATCACCGTTATACGGAGGCAAGATTAAGGGAAGAGGTCCGAGATACTGCCCGTCGATCGAAGATAAAGTCGTGAAATTTCCAGATAAAAAGAGGCATCAAATATTTGTTGAACCCGAAGGGCTTGAATCAGAAGAGATGTATCTTAATGGAATATCTTCATCTTTGCCTGAAGATGTGCAGGAGTCTTTTCTTAAAACAATTGCCGGGCTTGAAAATGTTGAAGTCATAAGGCCCGGCTATGCTGTGGAATATGATTATCTTGACCCGCGCCAGCTAAAACCATCGCTTATGACGAAAAAAGTAGAGGGGTTGTTTATCGCAGGCCAGACTAATGGCACATCTGGATATGAAGAAGCAGCATGCCAGGGACTTATGGCTGGAATAAATGCATCTCTTTATCTTTCAAAAAAAGAACCTCTGATCTTATCAAGAACAGAAGCATATATAGGTGTTCTTATAGATGATCTGGTAACTCTTGGGACAGAAGAACCATATAGAATGTTCACATCAAGAGCAGAGCACAGGCTTTCGTTAAGACATGATACTGCGGATAAAAGGCTTATGCCTAAATCAAGAGAAATAGGGCTTTTAAGCGATGAGGCTTTTGAAAAATATCAGGAAAAGCTTCTTAAAACAGAAGAGATAAAAGAATTATTAAACCAAAGAAAAGTAACAGAAGATGCAATAAAAAATATTGAAGAGCAAACTGCAAATTGCCTCAGAAAACATTATGGAGAGAGTTTTGCCCAGGCTGTAAGAGATCCGGAAATTACGATTTGCAATATAAAAAATATTGATGAAAAGCTGGGTAGTGCAAAAGAAGAATTACTTTCGTTAGTGGAACTTGATATAAAATATGAAGGATATATCAAGAAACAGGAGCGGCAGGTAAAACGTTTTGAAAAAATGGAAAAGATGGGAATTCCCGATAATTTCAACTTTGATAATATCGAAGGAATTTCAAATGAATCAAGACAAAAACTAAAAGAAATAGCCCCAGCTACAATTGGTCAGGCTTCAAGAATATCAGGAGTAAGAAAATCAGATATTGCAGTTCTAATGGTTTATCTGGGCAAGAAAAACAAATGAAAGATTTTATTATAAAAGGATTGGATCTTATTGGCATTAATTATAATAATGCGCAAGTTGATAAACTGCTTGCATTTTATGAAGAACTCTCTATCTGGAATAAAAAAACAGGTTTCATAAAAGCAGAAGGAGAGAGCCTTGTAATAAAACATTTTTTTGACTCTCTCGCAGGAGCGCCTCTTCTCGCTAAAATGAATTTTAATACAATTGCAGATATAGGAACAGGAGCAGGTTTTCCTGGAATTCCTTTATCAATTTTTTTCCCGGATAAAAAGTTTACTCTTATTGAGAGGTCGGGGAAAAAAACTGCATTTCTTAATAATTGCAAATTGCTGTTTTCTCTTGATAATATTCTGATAGAAGAATCAGAGCTTGAGAATATAAAAAATAGTTATGATGCAGTAACTTTCAGAGCTTTTAGGGATTTTGTTGAGTATTATAAAGAAATAGAGCGTATAGTGAATCCCAAAGGGTTTCTTTTTTCCTATAAGGGAAAAAGAACAGAGATAGAAGCAGAGATGGATAAAGCAGGAATAAAACTATTTAAAATTGAAAAAATAATTGTCCCTTTTCTTGAAGAAGAGCGTCATATAGTTATTACGAAAAAAGAAAATATTTCTTAATACAAATCCTGGTTCGATTCGGATTTAATCTCCCTTGGCTGCTTTTGACAAAACAGACATAAGCTGTTTCCCGCTTATAAGATCTATAGTCCTTGCTTCAACAAATTTCGCAGCTGTTTCAGAAAATGTGCCTGCAGTAAGACAGAATGACTGTCCTGCTCTTACATCCTTGCTTTTAAAATAGAGATCTCTAAGTATTATATCTCCAACTGGAGTTGTTGCTCTCATAAATCTGAAAAGAGCAATATCTTCCATCTGACTGGATGTAACTTCAGCTACGATATCCACATAATCGTTTTTTATAGCTGTAATATCTGTGATTTTGATCTGCGCCTTGGGATATAGCAAAGGAGCAATTCTTTTGCATAGATTTAAAAATTCAGAAGTAGGAGACATGAGATATGTTTTAAGATTTTTATTGGATGCAAGTTCTGAATATTTTGATTTTAATACCTGAACATCTTTATAATTTGGAGAAATGGCCAGTATTGTATCAAAATTTTTAATAGCTGAGTTAATTTTATTTTCCAATATATATGTATTGCCAAGTTGATAAAGAAGTTCAAGTTTTATTTTTGGATCGATCTCTTTATGCTTTAATCCAAGCTCTAAATCTTCTACTGCTTTGATATAATTTTTTTTCTTTATGTCTACTTTTCCAGCCTCAAGAGATGCCTGAGGACCATAAACAGGGTCTACTCTTAAATGGCTGAATATTTTATAACCATTTTCAATCTGACTTGATTCAATATATGCTTGTCCAAGTATATATAAAATCTCTTTATCTCCCGGAGAAAGTTCAAAACATTTTCTAAGGTATTCTACAGATTCTTTAAACTTGCCTAAATAAAAAAGAATTTTGCCTATATATTGTAATGTGGCTACATGATCAGGCAGGAGGTTTTTAGCTGCAACAAAGAAAGAGAGGGCTTTATCATAGTTTTTTTTGTCAAAATCTATAACTCCCAGATTATAATTGACTTCAAATACATCCTTATCTTTTTTTCTGGCATAATCAAGGTATTTATATGCTTCGTCAACTTTACCTGTTTTAAGGGCTGATATTGCATATTTATATACTATATCAACTTCATTTGCCTGCGAAGTTCCTTCAGGTTTATCAAGCAATAACTTAAAAAGATGGAGCGATTTATCATACATCTCTTCAGCATAGTAGATATCTGCCAACTCCATTAAAGCTTGTGTATCTTTTGGATTTTGTTCAAGCTTCTTGTTTGCATACTTTATTATTGCATCTCTATCTTTATTTTTTGTGTTGTCTGGTGCGCTCCCGGCATTTGAAATTCTCTTTAAAAGCAAGAAAATAAGCGCTGCAACAATCACTATTGCAAAAGCAACTATAAGTAATACTAAATTCATATTTTTATTATTTATAATAGGTAGGATATTGTCAATCATATAAAAACATTCATAAAAAAGAGCCAAAATAGCAATTTCTAAATAATTTATTGACAAAATAGGACTACAGCTATAGGCTTTATTTATATAGATTTAGAAAATATGGAGGTCATAAATTGGACAACCCCACAATAGGAATAAGAATTGCCAATGGGACATATTTCCCAATTTTGAGAGAAGATGATAGAGCTAAAAAAAAGGTTGTGCTTTCTCCTGTAAAAGAAAATCAAAAAGATGTCAAAATTGATATTTTTAGGGGAGAAGGAGAGGGAATGTATGACTCTGTATATGTTGCAAGCCTTATTCTCAATAATATCAATCAGGAAGATGGAAAAGTTCCTGATATTGAGCTGCTGTTAAATGTAAGTGAAGATGGCATACTCGATGTACAGGCATTTGAACCAATTTCCGGAGCTAAACAATTTTTATCTGTAAGTCTTGATTCAATTGACAGCAATATCGGCTTTTATGATATGCAGGATTCGCCTTCTGAAGATGGCATTTCAGTAGATGAATCAGCTTTTTCCTCTGATTTTGATGAAAATTCAAGTATGGATGAGGAAACTCATTACGATGAAGAAGAAAAGAGCAGTGAAGAAGACAATATAGAAAGCGAAGAGGAAAAATACTCTTTTGAAGATGAAAACAAGAAAAAAACACCCAGTAAAAAATTAATATTTATATTGTTGATATTATTACTTCTTTTGCTTGGTTTTCTTGCGTATGCACTTATTATGAAACCTGCTTTAGCAAAAAACTCTGAAAAACCAGCTTCCCATACTCCGGTTGTTGTTGTTCCTGCGCTTAAGGAGATGCCGGAAGCTAAGCCAACTGTTGTGGAACCAACTCCCGTAGCAGTGCCAGACCCAATTCCTGTAAAAGAACCTGAGCCAATAAAGCCTATTGAACCTGTAAAAAAGGCTGATGATGTAAAATATATTATAAAATGGGGCGATACCCTGTGGGATATTTCCAATACCTACTATAGAACTCCCTGGCTTTATAAAAAAATTGCCAAGGATAATAGTATTAAAAATCCCGACCGCATATATGCGGGAAATCGTTTAACAATAAAAGCAGAATAATATCCATTAATCCTGTAGGGAATGATTAAATTTTAATGGTTGAATCACTAATCATAAAATTGGTATTCTTAATGGGAAAATGGAGAATCTAAGTGTTTAAAAATAAAAAACAGACTATAGCTGCCGCAATAATTGGTGTTATAGCAATATATCTTTTCTTTGCAATCTTTTTAGCCAGATCAGGCGTAAATCCAATAATATATCCCGGATACTTTCTATATAAATATTATTTTGGTTCAGCATTTTATATTCCAATATATTTTTTGGTTTGTGTATTTTTTCTCTTAAAAGACAAGTTTAATAAAAATAATGTTATTATTCTTATTTCAACAATTTTACCTTTTTTAACGATCAGCCTTGCGTTGCGTCTTTTATATGTCAAAACAAATTTAAGTGCATTTGAAAAAGGACTTTTGGATTCATTTGGATTATTTGCCCCATTTGTTATCTTTCTTTTAGCAATAACAGAACTCTTTATTATTGTAAGACTTGGTTTTTTCCTGCACTTAAGAAGAAAGATGCAGTATTCTGCAGAAGATGATAGCGAAGCTTCCAGTCAGGAAAGCTCCACTGAAATTCATGAACCAGCTATTCAAGATCAAAATCCTGATGAAGCCAATGATAATAAAGATAGCGATGATGATAATCAGCATTCTGCTGCAAAAAGAAAATTTGCCGAGCTGAATTTCAATTATACTCCTACAGAATATGCGCCTCCTGGTTCTGATTTAGCAACTCCTTTAGCAACTTCGGAAAATAACAGAGAGCCTGAATTATTACCAGTAGAAGATATTCCAGATTATATTGATGATGAAATCTATGATCAGCCTGCATATTTTAGAATGGGAAAAAAAGGGACAGCTGGAAAAGATTCTTTGGAAACAATCGATAGTTTGTCTGCTTTTGATCCGGATTTGAAAGAATCAGATATTCAGTATGAAGAAGCAGAAGAAGATGAAAACGAGAATGAAGATGTTCTTGAGGCAGAATCTGATAAAGATATTTCCAAAGTTTTAACGCAGTCAGATGATAGCCCCATTGTTGTAAGAGAATATTTTGCATCCCAGAAAAAGATTAATCTTAAAAAAACAGCCTATAAAATTCCTGTTGATATACTTGATGAATATGAAGAGATCGGTTTTTTGGCAATTGATGAGCGCACCAGGGAAGAGGCTAAAATATTAAAGCAAACTCTTGCTGAATTTAAAATAGAAGCAGAAGTTACCGGAATAAAGCGTGGACCTGTAATTACAATGTTTGAAATACTTCCTGCGCCCGGAGTTAAGCTTTCAAAAATCACAAACCTTGCAGATAACATCGCGCTGCGCCTTGCAGCATCAAGGGTAAGAATCGTTGCTCCTATTCCCGGAAAACATGCGGTCGGAATAGAAGTGCCGAACAGAACAAGGGCTATTGTTTCTTTTAGAGAACTTATTTTTGAAGACTATCCGCAATATTCAAAATATCATCTTCCTGTTATTCTTGGAAAAGATATTACAGGAGAGGAACAGATAATAGATCTTACGCAAACGCCTCATCTTCTTATAGCAGGGGCAACCGGTTCTGGAAAATCTGTATGCGTTAACTCAATAATAGTATCACTTCTTTATAACAAAAAACCGCAGGATGTAAGATTGATACTTATTGACCCAAAGATCGTAGAACTTAAACTTTATAATGATATTCCCCATCTTTTGACTCCTGTTATAACAGATTCAAAAAAAGCATTTCAGGCCCTGCAATATTGCATTTATGAGATGGAAAAGCGTTATGCGCTTCTCGATGCTCTGGGAGTAAAGGATGTCCATTCTTTTAATAAAAAGATAAAAAGCAATAAAATCGCAACAATGCCCATACCGTATATTGTTGTAATAATTGATGAATTTGCAGATCTTATGGCAACGACTGGCAAGGAGCTTGAGTCGACTGTTGCAAGGCTTGCCGCAATGTCAAGGGCTGTTGGTATTCATCTTGTTCTTGCTACGCAAAGGCCATCGATCGATGTTATAACAGGGCTTATAAAAGCAAATATCCCATCGCGTATTGCATTTATGGTTGCAAGTAAAACTGATTCAAGGATCATAATAGATTCTGTAGGAGCGGAAATGCTTCTTGGAAAAGGGGATATGCTTTTTACATCATCATGGAATCCATATCTTACGAGAATTCAGGGGGCATATCTTTCGGAAAATGAAGCTGAAAGAGTTGTGGAAAAAGTTAAAGAGTATGGCGAGCCTGAGTATATTGATGATGAAATATTTATTGATGATGAAGAAGAGGATGAATCATTATACGAAAATGATTATGGTGAGGATCCTCTTATGGATAAAGCACTTGAAGTTGTTGCAACAGCAGGGAAAGCTTCTGCATCATATCTGCAAAGAAGATTAAAAATCGGTTATAACAGAGCTGCCCGGCTTGTCGAAGAGATGGAGCGGAGAGGTATAGTTGGTCCGCAAAACGGAAGCAAGCCAAGAGATATTTTAAATATTCAGGGTAACCGCAAAGAGTAACTTTCCGGTTAAAGAGAGTTATGTCAAACTATACTGCTTATTTCAGTAATTCTTTAAAAAAATTAACGCATCTTTATATTAAAAGTGTGTCAAATACAAAGCTTTTCGATAATAACACCATAGTTATAATCCAGAATAAAAATATGGAGGAGTGGTTAAAACTCGAAATAGCTTCTTTAACAGGGCTTTGCAGTGGAATCAATTTTAAGTTTCAGGAGCAAGCTCTGATAGGCATTGCTAAAGAGTTTTCCGGTGTACCTGAAATACTTGAAAAGAAAAGCTTTGTGTATCTTGATGATTTAAAAATTATAATATACAGGCAGCTGGAACTAATTTTTTATAAAATTAAAGATTATCCTGATTTTCAAATCGTTAAAAAATATATTGATGAGTCATCGGAAAAAGATGATTCAGATGCAAAGCTTATTAAAAGCGAGCGGCTCTTTTCTCTTGCAGACAGCATTGCAGGACTATTTTATTATTATGGGTTTAACTGTCCTGAAATGGTTACAGCATGGGAAGCTGGAAAAAGTTTTATAGAAAACAGTGAATTTAATTATGCGCTGCATCATGAAAAATGGCAGGCTGAATTATGGAGAATTATTTTTTCAAAATCATCTCCATATCTGCACATAGGGCAATTGATTACAGATATTCTTGAAAGCAAATTCTCAGCGCCAAAGCTAAATAATAATATTGTAATTTTTGGTTCTTCTTTTTTAAGCGAGCAGGCTG
>Ga0123353_10002503_pt1 | contig 22856 bp, 14 predicted proteins | sample TergutLab28metaG_3_FD_92763 | JGI IMG/M metagenome (GOLD analysis project Ga0123353, IMG submission 92763) | Labiotermes labralis P3 segment gut microbial communities from Petit-Saut dam, French Guiana - Lab288 P3 | ecosystem: Host-associated > Arthropoda: Insects > Digestive system > Gut ... | reverse complement strand
TCGCCGGTTCATTATGCAAAAGGCACGCCGTCACTCATTCCCTTGCGGGCATAGAGCTCCGACAACTTGTAAGTGCATGGTTTCAGGTACTTTTAACTCCCTTAATAAGGGTGCTTTTCATCGTTCAGTCGCCTTACTTGTCCACTATCGGTCGTGACGGAGTACTTAGCCTTGGAGAGTGGTCTCCCCTGCTTCGCACGGAGTTCCACGAGATCCGTGCTACTCTGGTACACCCGCATAACGCAGGGCTCACGACGTAACCTACGGGACTATCACCCGGTATCGTGTGACTTTCCAGACACTTCGGTTATCGTTGCCTTTGTAACTGCTAACGGGTGCCCGCAACCCCGGGACGAATCCCGGTTTGGGCTGATCCGCGTTCGCTCGCCGCTACTGACGGAGTCTCAATTGATTTCTTCTCCTGCTGGTACTTAGATGTTTCAGTTCCCAGCGTTCGCTCTATCCGGCCTATGCATTCAGCCGGAAGTACCATCATCTGCTTGCACAGTGAGGGTGGGTTTCCCCATTCGGAAATCCCTGGATCAACGCTTGCTTGACAGCTTCCCAGGGCTTATCGCAGCCTACCGCGTCCTTCATCGCCTCGTCACGCCTAGACATCCACCATGCACCCTTAGTAGCTTGATCACATCAGTCGTGGGCCCTTTTTCAAGAACCGATGGACTAATGCTCAAGCGCCTTGGCGCTCGACACATTCCCAAGCCACCCCACACCCAGTCCACCTCAACAATACGAAATTCCCGAGGAAAACCAGGAAGTGGGCCAGCCCGAAACGTGTTCGGTGATTCACTTCACTTACAACTTCTATCCATTATGCGATTGTCAAAGATCTCTACGTCCACAGGCCCTATCGGCCTGCCGCCCACGCATTGGCACAAATTCGATTTCCAATGGTGGATCGGTGAGTATATCGTCTTTTTTTTCGCGACGCAAGCACTTTCTTTAAATTTTGTAAAATTTTTATACACGCACTTGCGAGGCGGGGATCAGCGGGGAACTGGAGACGACCGGGGTCGAACCGGCAACCCCTAGCTTGCAAAGCTAGTGCTCTCCCAATTGAGCTACGTCCCCGAACTCGTTCGGGTCGAAGCCTGGAGAGCGATTCGATGCGGGCTCTTCTCCGGCAAATGGGCCAGACAGGAATCGAACCTGTGACCTTGCCCTTATCAGGGGCACGCTCTAGCCAACTGAGCTACTAGCCCGGCCCGCCCGAAGGCGACGCCAAACCCGATGCCGAGATCCAGGCCACGAGCACGCGGAAAAACGCCGGGGCGCCCATCGGCCAGTCATCCCTGCTGATCTGTTTTGTGTGTTTCAAAAAGCGTTTCGCCGCCCTATCGGCGACGCCTCCGCCCTCAGGCGAAGACGGGTAAGAATACCATTCTACGAAACGATGTCAACAGGCTACCGAAAATTTTTTCGCGTTTATTTTTCCGGCGACGTCCGGGCCTGCCGGGCCACCATGATGCCAAGCTGCTCGACCGCCGCCTGTCGCACCTGCGAACTACTCGCCCGTTTCGCCACCTTGGCCAGCAGTTTCTGATCGGTCATCTTGCCCACCGCCTTGACCTTCATGTCCACTTCGTATTGGCTGCTCCCAAACCGGCAGGTGTGGATCGCGATCTCGGCGAACGCCGTCTGGGCATCGGCCTGATGTTGCTCGTCCAGTTTTTCCGCCGCCGCAAAACGCGCGTGGCAAATCCTCGCGTTTTTCGCGACATCGGCCAGCAGCGCCTGGTCGGTCAAGTGCCTGATCGCCGCCTCGTACACCTGCGAATGGCCGTCGGTTTTCGCGATGTCGGCAAACGTCGCCTGGGCTTCGGCTTGATGCTGTTCGTTCAATTCTCGCGCCGCCGCGAGACGCGCATCGCTATGCTTGGAGTTTTTCGCGAGGTCGACCAGTAATGCCTGCCCGGTCTTCGGCTCCTCCGACGCGCAGCCAGCCAGCAGACAGACGACGACCAGCGACAGCGACGTTGCGATGAGAGCTTGTCTGAATTGCATAGACATTCTCCTGCTCCTGCCCAAAAGCTCACCTCTGAAATGCGACGCACGAACGTGTCTTTTTTATCACATCCTCTCGGTAATACAAGCATTTTTCGTGCACCCGTTTGCGCTGTAGTGACCTTCTTTTCTGGCGGCGGCACGAATGCGCTGGGCATGTGGCGGGACGTGCCGGACGGCGGGGCCGGTCTGGAGTCCCGAAGGGACGGCGTTGGGTAGCCCAGGGTGAGCGGTACGCCGCGAACCCTGGGAGCCGGTTTGTTTGTTTTTTCATCACCGCGGCCTGACGCCACTGGCCGAGGTCGAATGGGCGTTGGGGACGGCATCGAACGCGCGAACAGGGGATTGTGTGCGTCGTTCGCTGCCGACTTCGCGCGTCGGTGTGCCTTGCGGCCAGTGGCGTCAGCCGCGATGAAATCGCAAAAAACACCCGAAAACCCAGGGTTCTCCGGAGTACCGACTCACCCTGGGCTACCCAACGCCGTCCCTTCGGGACTCAGGCCGGCCCCGCCTTTGCGAACGGTCAGCCGTGACGGAAACTCCCGGCGTTATACGCAACGCAATTCACACAAACAAAAAGGAATGTGCCGTGCCATAAAACAAAGTCGCTCACCGTTCGGCCATCGCCAGGGCGAACGTATGTGCATTTATCGATTTTTGTGACCTTCTTGTTCCGGCGCCACTGGCCACAGGCCCTGCCTAGTTTGCGTTGTAGATTGTTGTGGCCATCGAAACGTTCTGTCGCTCACACCGTTTCACAACGCAAACTGGCAGGGCCTGCGGCCAGTGGCGCCGGAACAAGAAGGTCGTGCGAAACCGTGGGAGCGTACATGCGTTTGCCCTGGTCGGGCCTTGTTCTGTGTTTTATCTCCAGCTATATTTGGATCGCAGGGAGAGGCACGGTCATGGGACGAATTGATCACTACGCGAGCAAAATTAGACGAGCAGTCTTGCTTTTTACGAGCGTCGGCCTGTTGGCTGCGCTACTCATGGCGACCACGGGCTGCCAGGATGAAATTCCCGCGACACCATTGCCGACAGCGGCCCCGGCCAGTTCGCCTTCGCCGCCGGACGTCGACCGGCGCGTGGAGCACGCGGTAGAAAAACCAGCGTCAAAGGGCACGCTCAAGATGTCGGCGCCCACGCTCGACGAGATCACGGTGCGGAGAGGCCGACAGCCTGGCTTGGTCGTGTTGCAGTGGAGCCTGCCCAAAGAAGACATGAAAAAAGCGGGGGCTCAGGGATTTGCCATATTCCGAGGCCAGCCGGACGGCCCACTCACGGAAATGCTCTACAAGCTGCCCCCGCAAATGGGCAAGGAGTCAGACGATCAAAAAACACTGACGTTTTCGTACGGAGATTCCGAGGCGGGAACGACCTCTCGCCACTATGCCGTGGCGTATCTGGATCGCGGCCTGAAACCCGGACATCTTTCCGCTTCGGTGACTATTGCGAAACTCGGCGACGCCATAAAGCCCCCGGACGTCGAAGCGGAGATCGCCGAAGAAGGCGTGTTGATCCGTTGGAAGGACGATAACGAGGCCGGCACCTTCGCCGGTTTCGTCGTTCGTCGGTATATCGAGGACGAGGAATCCGTTGCGTTGAATGCAGAACCGCTGCCGACGGAACAACGTTCCTACGTGGACAACATTACCGCAAAGGAATCCGGCAAAATCGCCATCTATACGGTTTATGTCGATTCGGGCGATGAACGACAAGGCGCTTTCAGTTCGCCGATTCGTATCCAGTTGCCGTAAACGAAACGTTTTCCGTGCGGAACCCCCTGCAGCGCAAAGAGGCAAGCCACCTCTGCCGCGACTCTGTCATCCCGTAATCCCCGCTGAAAACGCGAAAAATTCGCGTGATTCGCGGAATTCGCGGCGATATTATCTCCTCCAACTACCCATTCACGAGGAGAGATCGAATGATTACGTTAAGCGCTTTCGCCGACGAGGCGGCTGCGGATTTGGCGACGCAAATGGACGTGTTGGAATCGGTTCGCGTGCGGGCGATCGACGTTCGCAATATTGACGGGAAGAATGTGTCGACGTTTACCGACGAGCAGGCGGCGGCGTATCGGCGGCAGATGGACGACCGCGGGTTTCGGACGGCGTGCATCGGGTCGCCGATCGGCAAGATTCGCCTGGACGAGCCGATGGGGCCTCATATGGAGGCCTTGGCGCGATGCATCGAGATCGCGCACATCATGGGCACGCCGTACATTCGCATATTCAGTTTTTTCGCGCCGCAGGGCGGGGATTTCACCGGCGCGCGGCGGGAGGTGTTCGATCGGCTGTCCATGATGCTTCATGCGGCGAAGGCGGGCGGCGTGATCCTGCTGCACGAGAACGAATACGACGTGTACGGCCGGGCGACGGCAGAGTGCCTGGATATCCTCAAAACGTTCGGTTGCGAGCAGTTCAAGGGCATTTTCGACCCCGCGAATTTCGTCCTGGGCGACGTCAAACCATACGACGATGCCTGGACGCAAGGCCTGGCGGAGCTGACGTTCTGGTTCCACATCAAGGACGCCGTCAAAGGCGAAAAACACTGCTGCCCCGCCGGGCAAGGCCAGGGGCAATTCGATAAATTGCTGCCCGACCTCAAACGCCGCCGCTGGTCCGGAACGATGACGATCGAACCGCACATGGCCGCCGCGGGAACCTACGGCGGCTACAGCGGGGCCGATCTCTTCCGCGTGGCGGTGACGACGTTGCAAAAGCTGCTGGATGAGAACGAATTGGACTGGCAATAGCGTAGCACGGGCATCTTGCCCGTGAGTCGCATGGGCGTCTCGCCCATGCAAGGCGGCCATGGAAAATAATGTTGAACCGCTCTAGAGTCGACATGGGCGGCAACGGGTTTCATTGTGACGCTCCCGCCAATCTCGCCACGGGCGAGACGCCCATGCTACGAAAAAAGCCCTCGCGTTTTGCGAGGGCTTTTTCGTTCCGCATGGGCAGGGGCGGAATCGAACCGCCGACACTGCGATTTTCAGTCGCATGCTCTACCATCTGAGCTACCTACCCGCCGGGCCTGCCAGTATCGTCCACAGGCAAGGCTGGGATGAACAGTGTAGCGTCCGCCATGCATTTGTCAAATCTTTTTCAGCCATCCGTCGTTTTTAGAACAGATCCCTCCGCATGGGCTGTTGCGGCGGCTGGTAATTCTGTTGCGGTGGTTCGGGGGCGGCTTCGAAGCCGGTCCGTTTGACGACCACGTCATGCTGGAACCACATGATCAGCGACAGACGAAGGGCGTTCTGCATGTTCCAGGAGGCCAGTTTCGACCGGGCGGCCTGGAAGTCGCTCTCGACGCCGGGCACGAACCGGGTGCGTTCGGCGACGAGGATCACGCGTGCCGGCTGAACCTCAATGATACCGACGTCGCCGCGGCCGTAGGGCGGCTCGCCCTTGGGCGCCAGCGCAAAGGCCTGATCGAGGATCTGCTGATGCAGCTCGCTCGACATCGGCGGAACCAGCGGGGGCGTCATTCGGACGCCGGGAATCGTCGACGGTCGGTACGGCAAGCCGTCGTATTCAATCCAGCGGGCGAAGAGTCCCGTGTCGCTGGTGGTCAGTTGCGCGTCGCGGGCTGCCACCGTCAGGCCGTTCATGTTGGCCACCGCGGCCAGATTCTGCGCCTGGATCTCCGCCAGTTTGTAGCCCTGGAGAAGCCGCCAGTCGCTGACGACCTGCCTGTGGGCCTCGACATTCGTGGCGAATTCCGCGTCCGTCAGGGCGTGCGAGGGCTGGGCGGCGGCGAGTCGCCAGAACAGCCGACCCGTGACCTTCGCGCCAAAGCCCCGCTGCGGATCATAACTGGTGTAATCCGGCTCGACCACAAACATCATCGGGCCTTCCTGTCCCACTTCCATCGCGCCGGTCGAGGCGTCCTGGCCGGCCTGGACGAACGGCTTGGACATCGCCACTTCTTCCACCAGGCTGCGGGCACGGTCGTTGAGCGACTCCAGCGCATCGCCGACGCCGTTCAACTTGCTGATTTCCTCCAGCGACATCAGGCCCGGCGTCTGGCCGGCCTGGAGCGGGAAGGTGTTGAGCGTGTCGTCGTCCGCGTTGCAGGCGAAGAGGACGTTGTCCATGCCCTTCAGGCTGCACCATTGGATCGTTTTGGCGGTGGCGGGCGAGGCGAAATCGACGCCCGACAGGCGCCAGAACAGCCGCCCGCTGATGGGCCTGACGAAGGGCGATTTGTCCGCCGTCACGACCATCACCGGGCCGTCCTGGCCCAGGTCCATCGCGTCGGCGGAGGCTTGCCCGGCGGAGGCGAACGGTTTGGCCATCGCCACCTCGGCCGCCAGGCTGCGGGACTGCGGGCTCTCGCTGGCCCTGGCCCGGCCGACAATCGGCAGCCGACCGAGTTCACCGATCGTTTTCAGCCCGGCCGTTTCGCCGATCTGAAGCGGGAAGGTGTTCAGGTCGTCATCCGTGTTGCCGGCGAAGAGGACATTGTCCAGCCCCTTCAGGATCACCCACTGGATCGTCGTGGCCTCGTCCACGGTGGCCTCGTCGCTCGGCGGGCCGGCCGAGAGGACCACCGGCGGGAAAATCTGCGTGGTAATGCGTTCGAGCGCCTCGCCCAGCGTGATGTCCTGCGCCTGGAGTGTGACCTTCACGGTATCATTGATGGTCGTCGCGCCCGTGTTGGTGGGGTAGGCAATCACAGCAATATTGGCCTGCCCGGCGAGTTGCCGCAGTGCCTGGGGCAGCGGGAGCGCCTGGATGTCGGGGCTGACCTTCCGGGCCAGCAGCGACGACGCGTCGCCCGTCATGTCGGCGATGACCTGTTTATAGAGGCCCCCGACGGTGACCTCGGCCTGCCGCGCGGCCACGATGGCGGCGGAGATGCCCTCCGCCAGTTCATCCAGCACGCCGACGCTGTTCTTGGCCGCCAGCTTCGCTTCGATCTGCGAACGAACCTCGTCGAACGCCTTGCCCGCATAGAGCGTGGCGGCGTTGGCCTGGAATTCCTGCTCCATCTGCTCCAAGCCAGGAGCTGATGCCTTGACAATGTACTCATCGTTCAGCAGCAGCCACTGCACGGCGGCGCGATGATTGAACATCTGCGACGTGATGGCCTCCAGCGCCCCGCCCAACGTGGTGTCCTGTGCCGGCAGCGCGACAACCGCGGTATCGTCAGCCGGGAAAACAATCGTGTCCACGCGGGCCTGCTCGGCCAACGACCGCATCGCCTGCGCCAGCGGAACCGCCGGGAAATCGACGCGAACCTTGCGGTCCAGCAGCGGCGCCGCGTCGTTGCGCATGCCCGCGACGATCGTGTCATACAGATTCCCCGTCCCGTCCCAGGTCGACTCCGCCACACGCAACGCCGTCGCCACGTTGCTGATCAACTGGTCCACCCGGGCGGCGCTGTTCTTGGCAACGAGCGAAGCCGTAATCTCCTCCCGCACCATGTACAGTTCTTTGCCCTTAAACACCGTCGATCGGCCGGCCATGTACTCCTGGGTGATCTGCCGCTCGGTCGGCGCCGACGCGGCGATAATAGACTCCCCGCGAATCGTCAGCCATTGCAGGCCGGCCATGTCGGGCACCTGGTAGCCGAACCCGAACGGATTCTCGACGGTGCACATGCCCCGCGGCGTCGCGCGGTGCTTGTCGAACTGCTCCCTGATCTGATCGTCGGTGGGATTCTGTTCCGTCGGACGCGCGGGCAGTTGCACGATGCGGAGATCCAGCTTGTCGCTGACGTCGCTGAAGATGCGGCGCAGTTGCGGCGTCGACGGCGCGACGCGAGGAACGTTCGTGTTGAAATACTTCGCCACCGTCAGCCAGACCGCCATCGCGTGACGAAGCGTCGCCTCGTTGACGCGGTGCCTGTCCATAAACTCCGTCAACACGCTGTCGTCGGGCGTCTTGCCGGTCAGATCCAGGGCGCGACGCTCGGGCGAGAGCTTCCAGTAGGCGTTGATGACCTCCTGGTCGCTGACGGTGACGCCGGCGTGGACGGCCTCGCGATACAACAACGCCAGCGTGTCGCCCGCGCGGTTGCCGTTCTGCCTCAACAGCATCAGCAAATACTCCGAGGAGGGGTACTGATTATGCACCCCCGACATGCCCGTGAGGTCCTCGCCCATGCTGCGGTCGAACCGCAAACTTTCGAGCAAATCCAGCACCGAGCGGGCGTCCATCTGGTCGCGCACGGTGAGCTTCTCCCCATACATCGTGCCGGCAGCGGGGTTCCGGTTGGGGCTGAACAAATTCATGATGCCCTCGAACGTGGCGGCCGTCAGCAAAAACGCCACCATGAGCACCACCATGATAATGATCACTACCTTCTGATGCCGGCGGAAAAATCCAAAGGCCATAGACGCTCCTACGTATTCCAGTATCGAAAACACCCGCGTAACGGGTAATCATGCAGTATAGAGGATTTACACACAAATGCAAGGCCGATCGTCGGTTGGTTTTTCCATTCCCGTGGCGCAGACGATCAACTCGTTCGAGGGAGGCAAGCCAATAGCCATCAGCCAGTAGCCAATAGGTATGGGTGAACCTGCCGCAAGTTACACGATCCCGGCTATCGCCATCCACGTATACGTTCCCGCTTTCATTGCCTTGTCGCCCTCGACTTTCCGTACCTATTGGCTACTGGCTATTGGCTACTGGCTCGTATCCCCCCGCAGCGCCTCGACCAGCGCCGCGTTCTGTTCTTCCGTGCCTACCGTGATGCGGAGTTTGTCGCGGAGGCGATCCTGATCGAAGTACCGCACCAGGATGCCTCGCGATTTGAGGGCCTGGTACGTCGGCGCGGCGCTGCCGCCGTCGGGCGTGCCGGCCAATAAAAAATTCGCCTCGCTGGGCCACACCGTATACCCCATCGCCCGCAACGCATTCGCCAGCCGATCTCGCGACGCCACCACCTTCGCGCAACACGCGTTCTTGTACGCCTGATCGTCCATCGCCGCCGCCCCCACCGCGCACGCCACCGCGTCCACCGGATAACTGTCCTTGACCTTATCAATCCCCGCCATCAGCGCAGGCCTCATCACGCCGAAACCCAACCGTAGCCCCGCCAGGCCATACCCTTTCGAAAACGTCCGCAATACGATCACGTTTTCGTGACGCGCCACCAGCTCCATCGCGTTATGGCTGGCAAAATCCGCGTACGCCTCGTCGATCACCAGCACGCCGTGATGACGCCCAAGCCCCTCCGCCAACGCCGCCAGCCGATCGTTCGCGAACCGCGTGCCCGACGGACTGTTCGGCGACGCGATGAACGTCACCGCCCCCCGCTCAGCCAACAGCGCATCCACCGGCAGCGTGTAGTCCTCGTCGAAAGGCACCTCGACCGTGTCGGCCGCCTGCATGTCCGCCAGCGTGCGATAGAGCACGTACGTGGGCATGGGATAGACGATCTTCCGCCCGCGGTCGGCGCACGCCAGCACGATCATCGCCAGCAGGTCATCGCTGCCGTTGCCCGCCAGAATCCACGCGGGATCGACGCCCAGCGCCCGCCCCGCCGCCTCGCGCAACGGCTGCGCGTACGGCTGCGGATACCGCCGCAACGCGTCGGCGTCCACCTCCCGCAGCGCCGCCATCGCCCGCGGCGACGGCGGATACGGATTCTCGTTGGTGTTGAGCTTAATCACCCTCGCGCCCGCGGCAGGCTGCTCGCCCGGCACGTAAGGGGCCATGTGGTCTACGTTGTCTCGGAAGTAAGTTGTCATTGGTTCTCTTTGCGTTGTACAGCGAGGAATAGGCAAGCGTCGCCTCCCCGGCCTCACGTTGAATCGCCGGCACCCAGCCGCGAAGCGGCGTCGTTTTTAGCCCAGGGTGAGCGGCACTCCGCGAACCCTGGGAAAGGCTGCGTTATACCATCCAAGCCCCGCAGGGGCGTCTTCTCGTTATGCAAACGCCCAGGCTCGCACCACAAGAAGACGCCCCTCCGGGGCTTACCTTTACGGGGCCACGAACCCAGGGTTCGCCGAGTACGGCTCACCCTGGGCTAAAAACGACGCCGCTTCGCGGCTTATTCCCGGCTCTCCAACGCGAGGCCGGGGAGGCCGCTTTACCGCTTTCCACACCCATTACGTACCTCTTCGCCATTTGGGTTTTGGAATTTGTCATTTGGAATTTGTTTCGGATTTCGGATTTCGAGTTTCGGGTTTTCGGATTCGTACCGCCGCCGCGTGGGCCGTCAGGCCTTCGCGGGTGGCGAAGTCCGCCACGTCCGCCGCGTCCGCCAACAGGCTGGCCCGGTCGTACGCGATCACACTGGAGGCCTTGCGGAAATCGTTGCAACTCAGGGCGGAGAAGAATCTCGCCGTCGAACCGGTCGGCAGCACGTGCGACGGGCCCGCGTAGTAATCGCCCAGCGGCACGGGCGTGTGCGGGCCGACGAAAATCGCGCCCGCGTGACGGATCATTTTCAGCGTCCGCTCGTCGTCGGCCGTCTGAATCTGTAAGTGCTCCGTGGCGAAATCGTTGGCGATTTCGCACGCCCTGGCCAAATCCTTCACCACGAAGATCGCGCTGTACGCCCGCAGCGCCGCCGCGATCGCGTCGCGACGCGACAACGCCGACACCCGCTCCGCCAACGCCGCCAGCACCGCATCCGCCAGCGCGCCGCTCGTCGTCACCAGCACCGCCGAACCGGGATCGTGCTCGGCCTGCGCGAGCATGTCCGCGGCCACGAAGGCCGGCGAGGCCGTTTCGTCCGCCACGATCAACACCTCGCTGGGCCCGGCGATCGAGTCGATGCCCACCCGGCCCATGACCTGCCGCTTCGCCTCGGCCACGAACGCGTTGCCAGGCCCAACAATCTTGTCCACGGGCGCCACACTCGCCGTTCCATACGCCAGCGCCCCCACCGCCACCGCCCCGCCGACGCGGTACACCTCGTCCACACCCAACTCGTGCGCGATCGCCAGCACCATCGGATGAATGTCGCCCGCCGTCGTCGGCGGCGAGGCCATCGCGATCCGCTCCACGCCCGCCACCTGCGCGGGTACGACCGTCATCAACACCGTTGACGGATACAACGCCCGCCCGCCCGGCACGTACACCCCCACCGCCGACACCGGCGTGTACCGCACGCCAAGGGTCCGCCCGCCACGACGCAGCGGCGGGGGATCCGACTGCAAAATCGCCTGCTGATACTCGCGGATATTCGCCGCCACGCGACGCATCAACGCCAGAAAATCGGGATCGTCCTTCGCGACGTCTCCATGGGCCTGCCGAATCCTCGCCGCCGGCACGCGAATATCCGCCGCCGTGAACGACTCGCCCACCTGATCCAGCCGCCGCTCGTGCGCGACGACGGCATCGTCGCCGCGGGCGGCGATGTCGGCGAGAATCTCCCGCACCGCCGCCGCCACGTCCAACCCGCTCTCGCCGCCGCCCGTCACGCCCCCACCGCGCAGCCGATCCCGCACAGCCCGCACGGCCGACTCGAAATTCCTCTCCGATTCACGAATGACAGAAATCATGCCCGCCAGTGTACCGACGGCCGGGAAACAAACCAATAGGGAAGGCGCGACAGGGGCATCGCATCTAAATTCCTTCATTTTCGTATGATTTTCCGCAAAGGGCCGTTTTTGAAGGCTGTTAGACTGTTAGGCTGTTAGGGAGAGGCTTATGAAAAATTAGGCCCAATCTCACATCAGCCGGCGCCTAACAGTCTAACAGCCTAATAGTCTAACAGCCTCTTGTACGAAAAAATGGGCGAATGTAGATGCGTTTGCCCTGGAAGGCGCGACGAGCAGGGCAATGGGTGCACGCCTGTTTTCGCACGGGATTCGTATTCAGGCGTGACTGGCCGCAGGCCCTGCCATTTTGCGTTGTAGGTCGTTGTGGCAACCGAAACGTTCAGTCGCTCACACCCTCTTACAACGCAAAATGGCAGGGCCTGCGGCCAGGTTGGGCTTTGCGACGATGTCCGCCCACAAACGTGCCGTCTCCCCGTTGTTTTACGCCGCAAGTAATGTTTGACAACTAAAACAATCCGGGGTATGATTTCGCCATGTCGCCGAAATTGTCGCCGTCGCAGGAGGATTATCTTGAAGCCGTGCTGGACCTGGTGCGGGCTGGCCAGGTCGCGCGGGTGCGGGACATTGCGCGTCGGCTGGGGGTGGGCATGCCGTCGGTGACGGTGGCATTGCGCCAGTTGTCGTCGCGCGGGCTGGTGAATTACGATCCGTACCAGGTGGTCACGCTGACGGCGGCGGGTCGGCAGGCGGGCGAGGAGATCGAGCGGCGGCACCGTGTGCTGGAGTCGTTTCTGACAGACGTGCTCGGGCTGGACGAGGCAGTCGCCCGCGCCAACGCCTGCCGCATGGAACACGCCGTCGACGCGACGGTGCTGGAACGGCTTTCGGCGTGGATGGAGCGGCTGGGAGACGAGAAACAGCAGCCACTAGCCACTAGCCACAAGCCACAAGGTAAGGCACGCACAGGGCGAAAGAGGCAGTGAACACGGGACACGAGTATGTCTGTGGAAAAATCATGATCGTCTGATAATGCAACCGAACAGGAAATACCTGGTGGCTTGTGGCTGGTGGCTGAAATGAGGATCGAATGCGGCTGTTTCGAGCGAAGGACAAACCGGCTGGCGATGGCGTTGGCATGACGTTGGCACAGGCGTTGACTGGACAGGCGTTGGTGGTGTCGGCGATTCGCGACGACCGCCGCGTCCAGCATCGGCTGGCCGAGTTGGGCATGCGGCCCGGCGTGCGGATCAAGGTGGTCTCGCACGACATGGGCGGGCCGTTCATCATCGCCATCGGCGACAGCCGACTGGCCCTGGGCAGAGAGACGGCGGAGAGCATTGTCGTATGTCCGGCGTGAGTGAGATGACGCAGAAAACCGACGACGGGTCGCCGAGGCGGCGCGTCGTTGTCGCGTTGATTGGCAATCCCAATAGCGGCAAGACGTCGCTGTTTAACGCGATCACCGGCGGGCGGGGGCACGTGGGCAACTGGCCTGGCGTGACGGTGGAGCGGAAGGTTGGGCCCGCGCGGCGAGGCGACGTTCGGCTGGAGGTTGTCGATCTGCCGGGCACGTACAGTCTCACGACGTTCAGTCCCGAGGAGATCGTCGCGCGGAATTTTTTGATGTTCGAGCGGCCTGACGTGGTGATCAACGTCGTGGACTGCTCGAATCTCGAGCGGAATTTGTATTTGACGACACAGTTGTTGACGCTGGGCGTGCCGCTGGTGCTGGCGTTTAACATGTCCGACGTGGCGGAGACGAGCGGCGTCCGCATCGACGACGCGACGTTGTCCGCCCTGCTTGGCGCGCCGATCGTCCACACGGTCGGCTCGCGAGGGCGGGGGATTGAGGAGTTGCTTGACGCGGCCGTCGCGGTGGCTGGTGACATTCCGGCGGCACTGGCGAGGCAGCATAGCGTGGATTTCGGCGTGGAGCTGGAGCCGCACGTCCGCGAATTGACGGCGGCGATTGCACAACGTGACGCGCAACGTGACGCGGGCGTCTCGCCCGCGTGTCGCGAGAGCATCCTGCCCTCGCCGGACGGCGGAGTTGATCTGACGTCTTCCACAGGCAAAGCCCATGGAACGCACAACGCGGGCGGGACGCCCCCGTCACGTTGCGACGCCACGTGTGGTCAATGCAAGCATGCGGCCAACTTGCCCATCACGGCCGATCCGTGTCGGCGACATCATCGGTGGTTGGCGACGAAGTTGCTGGAGGACGACGCCGACGCGGGCGAGTTGTTGGCGCGGCTTGGCGTGGGCGAGGTGGACGCGTTGCGGACGGAGGCGGCCAAGGCCCGCACGCACGTTGAGCGGACGATGGGCCGTCCCGCGGAGATGCTGCTGGCGGACCGGCGGTACGGGTTCATTCACGGCGCGTGCAGTCAGACGGTGGTTCGCCCCGACGCCGGCGCGACCGTCAGCGACCGCATCGACCGCATCGTGACGCACCGCTGGCTTGGCGTGCCGATTTTCGCCGCCGTCATGTTCGTGGTGTTCCAGATGACCTTCATGCTGGGCGGGCCGTTGGCGCAAAAACTCGACGCGGGCAAGGGCTGGCTGGCGGGGCAGGTGCGGCCGGCCGTCGGCGACAGCGGCGCGTGGGAACTTTTCCGCAGCCTGTTGGCCGACGGCATCATCGAGGGCGTCGGCGCGGTCGTCGCCTTCGTGCCGCTGATTTTTCTGCTCTACATGGGCATCGCCATCCTCGAGGACAGCGGCTACATGGCCAGGGCGGCCTACGTGCTGGACCGCACGATGAGCCGCGTCGGGCTTCACGGCAAGAGTTTCATTCCGATGTTGATCGGCTTCGGCTGCACGGTGCCGGGCGTGCTGGCGACGCGGATTATCGAGAGCCGCCGCGACCGCCTGACGACCATGCTGGTGCTGCCGCTGATGAGTTGCGGCGCCCGCCTGCCGGTGTATGTGCTGCTGCTGGGTGCACTGTTTCCCAACCGCACGCTGGTGCAGTTGGGCCCTGTGCCTGTTGGGTTGCAGGCGACGATGTTGTTCGGCCTGTATGGCCTGGGCATCGTGCTGGCGGTGGCGTGCAGCCTGGTGCTGCGGGCGACGGTGTTTCGCGGGCCCGCGACGCCGCTGGTGATGGAGTTGCCGCCCTACCGTCGTCCGGCGGCGACGGGCGTGGTGATTCACATGTGGGAGCGCGGCTGGGAGTACCTCAAGAAGGCCGGCACGGTGATTCTCGGAATCGTGGTGATTCTGTGGGCGGCAAAGACCTGGCCGGGACTGCCGCCGGAGCAGTTGGCGGCGTTCGAGGAACGTCGCGCGGCGGTGCATCGTAGCACGGGCGTCCCATGTGACGCGGGCATCTTGCCCGCGTGTCCCGAGGGCGTCTCGCCCTCGGCGGGCGGTGAAGCCGATGTAACGTATTCAATTAACCAGGCCCATGGAACACACAACGCGGGCGGGACGCCCGCGTCACGGTTGGCGGCGATTGACGCCCAGCAGCATCGGGCGCAGTTGGAGCATTCGGCCGTCGGTCGGCTGGGGCGGGCGATGGAGCCGGTCATGGCGCCGGCGGGCATGGATTGGAAGGTCGCCACGGCCATGTTGGGGGCGTTCGCGGCCAAGGAGGTTTTCGTCAGCCAGATGGGCGTCGTCTACGCGGTGGGCGACGGCGAACGTACGACGCTTCGGCAAAAACTGGCCGCCGACTACACGCCGCTCCAGGGTCTGGCCATGCTGCTGATGGTGCTCATCGCCTCGCCATGCGTAGCCACCCTCGTCGTGACGGCCCGCGAAAGCGGCTCGTGGAAATGGGCGGCCGCTCAATGGCTGTATTTAACCGCCCTGGCCTGGCTGCTGGCGGTGGGCGTGTATCAGGTCGGGCGATGGATCGTGTGAGTATTCCGCGAAATTCGTATCCGAAAATTGTATCATAGCCGTCTATGGCGAAAGCCCCGGCCAACTCCGTGTCCGCGTCCAGGCCGCCGAAGCGAAGGCTTTGGCAGCATGGGGTTCGCGCGGCGGTGCTTGGGCTGCTCGTGGCGGGCGTGGCGTACGTGACGCTGCCCTGGTGGCTGCCGACGGACGCGTTGCGAGGCCGACTGGTCGACGACATGTCGCGGCAAACCGGCTGCGACGTCACCATCGGCTCGCTGAGCGTCTCCTGGGGCGGCGGCGTCGACATCCGCGACCTGGTCATACACAATCCCGCCGGCTTCGAGCCCGAGCCGTTGCTGCGGGTCAGCCGGCTCCGCGCGGATTTCAGTCCGCTGAGTTTCCTCGCCAGCGACACGATCGAGTTCGTCGAGATCGAGGACCCACACCTGCGTGTGCAGTTCGACGAAGCTGGCCGAGCCAACGTCGCCGTGCTGACGCGCATGGACGGCTCGACCACCCTCCGCCGCGTCAGCATCCGCCAGGCCGTCGTGGACGTCCAACTGCCGCGGACGTCGCACACGATGCGCGTCGACGTCGGCGACGTGCAGCTTCTGGCCGGCAGGCAGCGTCGGCCCGCCCACGTCACGATGTCGGCGGCGATTCAGCAGGCCTCCGCCCCGGCGCCCGTGAGTTTCCGCCTCTGGACCGAGTCCGCCGCCACCGCCGCCAGCGCGTCGCTGAACTTCTCCAACATCCAGCTCGATCACCTCCCCCTGGCCGACATGCTGGGCCTGCCCCTGGCCACACTCGCCGGCGCGTGCAGCGGACAGTTGAATTTACAGGTCAGCGACCGCGGCGTCGTCAAGCAGTTCGATCTGAATCTCCTGGTGCGACAACTCAACGTCGACGGCAACGTGGAGGCGGACCACTTCGACCTGCCGACGCTGGAGGAGGCCCGGCTGAGCGTGTCGGCCTCGCTGGACCCGCTGGGCAGCACGACCGACCTCAACCGCGTGGAGATTCGCGTGCCGGGGCTGGAACTGGCGGGGCAGGCGTCGCTTCGGGCCCACTGGCACGGCGGCGAGGACGGCAAGACGCCATTTCTGATTCAGCAGATCGACGTGCAAGGCCGCTGCGACCCGTCGGCGATGGCGGAGCTGTTTCCGGGCTGGTCCGCCGACGCGGGCGAGGTGGAGGTGCAGGGGCCTGTGGACGTCGCGTTCCGCGCGGCCAGGCGGGATCAGTCGTTACGGCTGGACCTGACCCTCGACGCGACGGCGATGGCCATTCGACGCGGCCTGCACGTGTTCAAACCCGCCGACCGCCGGCTGCGGTATGAGTTCGCGGGCGGGCTTGACGATCGCGGCTGGCAGTTCATCGCCGACCGCTCCGCGCTGCTGCTGGGCGACAATCGCTTCGAGGGCAACGGCAGCGTGCGCGACCTCGTGCGACTGCTCGACACCTACCGCCAGCCGCACGACGTGACGCTCGGCGGCCTGCTCGCCGACGCGCGGAACGTCACCTGGAACGGTTCGTGCCGCATCAGCGACCTGCGCTCCCTCGCCGACGCCGCGCCGTCGCTGGAACCCCTTCTCCGCGACATTCGACTCAAGGGCGCCCTCAACGGAACGTTCGACCTCGACCACCACGACCGCTCGCAACTGGCCCTGCGGCTGACCGTCCCCGCCGACACGGAACTGACCGTCGGCACGCTGGTCAAGCCCCCCGGCCGGGAGGCCGCCGTCGCACTGCACGGCACGCTCGATCCGCACACGCTCACGCTCCACGACGTCCAATGCGAAGCCCGCCTAGGCCAAGCGTACCTTCGCGCACAAAAAACCCGCCTGCGCCTGGGCGACGCACCACGTGACGCGGGTGTCCCGCCCGCGGCTGACCGTAGCACGGGCATCTTGCCCGCCAGTCGCATGGGCGTCTCGCCCATGCAAAGCCAGCCGGTAGACGAAACGCTCGCACCCCAGCCAGCCCAACACGGGCGAGACGCCCGTGAGACGCACGGGCAAGATGCCCGTGCTACAGACACACCGCAACTGGACGTCGACGCGGCCGGCGAGTTCGTGGTCATGCGAATCGAGGACCTCCTCCTCGTGCTGCCCGAAGCCGACCGCCCCGCCCTTCGCGGCAGCCTGCACGGCACGTTCACCGTGCAGACCGACGGCGTGCAGTTCCGAGCCAACGTGCACGCCGACGCCACGCGAACCGACATCGACGCCTCGCCGTTCTTCGCCAAACCCGGCGGCGACGAAACCACCGCCGACGTGGACATCTATTACACCACCGACCCCGCACGCCCACGCCGCGCCGAACTCGCGCTGAACGTGACGTTGCCGCTGGGAAATGTCCACGTCCAGGCACACCGCCGCCCGAACGGCGCCGCCATGGAACATCTCGCCAGCGGACAGGCGACAATTCGCGACGCGTCGCTGCTGGCGGACACGATTCCACTGATCGAACCGACTCTCGGCGGCGCAACCATCGCCGGCAAGGCGACGGTGGATTTCGACGTGCGGCAGGCCGAGGAAAACACGGCGACGGTGACACGGTTTACTTTGGCCGCAAACGCCGACGCGCTGGCGATCACGCCCGGCGACGACGCCCTGCCAACCGACGCCCCGCCATTCACGCTCGCGTCGCGACACAAAGCCGCCGGGGTGCCCCTGTCGTTCCACGCGGAAGGCCTGCTCCTGTCACACGATGAGCAACTGAGGCTGGAACTCTCCACATTCGACGCCCGCGTGGATGAATCCCACGTCCACGCCACAATGCACACGGAATTATCCCGACGCAACGACCGGGCTGGCGAAGGAACGTCCGTCAGCGGCAACATGGTGTTTGCCCCCACGGAGTCGCTGTGCCACCTGCTTCCGGAACTGGCGCCCGTCGTGAATCAATACGGGCTTTCGGGCGCGGTGCGACTGGAAGGCCGCTTCGACTACCTTGCCCCCGATTGGACAGCCTACGTGGTGCAGGCGAGCGTTCATGCCGACGACCTGGGATTCCGCGATGTCGCCGGGCTGACCAAACCGGCGGGCGTGCCGCTGTCGGCCGAGGTGAACGCTTCCGCGGCAAAAAACCTGGGCGAAATTTTCACCGTCGTCGTTAAGGCCAGCGTCTCCGGAACGGATATCGCCGCCTCCGCCGCGTTCACCAATGCCAACGACACCGCCAACGCGTACGGCGTCCATTGGCCGATCCTGCCACAACTGAGTACGGCCCACGCGAACGTCGCGTGCAAAGACGTGGCCGCGCTGGCCCGTCTCGCGCCGGCGCTGGAGCCGTACCACCTTCGCGGCGGCGCGACGGTTGACGTCGAATTCGCCGGCGGCGACACGCCGGCCGTGCGGGTGTTCCAACTCCACGCCGACAGCCTCACCGGCACGCTGGGCGGCAAGGCATGGCGGGTGCACGGCGACCTCCGCGTCGAGGGGCTGCAAATGCACGAGCCCGTCGGGCTGCACGCCGGCCGCGTCGTCGCGCGTGAACTCGAACTGGCCCTGGGCGAGAACCACCTCTGGCTGCTGGCGGACGTGCAGAGCCTGCCCATCAGCCCGCGCGGCGAGGTGCAGATCCTCGCCCGCCACCTCGACGACATGGACATCGCCAATTGGATCGCCTCGCTGCAAAACGATCCGCAAAAAAAATCCCCCGACGGCGACGGCCATCACAACAGCGACAATAACCACATCGACCACAACGTGATCAAGCCCCACCCGGAGGAAACCGCCGTCGAAGTGATGGCGTATCTGCGGCAGGCGCTCACCGACGCCGACCTGCGAATCAGCCTCTCCGCCGACACGCTCCGCACGCTCGACGCCGGCGTCGGGCAAACGTACGACGTGCGAATGTTCCACTTCGAGACCGACGTCCGCCAGGGCCACGCGCGGGCGGGCTATCGCGGTGGACTCAACGGCGGACTCGTCAGCACGCACTACGAGGTGAACCTCAATGACCCCGCCGCCGCCATCGTGCAGGAAGTCGACCTCCGCGAACTGAAGTCCGACGAAACCGTTCAGCCGCAAATGGCCCTGTTCTTCCCCGGCAACACGGTCAACGGGACGTTCACGCGTCAGGGCAGGTTGATCGCGCCGATGCGCGATTTCCTCGCCGCCGCCATCGACTCGCGATACCCGCTGCGATGGACAGGCCAGGTCCGCACCGTCACCACCGACGGCATCGTCGAGGGCCAATCCGCGCCGAAATTCGTCACGCGGGTTTTCCCAGGCCTGAACCTCACGCGGTACCACTACAACACCATGACCGGCTTCGCGGAGTTTCTGCCCGACGGCAGCGCGCGGAACGACATGCTCTTCTCCGGCAGCTACGACGTGTACATGGAAGGCGTCACAGGCCCGGACAACTGGGGCGAATACGAAATCGGCCTGTGCCTGGCCCCCGTGTCGGCCCAGTGGAACCACGACTGGAAACAAGGGCGAATTCCCATCCTCAAGTTCCGAGGCCGAATCGAAGGCGGCAAAATCCACGACCAGGTCGTCAGCTACCTCTGGCCCGACGAACTGATCTTCAAAATGTTCCTCGAACGCAACGTCGTCTACCGCGCGTGGGTGATGCGGCAGAAATAATGCCAGTTCACCGCACACCGCCTATTTGTTAAACGCCAGCAACCCCATCACGAACGCCGCCGTGACGCTCGTCAGGATGAGCGAGAGAACGAACGCCACCCGCATGACCTTGCCTTCCTCGCCGATTTTGTCGATCGACGCGGCCGCGTTTTGCAGCTTGGCGGGGGAAATCACGCTGGCCAATCCGCCGCCGAACGCCAGGCCCGCCGTCACGATCAACATGGCCTCCAGACCTCCGGCCTGATCCAGCGGCCAAAGCTGATTGCTGGTCTTCATCGTGTAGGTGGCGAAGGTGGCGATGGTGGACGCTTCGCTGCCGGTGACGAATCCGCCGAGCAGGCCGATGAAGGCCGCGATCGCCCCGTAGGCGCCCTGGAAGGCGTTGGCGGAGTAGTCGGCAAGCACCTGCACCATGCTGGGAACGGCATATCCGCCCATGCGGACAAACTCGCCGGCCTCGTTATACACCGCCTTGTGCATGTTCCAGCCAGTCATCTCCATGATCTCGCCGATGGCGAAGAAAATCGCCGCCGCAAAGACAGGCCGGGGCGCCCGCTTGAACCACACCCGGAACGTGTCGGCCAGTTGGGCCTTCGTCGGACGCAGCAGCGGAATGGCCAAAAACGTGCTGACGAAAATCCACGTGTACGCCTGCCACAGCGCCCGTGTGGAAATCGGCACCTCGTTGGCCGTCAGGCCCGTGATCGGCAGCCGCATCGCCTTGTTCTGCTCCCCGACCCCGTAGAGAAACTCGAAGATCGGCTTGGGCAGGTTCAGCACCAGGATCAGCCCGATCAGCAACAGCCAGGGCGTCAGGGCGCGAAACAGCGAAAAGCCGGCGGCGTACTGTTTTTCCTCCACCGTCAGCCGCGACGCGTCGATGACCCGCTTGCCGCCGATCTTGAGATAGAGGACCATGGCAACGATAACCGCCAGGCCACAGAATACGCCCGTGAGCACCACCAGGTTGTCCTGGCGGTTGGTGAAGTACGCCACCACCGCAATCACGCCGCCAGTGACCAGGCACGGCAGCGCGCCCTCTCGCATGGCCTTGCCTCGCCCGACGATCCAGAGCATCCCAAAACCGATCAGCGTCGAGACGACCGGCAGGAACTTGTAAAACACCATGCCCGCCTGGCTGAGCGTGACGGCATTGACGTGGTCCGGCGGCAGGCCCAGGTGGCGGTTGGCGAAATCCACAAACACGACGATCGGCGCGCCCAGCAACGCGTACGTGCACAGCGAGTCGTACCCAATCGCCGGCAGCGCAATCGCCACGTACGTCGTGTACCCCATCGCGATGAGGATCGGCGGCAGCACGGAGACCGGCGTCGCGCCGACGGCGACCATCAGCGTGCCGAACCCGATGCTGACCATCATGATCGACACGGCCCGGTTATCGCTTGCGAGCGTTTTGATGAACAGCACCACCCGTTTGAGCGCCCCCGTCTTCTCCATCAACGCCATCTGCAACAGCGAGGCCGCCACGATCATCGACACGGGAAACGACCGGATAAACCCCGCCGCCGTCGACCGCGCGATGACCTCCCAGGACGTCTGGAAAAAGAAAAACGCCACCAGCGCGATCACCCCCCACCCGATCACCCCACTGATGTCGGCGGGCCTGCGGAAAACCAGCAACGCGATCAACACCACCGCAATCGGCAGCAATGTCAACAAAAGATCCCAGGGCATCGTTATCTCCAGCCGCTTCGGAAGTGAACATGGAACTTGACACCAACGACACAGGATAAACAGGATGGACGGGAAACGACAGGGGATTTTTTTACGAGGTTTTTTTAACGAAGGGATTACGGACACGGCAAGCCGTTTTCACTGGCTCGCCTTTTTGCGTTGTAGATCGTTGTGTAACGTGAAACGTTCCTCGCACATAACGATCTACATCGCAAAAAGGCGAGCCAGTAAACACCGTTTTTCGACACACTTTACTTCGCCGCCGGGTATTCGTTGCAGAGATAGAACGCTTTGGGCGCGTCTTCTTCGATCTGGCTGAAGCGTGGCAGCGTGGGATTGAAGCGGTTGTCGTTTTCGTCGTCGTTGACGCGGCTGACTTCGCCGCCCAGCACCATGCCCGTGCTTTTTTCGGCGAAGAAGCGGTGGTAGTTGAACCGCGGCAGCGTGACCGATTGGCCGGGGTTGAGCTTGACGTACCCGCCGCCGGGAATCGTCGTCGCAACGCCGTCGATGCTGACCGTCACGGGCGTCTGGAGAATCTCCTCGGTCTTCGGGTCGCCGTTCCACAACTGCAACACCAGCACGCCGCCGCCGCGATTGATGATGTCCTCCATCTTCGCCCAGTGGAAATGCACGGGCGTTTCCTGCTCCTCGTCCACCAGCAGCAGTTTTTCGCAATAGTCCTTGGCATCGGGATCGCGGCGGAATTCGCCGTTGCGGATCGTGAACAGCAGCAGGCCTCGCCTGGCGAAATCGCCGCTGCCGAAATCCGTCACGTCCCAGCCGAGCTTACGCTGACGAATCTCGTCGGCGTCATGCCCGGCGGCGGCCCACTGCTCGGGCGTCCAGTACGCCCACACGGGCAGATAAAACTTGTTGGCATTGAGAAAGGCGATGGCGTCCGTGATCTTCCGATTGATAAAACTACGTTTCATGGCGATCTCCTGTTTTACGTTTCGCGTTTGGCGTATTAAACCGCCAGGGGCGCGGTTTCGCAAGCCAGGAAAGTGACGAGCGACGAGTAACGTGTAACGAGGACTTCCGCGTTTTGCCTGACATGGCGAAGTCCTCATCACTCGTCACTCGTTACTCGTCGCTTTCCAGGGCCATCGCATTCTCGTGCCGCGGGCGTCCCGCCCGCGTGTGGCGAGGGCATCTTGCCCTCGCGGACTGTTCCACACGGCTGATCTCATGCAAAAACCAAGGCGTTTCACCGCCGGACGCGG
>Ga0123353_10002502_pt1 | contig 22867 bp, 11 predicted proteins | sample TergutLab28metaG_3_FD_92763 | JGI IMG/M metagenome (GOLD analysis project Ga0123353, IMG submission 92763) | Labiotermes labralis P3 segment gut microbial communities from Petit-Saut dam, French Guiana - Lab288 P3 | ecosystem: Host-associated > Arthropoda: Insects > Digestive system > Gut ... | reverse complement strand
TTCAAATCTAAGGTGTTGATTTCTGAAAGGTCAGTGAACTCAATGCCGCCCTCGGTGCGGTAGCGGAACTGATGATGATATTTATCGCCCTCCGGCATGAATACATCTCTCGTGATTACGATGGTTATTGCCCGTTTGATACTCGACCAGTTCAACCCAGATGCCATCTGCTCCGTCACCAGTTTTGACTGGCTGTAAATCGTCCTTGCTTCACATGTTCGCGTAAATGTATCTGCTTATCTCCGCGCAGATCACTGGCATGAAGTTCGCATCCCTGCTGTCCGACGCGCCGGAGGTCAGCACTATCACCGCGTTTCCGCTTAATGGGTTGTAGGAAAACAGAGTGTACACCCCGTAATTGCTTCCGGTGTGGTAGATCAGCTCTTCCTGGCCGAACACGTTCCTCCTCCGCCTCAATGTCAAGCACTGTTCGAACCCTTCAACCATGCCCTGTGACGCCTCCATCATCGCCACTGACTCGCGCGACAGGACGCGGACGCCTTCGTACTCGCCGTCGTTTATCAGCACAGCAATGAGTTTTGCCAAATCATAGGCGCTGATCGTCAGCCCGCCCGGGAACTCCTCGCCGCGCTCGCCGGGATAGCTGTTTCCAAGCGCCCGTTTTTGCGCGTCAACCGAACGCCCTACCCCGCCGCCGCTCGTGTATAGCGTCGCAAGATTATCAGTGTCCTTTATGCTCCCCGAACCGAACGCCGCGTCGATCCCGAGCGGCTTGAAAAAATAACGGGACGCGATGCTGTTCACCGTCTCTTCCGCCGCGGTCTCGACCGTAACCCCCAGCGTCGCAAACGCATAGTTGTTGTACACAAACGAACTCAAAGCGCCGGGGGCGCCGCTGCCGAAGCAGGAGCCGTCCTGCAACCGGCTGCGGACCAGCTCTCCGCCAGCGGGAAAACCGTAGTCGTAATCGCGGATCGAGGATGTGTGCGTCAATATTTGCCGAATCGTGATAGGCGTTTCTTTGTGGTTCGGGTTGCGGACGTTAAATCCCCAATACTCGCCGATGTCTTTGTCCAGGTCGAGCTGCCCGAGCTCAACGAGCCGCATGATCGCCATTGTAAGAATTACTTTAGATATGGAAGCAATGCGGATCTTCGTGTTCGCAGCCATCGGGGCTGCGCCTCTTGTCGCATATCCGTATTCATACGTTCCCGTAATTCTTCCATTCTTGATTACCGCGACTTGAACTCCAACCGCGCCATATTTCTGCGCGATGCTGTTTATTGCTGATTGAACGTCGTTATCCGGAGCTATTATGTCAGGGGGAAGAGATGCACCGATATTCGGCGAATGCAAGCCGGTATCCGCGCCTGTTCCGGGTCCCGTGTGATCGTTACCGTTTTCGATGCCACTGCCATTGTTAAGACTATCGCCATCGTTATTGGCATCGTCTTTGGCATCGTCACCGTCACCTTCTTTAGCATCATCGCCATCATCGCCATTGTCGTCATCAACATCGACGTCGACATTTGACGATGATGAATCAAATGGCGAACTTTCAACCTGGCCTCCGTCGCCACCGGGAGGAGTGTTGTCAGTGGCGTGTCCGGATGAATGAGAATCTCCGGGATTTTGCGCCTGGTTGTCCGGGTCTGTCTCTGAATAAGGCGGAGAAGCTGATATAACGCCGTCAGATTCGCCAAGCCTGGGCGGCCCAGCAAATCTCGTGACGAATGCCAGCGCGACCAGCGTAATAGCCGCTATGCTCACAGCGCCCAAAAAAATATATAATGCCGTTTTTGCTATTCTCTTTGCCATATCCATAGAGCAAAACTCCGATAATCAAATAGTCGTAATAATCAGTACACTCGCCATTTCGCGCGATGTCGCAGAATGACGGGGCTGGGAGTACCACGCTTAACAGTTACAAATAACATGAATGCAGCTGCTGAAATAAGGAGTGCTGAATAGTAGAATCAGCTATCAGAAAAGGCATACTCCCAGGAGAACCATTCACTGCCATACCGTCCGAAACCTCCCTCGTTGAACTCATACTCCGTCGATGGTGTGGGAAAGCTCATGTAATCGACGCCCGAATCGCTTCGAAAACTTGGAACGACCGAAGTAAACGAACCGTTGCGGCCTTTCATCATCCATACGTCATTGAGCTGTCTGTAGAAAATCGACGTTTCTCCGTTCCCCCAGTAAACCCTTATGACGATAAGCGCGTAGCGGTCGAGAGAGCGACCGAGGTCTGACGTGAGATTCGCCCCGCTAATGCTCCCCCTTGAAAGATGCTGGTCCACTTCGAACTCCCATGTCAGCGACTCTTTCCCAAAGCTGCCGGTACCATCGTCATTTATCTTGTAATAGTCGCTCGAAGTCGGAAATCTGATCGTGAACGCAGACCCTTCGTATGAAAAAGTGGGTTCAACCATTCTGTAATTGCCATCCCTGCTCAGCATCGTCCAGACAGGGCTGTCCTTGTCCCTCTCAAATAGCGTCGTTCTGCCATTTGCCCATATCATGTAGACGCGAATCCAATAGGTCGAGTCCAGGATGACCTCCTGGAGGGTAAGAGGTGTTTCTCGCACAGCTGGGCTGGGATCCGGCGTTTGGGAAGTGCCGGATGGCTCTACGGTCGGAGGTTCGCCCGGTGGTTTCGGCGGTGGTTTCGACGGCTGCTGAGTCGGCTGCGGAGATGGCGATTCCGATGGTGATTGCGGCCTATCTGTCGGTTGTGACGTAGGCGGAGTAGTTGTTTGCCCGGTATTTGTGGCCGGCGGCGGGCTGCCACTCACACCTCCCCCTCCGCCGGCAAGCGGGCTATCGTCTTTATTGATTACGAAAAACCATAAAGCCGCGCATATTGCAGCGACTGCAAACACAGAAGCCGCGACAATGGGAATGGTCTTTTTCTTATTGACTTTCCTGCCCTGATCCGCTCTTGCCGACGGCTGCGCCCATAAAGGCGTTGGTATTCCGCTGAAAGGCTCATCATACTGGGGCTGTTGCTGGTAGAGATTGTCGGGTCGGTATTGATTGTTTGGCTGGTATTGGTTGTTTGGCTGGTATTGATTGTCAGGCTGGTATTGGTTGTTTGGCTGGTATTGGTTGTCAGGCTGGTATTGATTGTCAGGCTGGTATTGATTGTTTGGTTGGTATTGATTGTCAGGTCGGTATTGATTGTCAGGCTGGTATTGGTTGTTTGGCTGGCTTGGATCAGGATGTGTATACCCGTCACTATTCTGAGGACTGGCAGATTGCGAAAGCTGCGCTCCGCACGAGTTACAGAAAATGTCATCAGGGCCGACTTTATATCCGCAATTATAACAAAACATGTTATCCTCCTACCCCAAATAGATTTAAGCAGTTGCGAAATACCGTACTCGGCGGACGGCCAATGGCCGCCCCTACGATATATATTTACGCATCCTAGCCCGATCACAACTTGCAAGCCAGTTCATAACCTATCCGGGGTTCTCTTTCAACTTAAAGACCGCCTTAATATCGAGGGGGGTATCCGGCATGTTTAATATAACTGTTGCTGTGTCCCTGCTCCCTTGAAGCAGATTAGAAGGCAGCCCCTCCCAATGATCGAACACATGATTATCGTTTGGGATAGCTCTCAAAGTAATCCTGAGCCCTTGAGCTACATCCATTTCTGCTGGCATCGTAACCTCTCCAGGTTGCGTGGGCGTCGTCAAACCCACCGTGCCGGAGCCACCCGGATCGATAGCAAGCTTAATACGCTTTAAGGGGCTGAACCGTGCGGTTATGTTGACGTTGTCGTTGGGCATAGTGAATGTGATCGATTGTAAGCCGGTCGCCACAAGCCCCGGGACGTTATCCCAGGTTAAGAATCCGTATCCTGAAGCAGGATTGGCTTTAAGCGTAACCTGCGAGCCTGGCGCTGCGGAAGTCGGTCCATCTATATTGCCAGAACTCGTATTTGGAAGGATATTAAGACTAATCGTGCGTTCCACTGTTTTGAAGTTTGCAGTGATACTAACATTTGAGTCGGGCATCGTGAAAGTCACCGTATGCAAATTTTCGCCGCTCGTGCCCGGTAAGCCGATCCAATTATCGAAGGTATAACCGGTGTTCGGGGTCGCGATGATAGTCACTTGATCGCCGGGCGCCGCTGTAGGCGGCGCGCTGATCGAACCGCCTGCCGCAGGATTGGGAGTTGTGGTTATTGACCTCTGTATCTGCTGGAAGTTTGCGGTGACATATACGTCGTCGTCGGGCATTTCAAATGATACCGTTTGCAAGTCGCTATTACCACTGCCCGGTATTCCTGACCATGATGAGAGTTTATACCCTGTGTTAGGCACTGCATTTAATGTAACCTGTGTTCCAGGCAACGCCGAAGATGGACCTGAAACTGTGCCGGTACCCGGAGGGTTGATAATCCAGGTAATACTACGCGGGCTCGGGTTCACCTTGAACCTGGCAGTGACTGTAACGTCGCTAGTAGGCATTGTAAATGATACAGATAGTGTATCTCTGCTGCCGACGCCCGGTACCCCCACCCATGTGTCGAAATCGTATCCGCTGCCTGCATGTGCCGTCAAAGTCACGGATGTACCCGGAACCGCCGAAGGCGGCCCTGTAAATGTGCCTGAGCTAGGCGGATCGATGATTACTGAAATCCTGCGTGACACACCGGTGAAGTTTGCGATAACTTCAATATCGCTGTTTGGCATCGTAAATAAAACGGAAAGCGACTGATTGCTCCCCGTACCGGGAATCCCCTGCCATCCGCCGAACTCAAATCCGCTGTTCGGGTATGCATCCAATCTTACCTGTGAACCCGGCACGGCGGACGACGGCCCTGTTACTGAGCCTCCGCCTACAGGAATGATAATATAAACGATATTGCGCTCTATCTGCCTGAAAACGGCCGTCACAGAGACTTCGGAAGCCGGCATTGTGAACGACGTGTTTTGTAAGTTGCTGGTCCCGGTCCCCGGAATGCCCTCCCACGAGACAAACTCAAATCCGGAAGCAGGATTCGCGCGTAGAGCTATAGTTGCGCCTTGTTCCGCCGACGCCGGACTTGCGCTTGGTGTGCCGGAACCGGGGGGCGATGCGTTTGCTGCGACATTAAATGTCGTGCCTTTGCTGACCGTAAGCGACACTACGCTCCCCTGTGGCACTTCCTGATTCGCGGCGGGGGATTGCGTCAAAACCATGCCCTTAGGCTTCGTGCTTTCCACTTGTGTGCTGGATACACCCAGCAGCGAAACCTCCAGTATCAGTCGCGCGTCATCGAGCTTTTCGTCGATGACATATGGGACCTTAACCATCTGTACGCCATTGCTGATCGTCAATGTAACAATTTCGCCCGCTTTAAGCGTCACGCCCGCTATCGGATTCTGGCGCATCACGCGCCCTTCAAGGATCGTAGGATGGAATTCTTCTGTGATAGCGACAACGTATCCCAGTTCGCCTAACAGTTTCTCGGCGTTCGCCCTGGTAAGCCCGACAGTATCCGGCACCTTGCCTTCAGGCCCCAGGCTCACTATGATATTGACGACGCTCCCGCGAGGCACTCGCGCGCCGTCCGCCGGATTCTGCGACATTACAAGGCCTTTCCCGACCGTTGGGCTGTACTCGGAATCGGCGTCCACGACAAGCCCCCGGTCGCGCAGTATCGCCTCGGCGGTTGATTGCTGCAAGTTTACCAGATTCGGCACGACCCTTGGCTCCGGCCCCAGACTCACGCTCAGGTAAACTACCGAGTCTCTCATTTGAAACGTCCCGGCAGCCGGGTTCTGCGAAATCACGCGGCCTTGCGGAACCGTCTCGCTGTAGACTTCGTTGACGGACGGGTTCAGCTTTGCGTCTTTTATCCGCCTTTCCGCGACCGCCCGTTCAGCATCTACGACCCCGGGAACCTCCACGATCGGGTCTTCGCTGCTGACAGTTATTGTAACGCTGTCCCCGCGTCTCACCATAGCGCCTGCTGCGACGCTTTGGCGCAGCACGATCCCAGGCGCCCGCTGGCTGGGTTCGAATGAAACTGTGACCGTCAGCCCTGCGGCGGTCAGAGTACTCCGCGCCTCGCTTTCAGTGGCGCCGACAACGTTCGGAATGGGGAACGGGGGCTCGCCTACGCTCACAACTATCGACACAGAGCCGCCATACGGCAGGACCGTACCTGATTCGGGATCCTGTGAAATCACAAGCTCTTTGGCAACTATTGAACTGTTCTCGTAGCTAATTGTGTACCTCAGCCCTTCAGCCTTGAACATCGCGATCGCGTCCTGCTCAGTTTTTAGCCGGACGTCGGGCACGCGGGAGACCCTCGGCCCCAATGACATCACCAGACCTATGGGATTGTCCGGCCCATTCATTTGCTCTTTCCTCGGCTCAAGACTTTGAGATATGACATGATTCTCCGCAACGGTATCGCTGTACTCTCTGCCGATCAGTTCAATCAGGAATCCTGTATCTTCCGCCTTGATAATCACTTCCTCCCAGCTCAGGCCGATCAGGTCGGGCACTTCGATGACGAAAGACCCCAGTACTATGCTAGGCCCTTGAGAAACATATAAGAATATAGTGCTGCCAAGAGGTATCTCCGCGCCGGGTTCCTCGCTCGTCCCGATAACAAGCCCGGCTTTGAGCGCCTGGCTGAATCTGGCTTCCTGCCTGACGACAAATCCAAGCGCTTCGAGAGCCAGCATCACGTCTGTTGCCTCCTGCCCCGCCAGAGGCGGCACCCTCACCAGTTGCGGGCCGCCGCTGATTGTCAGGAGCACCATTGTGTTGATGTTGACGATGGAACCCGCAGTCAGATCCTGAAGCAGAACATAATCCTTAGGGATGTTTGTCGAAAACTCCGTACCTATCAGCGAGGGTTGCAAACCGTTCTCGGTCAGCATTTCGATCGCACGCTCGTAATCCTGGTTCACGACCGATGGCACGATGGTCATCCCCTCCGGCACGATCTCTGTTTCGGTCCCGAACTTAATGACTCCGGTCGCGAACAATGCGCCGGCTGTGCATACAAGCAACGCAGTAAGAACTATCACGGCTTTCGCTTTCAAAGACAGGCGTCCGAAATCTATGGCGCGGATCCTGTTCCCCCTTCGCTTGACGGGTTTCTCGGAGAGCAGTTCAGTCGACAAGTCCGCCATATTCGCAGTCCGGTCCTGGATCCTCACGTTCAGCGCGTTCATTATCGCGTTAGCCTTTGGAAAATCTTTCAGCGGCTTGATTATATCTTTCTTGTGCAGCTCAAGGCTCATTCTGCGTTCGAGCGCGTCCGGAGGGGGGGCGCCTTTCATAAGGCGATAGAAAACCGCGCCAAGCGCGTATACATCCGTATGCGGGCCGTGGTCCCCGGTGCTGCGGTACTGCTCCTCCGGTGAATAACCCTGCGCCACGAGCGCCGTAAGGCTCCGGCTGTGCGATGTAGTCGCGAACCGCGCAGCGCCGAAGTCGACCAGCTTCACCTGCCCGTCGCTCGTCAAAAATATGTTTTTCGGAGAGATGTCGCCATGGATCAGGCCCTCGGAGTGCGCCACCTGGAGCGAGCTTATAACCGGCATAAGCATATTGACGGCGCCTTCCTCGTTGAGGACGGCCTGCTCTTTCTCAAGCCACTCGGCCAGCGTGATCCCTTTGAGGTATTCCATCACAACATAGGCGGTCTTATTGAAAACAAAGCATTCATACGCCCGGACTATGCCGTTGTTCTCGGGCATTTTGCAGAGTTTCTCGCCCTCTTCCACAAACTTCACAAGCCCGTCATGATACTGCTTTTGCTTCTTCTCGTCCTTGAATACGACGACGGCCTCATCGCCGGAGACCCTGGTCGCGAACTCGCTCGGCAGGTACTCCTTAATGACGACCTTCCGCTTGGCCACATCGTCCCAAGCCACGTATGTTATTCCGAACGAGCCGGTACCAATGGCGCGGCCGACATGATAACGCCCCTTAAGAATGCTCTTGACCGGCAGGTTGACCCCATATTCGGCAGGCGCCCCCTCGGAATACCCGCAGTTCGGGCAGAAGTTCGCATCGCCTCCGCATGGCTCTATGCAGCTGGAACAAATCGTCATCCGCTTTACCCCCACAACGACTCAACGTGGAACAAATGATTAATCATTCGATATTCAAAAGAAACTCCTTGAAATCGGCATAAACTTCAACATAGGCTGTGTATGTCAGCCTGTTTATCGGCAGCGACCCGCTCTGGCCGCTGATATGCAGGAAGTACTGCGCGTTTTCGTCAAGCATGTACTGCAGGAAGCGCAAGGCGACTTTCTGCTCCGCGCTGCTTCCCGGCATGACGCTCCACAAATTGTTAAACCCGGCTGGCATCCCGTTCCCTTCGACATAAAGCATCCTGAATCTTCCCGGCATTTCGGCAAGCATCGAAAAATACTCCGCAGTGTCGGAAAAATACACCCCTGCCGAGTCGCTTATGAACCCGTCCCGGCTTGCAAGGGGGATGCTATCGCCGTAAACGGCCCGGAACTCGCCGCTGTGGAGCTCGCTGCACGAAACGCCTTGCTCGGCTACACTGAAAGGCATCGACGCAAGCAGTTCGACGACATCGCTTACGCCCGCCCCTTCAAAGCTGCTGAGCTGCCGGTTGATATAGAACGCCGACACGCGAAATCCGACAGGCATCCGCCGCCTGTCTGGAAACAGCCTGGCATAGTTCCCGAGGAAGTAGCTGGCGTCCCTCTGCTCGCCGCCGATTACGCCGCTGACGTCCAGCGCGCGGCCGAGCGCCCCGGGGTCCAGCATCGTAGACTCGAACACCGCAGGGTAATCTCCGCGGCTCATATACGCTTCCACCTCGTCAGCGTACTCCGACAAGGCAATGCCTCTGACGCTCACGCTGACATTCGGGTAAATGCTCATAAAATCTTCCGCCATCGACTCCAGCGCGCGCTGCTTCAAGCCATCCGCCGCTTCGTCGCCCCCGATGGCATATAACAGGTTTATCGAAGCGTCAGGCAAAGTAGTCCGCTCGATCTCCCTGGCGTACAGAAGCGTTACAATGGCAAGGCCGGCGGCCAGGATCGCCGAGGCGACAAGGATGGTCTTTCTCCGCTTCTTTCTTAGCTTCTTCATTTTTTCCTTCGGCGCGAGGACTGGCTCTTCGGCGACCATCGCCGCCAGGAACTCCTCGATTGTCCGGAAGCGCAAATGCATTTCCAGGGCCATGGACGTGAGCACTGCGTTGCTGACTTTTACAGGGACCTCGTTGTTCAGCGCCGCAGGCGGAGGCAGGTTGTCTTCGATTTTTCTGTTTGTCGCCTCCTCGGGCACAAGGCCGGTCAGCAGGAAATAAAGCGTCGCCCCCAGCGCATACACGTCGATCTGCTCGTTCTGGCCGCTGCCCGGCCCGTATTGCTCCGGCGGGGAATAACCCGGCTTCATGACGCGGGTCTGCAGCGAATCCTTCTCATGCTTCGAAAACCGCGCCGCGCCGAAATCCAGCAGCTTGATATCACCGTCCGGGTATGTCTTCGGGACGATGATATTGTCCGGGCTGATGTCCCGGTGCAAAATCCCGGCTTTGTGCACATCCCGCAGCGCATACCCTATCTTGAACACTATGTCCAGTTTTTCATTGACGGTTAGCGCCTTTTGTTCAACAAACGAGCCAAGGGTGCTGCCCTGCAAAAACTCCATCACATGGTAGGCAGTATTGTTCTCTTCGAACGCGTCCAGCATCGCCACTATGTTCGGATGCCCGGCAAACTCCCTGGTCTGCAGCGCTTCTTCGAGAAAGCGCTGTTTTCCTTCCATAAACTCTTCCACACGGTTTCTGGCGACAAGGAAAATCTGCTGCGTGTCGGGCGCCCTGCTTACAAGGCCGCTTTGAAAAAACTCTTTCACCGCGACGATTTTGTTCTCTTTTTTGTCCCAGGCTTTGTATATTATTCCAAAACCTCCGGAGCCGACCACCTGGCCGACCGCATAGCGCCTTCTGAGCACCGTGCCCGGGTCGAGGTAGATCCTTTCCGACGCGTGCGCATGCTTGACATGGCCGCAATGCGGGCACTCGCTGTATGATCCGTTATACTCCGCAAAACAGTTATCACACCGAATCGACATGTCTTGAGGGTCCCCCCTATTCCTTGATGATCACAGTTATCGCCGAGAAGTTGTCAAGACTCATCTCCCCGCCGGCGGACAATACGATATCCCGCATAACCCGGAGCCACTTTTCGGCGCTGCCTGCTTCCCTCAACGCCTGCGCCATCACAGCAGCCGGGATATGCTCCCAGAAGCCGTCCGTGCAGAGCAGGAACGCATCGCCCCCCGAGAGTTTCCTCTCGCGTGACAGCTCATAACGCGGGAAGTCCCACTCGTCGCCCATCACCCGAAACAGCCTGCCGCGGTCGGGATGCCTGCGGATGTCGTCCTCCGATATTTCGCCGGATAGCTCCAGCATCTGCGGTATGCTGTGGTCGAGCGTCCGCGAGCGGAGCTTCGCCCTGCGGAAATGGTAAAGCCTGGAATCCCCTACATGCCCGTAAACGAACCTTCCCGCAGCTATCGACAGCGCCACGCATGTCGTTTTCATTTCAGCGGCTTTTTGCCTCGCGTAGATGATCCGCTCCTGCGCAGCGTTAAACGCCCCGGCTAAAAAACCCGCGTTGCTTTCATTGCTCTCCGGGAACCGGTCGGAGAAGGTCGCGGTGACGATGCTTGAGGCGACCTCGCCCTTGTCGTGCCCGCCCAGCCCGTCCGCCACTACGAAGCACCACCTGTCGCCCCGCTCAAGGCATACCACGCTGTCCTCGTTGACGTCCCTGTCGCCGATCTCGCAAATTGAGCTGTATTTCATAAAGCAGCTAATCCCACCTGTACGTCGGCAGATACATGAGACACATGCTCGCCGCAAGCAGAGCCCTCGCCAGGACGCCCCCGAAATCGCTCTGAAGGCTGACCATGATGACCGTAAATATAATCGCGCATACGACGGAGACGATGATTTTTGGTATCAGGAAGTGTTTGATGAGCTTGTTATTGTTGAGGAAAATCACTACGAAAACCCCGGAAAGGATCCCCCAAAGAGCGATGAACAACGACCTGAGGATCACCCGTATCGCCGCGTTGCTCCCAAGGGCGCCTGTGTATCTGATCAGATGGTGGTCCGTGTTCCAGACAAACGCCGTCCTCGAATACTGAAATATCTCCCTGAGTTCCAGGTCGTCGTCGCCGTAGCCCACATGGAAAAACTGCCCCCCCGTGACGTCCGCGATCCTTTCCATATGCGCGCTGTTAAAGTAAGCCCTCGAGTAAAAGATCGTGCTCACCGGAATCCGGTTTTTCTCATTGTCCAAATTGCCAAGGGAAGCGCTCTGTATCCTTCTGAAGTCTATGTGGCTCTCTCCGTCGGAGAAAAGCAACACGAGGCCCGGCCAGTCGCTCCGCGCCGCAGCCCTCATCTCCGTGATCGCGTACAGCAACGCCGCCTGGATGTCGGTGCCGCCATCGTAGCGCACCTCGCTCCTTATTAGCTGCGCAAGTTCGTCAAGCTCTTCCTGGTCCTCGACCGGGGCATATTCGCGGACGCTGATGATCTCATGGTTGAAGACGATGACCCCAAGGTATTCTCCGATCGGCACATTTTCGATGTACGAAGCCATAGCCTCGATAGAGTCCATGTCGGGATCGTTGTCGATCATCGAGCTCGAAATGTCCGAGATTACCATCGTCCCCTGGAATTTCGGGTTGGTGGCCAGGGTAATGCCCCCCCAGTTGTACAGCAGCTGCGTCAGTATGCCCAGCGCGATCGCGATCGGCAGGAATATCAGCGCGGCTTTCCCGGCGGTCATGCCGAACTCCCTGTCATGCTTCAGTAGATAATAACCTGTCTTAATCTTCTCCGCCAGGACCATCACGATGCAGCACACTCCGATGACGAACAGCAAGTAGGCCCCGCATTGCAGCCAAAACGGCAGAAACTGCATGTATGCCAGCAGAATCTCGCCAAAGAAAAATGCCGCAGCCGCTCCAACTAAACTTAGAAAGAACATCAATACATTAAGCGCAGATTGTTTACGCATGACCTTACCTCCTGGCTTTCTTTAATACAAGCAATGCGCTCATTACCAGTGAAACGGCACAAATAACCATTACTGCTATCATCCCTGCCATGATCAGCGTCCTGTTCGACGCGTCCATGGCTTCATATCCGGACGGTACGACTTCCGGTCCGGAGTCTTTGTCAAGGCTCCATTCCTTTGTTTTCTCATTATATGTGACGTCCAGCACAATGCGGGCGCTCCCCTTTTCGGCGTGCTCATTAAATCTTCTATCTAGTTTTAGTTCTTTAATCAGCTCGCGCAGCAGCCTGTCGCTTTCGGTGACGTCCTCGGTTTCATCCTCTTCTCCATCGCCTTCTTTGCCATTGCCCTTGCCATCCGTTACGTCGGGGTCGTCTGGGATGCTTCTGGACGCCTCATGGGCTGCTTCGTAGTCGGCATAGAGTATCAGAAAATCTTCAGGTATGTCAACTATTATTGATTTCTCTACCGCCGTTTTTGCACCTAATTGTTGCATTACTCGCGCCCGAAGACCCGATTCACCTGATTCTTCTTTTTTTCCTATTTTATTAGTAGGACTACCTTTAATTAAGTACAAGAGCTCGGTTTCTTTCACTTCTGTTTCAGTAAGTTCAATATCAGCAAGCGGCTTGAAGAAGACTTCGAGCGGTTCTCCATCTTTGTCGCCGCTTTCATCCTCCTCCAGATAAGTTATCACAAGCGCGTTTTTATTATAAACCAGCTTAAACTCCAAATCCTGCTCGTCCCCGTCTTCAACTTTTCCGCGCAGCGTCCACACCAGCCCATCTAGCTCTTCAAGGTTATACGGTTCGCTCCACTCTTCAAAAACATCCGCCTTTGCGTAATCGAGCACTAATCCGTTGGTAAACGACTCGGCATAAATAACTAACGGGTCAGGCGGGGACGTTGGCTCGCCCCCCGCGAACCCGGACACGGGGAAAGACGCGATCATCAAAACGATAAGCGCTCCGCATAACAATAACTTTGATATTTTCATATGGGAGAAACCTCACTTTTCATGAATAAGCTTCAGAATCGATACGACTGTGGACATGAGGACCAGCGCGCCAACCGAGCAGATCGCCCAGAACGGCACTATATTGCCGATTATGGCCCACGCCGGCGCTCCGCCAAGACCAACCAATAAAACGGCGCCGGCAACCAGGACAAGAGCTGAGAAGATCACCGTTATCAGATATGGAGCCGGATTAAGGCTCGCGCTTTGGTCGGAAGCCTTGTATCTGCTCGGGTAATAGTCATCTAAAACCTCATAATCGATCCCAACTTTTTGCTCTATGAGTCTCCTGCCGATAATCCGGCCGGTGCTGGTTTCCCAGTCCCCCTGGTCCAGCCGGCTAAACGCGGACGAGGCCTTGTTATTCCCGAAAACATCAGCGAAATCGTGGCGGTTCATCCTCTTCTCGATATGGTACTTGAGTATCCCCCAGATTGGCTCCCTATAATCCTTCCGGTAACCGTCAAGCAGCTTCATCGCGGTAAAGGCGTGCGCCGCATCGTCGTTTGAGTCATTATTCCCCGTTCCGCGGTTTGCGGTGTTGCATAGTTTGATAAAAATATCATAATTGAATTCGGAGCTTCCGGTCACGGCGGCGGTCATGAGCAGCGCCCATTCGGTTGGCGTGTCGAGGCCTTTTCCAAACCAGTAGTTCATCCGGTTTGAGTAATTGTTCAGTTCGCTTGAGTCCAGCATGACCGGGTCCACCTGCATATCCATAGTTATTGCGCGCTCTGCCGCTGCGGCGTCTATTGCGCGGAAGACCCTGAGTATCTTTGAAAACTGCGGGTCGGTATCCCCAAATAATCTGGCTATTATATCGAACGAGTCGCTTGAGAGCGAGGCGGAAATAAGCAGCAGCGTATTTCTGTCGACATTGACGGCTTTGCGCATTGAATTGAAGATTTCGTCATCCTCAGAAAACCCAAGCGCCTTCAGCCTGTCGATCCACTCCCCAACAAAGTTCCAAATCTCGTCGGTGGACGGAGTGAAGACTTCTTTTGTCAAATCTTCCAACTCTTTTTCGAAAGACGCGATATAAAACTGCTCGGCATCATTTCTGATCCCTTCATCATAACTCATGATTTCCTGCAGCAGCTTGGTGTTTTCAACCTCAAGGAAACATATCAAGTCATTTTCCTTTCCGGTTGGGATGCTCGAATAATACGACAAGTACAGACCCTTAACTTTGTCCGGATCACTCTTGGTCAACGGTTCTACCCACTTCCGCGTTTCGATCCATTGCTCCTGGGTCGGTATGTGCCCCAGCAGGGATACATCCATTTTTGCAAGCCATACGAACCTTTTGGCTATCTCTGAATCGACCGTCCTATCGGTTTCCGGATATTGGAAAAACGAGCTGCCCAGCTTTCCGTTGGTCGCCTTATACAATTTTTCGACCGCATCTTTGTATTTCTGGGGCGCCTCTTCTGCGTTTGGGCTGTATGGATTCAGTATGGCTTGCCTTAATTGCAAGCAGCGCTTTATGATCGCATTTTGCGCAGCCTTGGAGCTAACGGGATCCGGTTTGGTCATTCCATCGGTTAGTATTTTTATAAGCCGGGTTTCGCTTTCCGGGTCAAGTTCCTGGCGCTCCGACATGCCAGCGAAATACGAAGTCGTCACTGCCGTTTTATTCCAATCCTTCGCGTTGCTGAAGTGATTGTGGATATCGGTCACAAGGGCGCGGGCTGTTTCCTCCCCGTTGCTGGCCAGCAGGCAGATCGCCTGAATGACCGCGATGGGCATGTCCGCACTCGCATTTTTCTTGATCTCAGATTTAATTATGGCAAGGCATTTGTCTATGCACTCGCAGATGAACGGGAATTTCGAGAAATTTTTCGCGAAGCTGTCAGCCAGCAGTTTAATAATAATTCTTGACAAGTCGAAGTCGGGTATCCCTTTATTATCGATAAAGACGCTCCAGAGCCAAAAACAGTTCTCTATCACCGAATACGGCATTTTTTCAAGGACGGACTCAAAGTTTTCGATCAGAAACCCTTCAAAATCTGACAGTGCATCCGCGTTGTCTATGTTATCCCAAACCCACCCGGCATGCATTTTTTCTATCAACTCCAGATTCTCATGCGCCCCGGCGCCCGTCAGGTCCACTACCGGGATCCTTGTATCCGAAGTCGGGCGCGCGTCGAAACAGCAGACAAGCTGGATCCCTGTGATGGCCTTGCTTGCATTCCCATCCATGTGGCCCTTCCAGTTCGACATCGCGCCGAATTTTCTCTTCATGAACATCGGCAGCAGCGACAGCGTGGCGAGCATCAGGAGTTCGCTGTCTTTCCCGCCGGGAAGGATGAGACCGATCTTCGCGTTCTGTTTCCCGCAGATCGCCTTGCACAGGCTTGAGAAATAGATCGTGAACAACTCTTTGTCGAAGCCGAATACCCCCGCCCATTCATCCTTGCTAAACGCGAACGGGGTCATATAGTCTTCCTTCACCGGATCGTATTTCTTCGACAATACGACGGGCGCGTCCGGGGTCACGCGCTCGCAGAAGCTCTCGTAGGGTTCCATAGCGCCGGGCTGGAACGCGCTCCCTGGGTTTTTGAGGAATGTCTCATTGACCCCGCCCCTGAAAACCAAACTGAACGCATAGGGCACAGGCCCCCTGCCCGTTATCTTGTCGGCCACGAACCAGTTGCGCGTAACGACGGTTGTGTCCGGAAGCGGATGGAATAACCGCAGCGTCGATTCCCCCGTGTTGAGCGGCGCCAGGGACTCCGGCACGGAAGCGCACATCGGGTTGAGCTTGTTGTATACGACTTCGTCCGTTTGTACCCCAAAAACCCCGTTTGTCATTTCCACCGTGAAGGTGCCGGGGTTCTGGGACTTTGAACCTAATTCAAACCAAGAGCGGGCATAGATATGATGTCCTGTCATTTGGGACTCCTCCGCTTGTTAATCGCCGGTTTATACAAGGTTTATGTTGGAGCCGCCGCTGCAATACTTGGCGCCCCATTCGTTGATGATGCTGCGGTTCCGGTACAGCCTCGCCGCGCGCTGATCCGGCGTCTCCCCGGTCTGCGGGCGGGCGTCCGTCTCGTCGAGGGGCGGGACGATGCGCAGCCTCATAAGCAGCCGCAGCATCGGGTCGGTCACGTGCCACGGGCTGATCGCGGTGGGCGTGCTGACTCTCCTCCGGCCATTCTCGTCTACATAGATGTCTATCGGTTTCCTGCAGAGCGAGGACACCAGAGAGAAAAACGCGTCACTGAAATGAGCGCCCATCAACTCCGAGACGTTGCTGGACAGCCTTTCCAGGATCTTGCGCGCGCCTTCGTCTATTTCCTTAAAATACGGCTTGTCAAAACTCTCTTTCTGCGAAACGGTGAGCAGCGGCATTGCGTACGAGATGCCCTTGTTCTTAAGGGGTCCTGTCACATTGCTGTCAAAAAGCATATCGCCCTTGGTGATTATTGCGGCCGCCGGTTGGCTTATCATGTTATTTTCCATTGACGGGGCTATGTTTTTCATTATGACCTGCCTGAACAGGCTCACCTGTTTGCGTTTGCTTCTGTCTTTCTCGACGTCGTCGACAGGGAACACCGCTTCCTCGAATGCAGTGGGGTCGAACATGATCATGAACCCGTCGAACTTCGGGAACTGATTCGTTATCCTGAGAAGTTCCTGCTGTTTGTCACGGTTTGAAAAATACTCACCGGGCACGTCGCGCAGGAAAAGCAGCGCTTTGTTTATGAGGCCGGTCTTGGTGAACTTGATGGTGACCTCCATCGTCAGCGGCTCGTTTGTCATCATGATCGTCGTCGTCGGCAGTTTCCCTTCGTCAAACAGATCCTCTGATATCGTTTCGATATCAAGCTCGCTTAAACCCTCCGACAATACGCTGAGCCACAGGTTCGCAATAGTCTTGTCCGGGTCTGATGTCGGCGGGAAAGAGTATTTGCTGTTCCTTGACAGAGCGTGGTACAAAGACGCCAGATAAACCGTCTTGCCTGAATCGGTGGACCCCATCAGCAAAATGACGTAGCTCGGGATGCTGCCTGAACTGGCGTTCAGCCTGCTTCCGTCGCTGCAGTCGCAATATCTATGGCGGAGGGTCTTCTCATATACCCTGTCTTTTTCTGTGACTGTGATCGTCACGCCTACAAGCAGCTCCCCGAGATACTTTTCCTTGGTCAGGGCGGGCAGGGCGATGACCGTCTTCATTTCGGGCTTGACGTTCTCCGCCCCAAAGGCTTCCCTCAGCTCTGCAAGCGTGTAAAACCCTTCTTCCGGCAGCTTCGCGCTCGTCGTACGCCCTGTCGTGAATACCGGCTGCGTATCGGCGACGTCAGTGTCCCAGTTCGCTCCGCCCTCGATAAACACGTCGTCATGTCCATCAGCTGCCGTCGCCGAATCCCATCCGTTTTCGTCCTCTTCTTTGTAAGAGCTACCGGCGCCGGCCGCGCCGGACGTCTGCGTTGTTTTTTTAGCCGCCTTGTCAGATATGACAATAGCGTCTCTCAAGCTAAAGCGCACCGTCTCGTTTGCATGCTCTTTCAGGCAGTATTGGCATTTGATCGGATAATAGCTTGCCATTATTGATTACCTGCTTTCTTTATTGCTGAGGCTCCTAGAATTTCGATTTTGAAAAAGGCCACCGGAAAACCGATATCTTCTTTCTGGTGATCATGACGTCGGCATTTGCCCCTCCCCACATACAGACCACCGGGGGCGCGGATTGCCTGGGCAGATAGATCTGGGGGTACTGGCTTATCCCGCTTCCGATGCTGCCGGGCAGTTCGAGTCTTATGTCCTTGCCGTAGAAATCGCACGAATACCCAAGTATGCCGGCGTCGAACGTCGATGAGCTTTTGACGACGATCCGGTGGCTGGTAAGCTCGCCGGCGCACGGCTTGCTGAATACGTCGTACAGCACGTCCGCCCTGCCGATGATCACGTCTGTGAAGCACCCCTTCATCGATTGCAGCGCCCTCATGTTCGGCGAATTGAAATTGCGGTCTTCGAGGAATACGCAGAATGTGACGAGTTTGACGTCCACGCTCGAAATGCCGCTGTAATCAAAGGACAAGCCACCGCTGCAATCCCGCAGGTCCTTCGATATCCTGAACCTGGCGTCGAGGCTGATATCCTCCCCCGCGCGCTTCACCCCGTAGATATGCACCGTTTCCGGGGCACTGGGCGGAAAGCGCCACGTCATGCGGACCTGGCCTCCGATATAGTTCGCCCTAAGGGCTATAAGCTCAGTCACTGCCATGTCTCACCCTCATGTATCCCAATCATCGTTCGAATCGTCTGCTTGAGAAATTATTTCTTTTGCGCCACCCGCGCCTGCCTTAGCCTCTGCGCCGCCCGCGCCTATCTTAGCATCTGCGGAGCCCGCGCCTATCTTAGCATCTGCGCCGCCCGCGCCTATCTTAGCATCTGCGCCGCTCGCGCCTGCCTTAGCATCTGCGCCGCCCGCGCCTATCTTAGCATCTGCGGAGCCCGCGCCTATCTTAGCATCTGCGGAGCCAGCCGCTTCTTCCCGCTCTGCGACGCTGAGAATTTTTGCGCGGCTGAAAGAAGTCGAAACGCGCAGGAACGCAAACCTCTCGGCGGATTTTATCGGCAGCTCCACGCTTCTCGTTTCGATCATTGTATGGTACTTCTCCCATACATCATACAGGTTGTTCTCTTCGCTGCCCCAGACATATGTGCAACTCTCGCCGCCGCTGAAATTCCCCGAGACCCTGATGGGGAACCGTAGCGCATCCCCAACGGTCTTAACGCAGGACTTGGCGATTTCGCTGCGTGTGTCGGCGCAGGTGTCGGAAACCAATTTCATATAGGAGCGCGCGCCATTCCCGCCTGACAGCCCTTTTGAGGCTTGGTATAGCTTGTCAAGGAGCGCTGACCGCTCCACTTCGAAAGCCTCGTCGTCGTCGGCAAGCGCCATATGGGAAAAATGCTGCACGAACCCGATAGCGGTGCTCTCGTATTCGGTGTCCAGCCATTTTTCATCCGGATCGTTGAGCAGGAGCAGCGCAGTGTCCAGTTTTTTTCGCTGGTTCCGGATGCGGTTCATGTCGTTGATGTCTTCTTCAAGCTTCTCCTGCACCTTCTTGTATTTTCTGGGCAATGCTGCGAACTCGTCGCTTCTGAAGTACTCCTTGAGCAGATCCGAGCCTATGTTCATGATCTGCTTCCTGAGCCAAATCTGAAATACTTCATATATCTCGGAAACGTCGCGGCTGAACTTGCCGCTGCCCGGATATGGCGGCAGTTCGCCGATGGCCACCCCCTGCGCCGAGACGCCCGAGAGTTTTTCTATCTCATCAGAGTTCCCGATCAGGGAAACCAGGTCTTCGATGCCCAGGCCGGATTTCACGCATGCGCGCAGGAAGCCGGAAGCGATCTGCGCGAACACTTCCCTGCGCCCCTTGTCGCCCTGCGCGAAAGACAGGTAATGCCGCATCGCGAACTTCTTGAGCCGCTTCTTGAAATCTTCGAGGTTTTCGTCAGGCATCACGCAGTACACGGGCAGCAAAGAGATGCGCCCACCGTCGTGCGGCATTTTGTCGTAAGCCGCTTTGAGCACGTCGTTGATGAAGCTCATGTCGATGTACTGCGAAGTCGCGGTGTGCTTGCTAAGGCGGAACAGCAAACCGCTCATCCTGTTGAAAACCCGGGTGATCACCGGATTTTCGACGAAAACGGTCTGAGCGGTGTAGAAGAGTTCATAAGGATCGATGTGCGAAATGCCGATATATCTCCCGATCTCCTCCCTCGTTTCCCGTACGACATGCAAAAATGCGACAAACAATACCGTCGTCAGAAGCCGCTCCTCGGCAACCGCGAACCCCCTCTCGTCTTTTCGGGTCAGGACGCAGCAGCGGCAGCTATGCATTTCACCCAACAAGAAAATACCATCGGATACTGTATCAAGCCACGAAGCCGCGTTTTCCGACAAGGTGTTGAGGAGCAGGAACGACTTCCAGACCGGCTGGATGTCCCTCTTTTTTATATAGATGTTGACCGCGGAAATAATATCGCAGTATGTCGACGTATCAGCCGTTTCCGAAACTATGACAGGGCAAAAGTGCATTTCATTGAGGTCGTTGACCTCGATGTGCTCGTCGGAAACTTTTTCGATCGCTTCCTCCACTGCCTGTACGACGTCCGCCGGGTCGGCGGCGTCTATCATCGCGAAAGCTTGCCGGTCGGCGATCAGCTTGTTGGCTTTTGACGCGAGCAGCTTGTGCTGCTCGTCGTTGCAGCCGAACAGCAGAAAAATAACGAAGTAAGATGTGCTTAAGTAACTCTCATCCGTGAATGTCCTGGCATTCTCTAAATCCTTGAGAATGGACGTCAGCTTTTGGCTCATCAGCGCTTCCCCTCACCCGATACAACCGCCGGACGCGCTGTCGCGTCCAGCCCATGCGATAACTACCCGGCTGCAGCACAAGATATGTGTTGCTATAGCAGGTAATTTGTTTTGTACTGCTTTGCGATATCGTAAACCGACGAATAGAAGTCCTTTATGTCCTGCAGGCCCTTCCGCTTGTCGGCGCCGGTCCTGTCGATGCGTTCCTGGACCTCGGATATCGCCGATGAATACCTGGATATCACCGCGTCCACGCGCTCGACGGTCTCCGCCTTTTCAGAGCTGCCCTGCGCGATCCGCCTCAGGAGCTCCGTCCGGAACGTCTCGATCTCGTTGCGCTTGCTTTCGTTGAGAAAACCGCGGAAAGCCGTATATGTCTCGTGTTCCGGGAACGTATTTTCCTTTGTAATATCATAAAGCGTGTCGGTGATGACCGAGTCCAGTGAACGCTTGAGCACCATCTCAAAGCCTTTCTTGACCACCAGACCGCATATGAGCGCGAATGCGAAGAACCTCGGATCCTCTATCTCCCGCTTCTTTTCGTTGCATTTGTCCAGCCACTTCACCTGCTCGAGTATCATCTCGCTTATCCTCGGCAGCCGTAGCACGCTTTCGCGCGTGATCTTCTCGAGCGTCGAGGTGCTCAGGTTGCCCATCTGGGGAAGGACGACCGAGCTTGCGCCCCAGATCTCGTCCTGGATCTCCTGCATTTGCCTGAGCCGCTCGCTGATGGAGCCGCTGAGCTCCGTGTCCATCAGCCTGGCTTTGGCGGGATCCGCCAGCTTCAGCCAGTATTTCTTGATTACGGACTCGTCTTCGAGGTAGATCAGGCCATTTGCCAGGCAACTGTCAAAAGCGGCCCTGATGTTGGCGTTGTACTTCCTGACTTCCGCGTCCTCATAATCCATCGGCCACGCCGCTTCGGGGTAAACTGTCGGGAATGTCTCGGCCCACTGTTTGTAGAGGTGCTTGCCCCTGCGCGTGCTCTCGATGCCCATGATAGACTTGTAGTAGTTGGCGCTTTCTTTGATCTTCGAATACGCGAACAGCGGGATGCCCGATATGACCTTCACATAATACAGGCGCGTTTTCTCCCGGCTCACTTTCTTTGTGATGAACGATTCGGGGTAGAATTTTCTGGCAGCCTCCTTTATGTGCTCGCAGTCCTCGGGGATCGACACTATTGCGAACTCGTTGAGTTCCAGGTTGCGGTTGGCGGCGTCGACGTTGAACATCGGGATCGAGCGCTCTTTTATCCGCAGGAGCCTGGTGTGCAGGTCGTCCTCTATGTTCTCTGTCGCGCCTAGTTTCGACCGGAGTATGTCCTCCATGTTTATGGTGAGCAAGCTCCCGAACTGCTCGCTGATGAACTCTGAGATGAACCCGGGCACGTCTGTGTTGCCGCCCGCCCTATCATCCAGCATGTCAAAGTCGGCGCCGGTCCACTTATTGAGGTTCTTCGTCAGGTTTTCGAGGAAGTTCTCGCACGCGCCGCCCAGCAGCCTGTTAAACTCGTTCCTGTTCTCTTGCTCGAAAACCAGCGGCCAGATTAGCTTCGTGTCGTCAAGCTGATTAGCTTCGGTAGCCACCTTATGAGCGATCTCGATATAGTCCAGATTCTGGCGGAATATATCGGGCAATGCCTCGATGATGTCCGCGAGCTTTTCAAAAATGCCATCGTAGACGACCGTCAGCCTGTCCCTGAGCTGGCGGATGACCGCGGCGCGCTCGGCATATACGCACACATGCATTTCGTTGGTGATCCATTCGCGCAGGGCGCCGAGGTAGCTGTTCACGGACTTTTGCTTGTTCATGATTTTCCCGTGCCCGCCATTGTATTCCTTCCGCATGTTCTCCTCGAGCGAGAAGCGCTTCGTCTCGGCGGTGGCGGCGACGTCCGAGCAATGCTGCGCCAATTCGCCCAGCGTCGGGATTATGCTCCATTTGCTGTCGGACTTCAAAAGATGGCAAAGGTAGACAGGCCCCCTGTCCAGCTGCTTCATCTTGTCGCTGATGAAATCTCGGAAATAACCGTACTGGACATTGACATAGTTCGCGACGTTCTTTGTCACCGTGACCTGGAACTCCCGTGCATACCATTGGTGCACGTCGTAAAAAGGGGTGTTCCGGTTATGGCTGTCGTTGTTACCGCCCCATATCTGCGTGTACTGATAGTTTGGATTGCCATCAATAGGCGAAGCCTGCAGGCCTTCTGTCAGGCTGTTATGGATGACATACCGCGGGACCAGGCGTAAAGAAGTCATATCCACCCTGAAAGTTTCTTCGGTCGGGCGTTGTGCGAAAATCGGCTCAAGCCTTTCGAACAACCGGACCGCAAGCAACGTAGAAATCTCTTCGTATGGTATTTCCAGTTTGTGCGTCCCTATAGCCAGATAGCGGTAACACGCCGGTATAGAAGCTTTACCCGCTATCGTGTCGACATATCCACTGATATTGTCATACATCGACTTGATCGCCGTATTGCCGCTTGCCTGCTCG
>Ga0123353_10002500_pt1 | contig 22884 bp, 19 predicted proteins | sample TergutLab28metaG_3_FD_92763 | JGI IMG/M metagenome (GOLD analysis project Ga0123353, IMG submission 92763) | Labiotermes labralis P3 segment gut microbial communities from Petit-Saut dam, French Guiana - Lab288 P3 | ecosystem: Host-associated > Arthropoda: Insects > Digestive system > Gut ... | reverse complement strand
TACGCGGCCCCGGTGACGAACGGCACCGCCATCACGAATTCGGGCGGCGTGAATGAAAGCATCGCCACGGCCACCGCCCTGATGGCGGACCGAGGTCGCGCGTATGGCAAAAACGGTACTGCACCCGGTGCCATCACAGAGACCTCCAACGCGGCCACGCTGAAGCTGGCCAACAGCCCGAACCACACGGACGGCGAGTACATCAACTACCTGCGTACGGACCTGTCGGTGCAGAAGAGCAACGTTCCGATCATCAACGGCAAGGATCACATTTACACGGGCGCCAGCACCGCCGCGAATGACGGAGCGGACTTCAATGTCACGAACGCCTACGGTTATGGCGGCAGCCATGATTGGAACATAGCCAACCACCTGTCCGAGAAGGATAGCTGGATCATCGGCCCGAAGAAGCCGTAAGGCTGCGTTTTCACGAGAAATCAGAAAACAGTTCAATCCAACGGAAAAGGCGTCCCTCGGGACGCCTTTTCTGTTGGATTGAGTTTCGGTTTGCGGACAAATTGTTTTGCGTTGTGGAACAGGCCTGTCGGCAGGCCCGTTCCGCAGCGCAAAACCGCAGGACCACCCCGCCAGCGCACGCCAAACACGGAACTCGCGCAAAACAGGGGAAAATTTGATGCGACGGCCCTGTCCGGGCGGGTTTGGCTCATGTTTTCGGTTCCGGGATTTCGATAAATAGGATACGATTCGGTACCAGGAACGAGGAGACCTTATGGATTTTTCCACCGCACAGGCTTTGGTGACGAAACATGGGCAGGGGCATCTTTTGCAGTTTTACGATTCGCTGTCTCCGGCGGAGCGTGTGGTGTTGCTGGGTCAGGTGGCGGAGCTGGATTGGGGACGGCTTGAGCCGTTGATGTCGGCGTATGTGGAGGCGGTTCCGGCGGCGCCGTGCGGTGAGATTTTGCCGCCGGTCGTGGTTCCGGTCCGCACGGCCGACGCGGCGGTGATCATGAAGAAGCAGCGGGCCTTCGCGTTGGGCGAGGAGTTGATTCGCCAGGGCAAGGTGGCGGCGTTCATCGTGGCGGGCGGTCAGGGTTCGCGGCTGGGGTACGAGGGTCCCAAGGGCTGCCTTCCCGCGACACCGGTTCGAAAGGCGTCGCTGTTCCAGGTGTTCGCCGAGCAGTTGCTGGCCGCGGGGCGTCGGTACGGCAGCGCCGTTCCGCTGTACGTGATGACCAGTCCCGCCAACGACGTGGCGACGCGGAGTTTTTTCCGCCAGCACGGGTGGTTTGGGTTGTCGGAGCGTGACGTATTTTTCCTGGTTCAGGGGACGATGCCGGCGTTTGATTTCGACAAAAAGATTTTGCTGGAGAGCCGCGGCGGGTTGGCGTTAAGCCCGAACGGGCACGGCGGGAGCTTGACGGCGTTGCGTCGGAGCGGGGCGTTGTCGGACATGGCGGGTCGGGGCGTGGAGTTCGTCAGTTATTTTCAGGTGGACAATCCGCTGGTTCGGGCGGTGGACCCGTTGTTTATCGGCCTGCACGCGATGGAGGGGGCGGAGATGTCCGCGAAGGTGCTGCCCAAGCGCGAGCCGCTGGAGAAGCTGGGCAACGTGTGCGTGGTGGACGGCAGGACGACGGTGATTGAATACAGTGACATGCCCGAGTCGCTGGCGCGGGAGGTCACGGCGGACGGCCATTTGCGGTTCAGCGCCGGTTCGATCGCGATTCACGTGTTGAGTCGTTCGTTTGTGGAGTCGTTGACGGCCGATGGCGAGGCGGCGTTGCCGTGGCATCGCGCGGCCAAGAAAGTGCCGTACGTGAACGAGCGTGGCGAGACGGTTCGGCCTGACAAGCCCAACGCGGTGAAGCTGGAGATGTTCGTGTTCGACGCGTTGCCGCTGGCCAAGCGGGTGGTGGTTCTGGAGACGCTGCGTTGCGAGGAGTTCAGCCCGGTCAAGAACTCGGCCGGCGAAAAGGCCGACACGCTGGCGACGTGTTTACACGATCAGATTCACCGCTGGGCGAGTTGGTTGGAGGGGGCGGGCGTGTCGGTTCCCCGCGACGCCGACGGTCACGTGGCCGCGGCCATCGAGATCAGCCCGCTGCTGGCCAACAGTGCGGCCGAGCTGAAGGAACGTCGCGACCTGCCGCCGGCGGTCCGGCCTGGCGAGAGTGTGTATTTCGGCCCGCGTTAAGATGGACTCGATGACGCGGAACGGAATTTCAAGGAAGTCGATCATTGGGTCACTCAGCCAACCGCTTGAGGGTTTCACCATACCGGCTGTTGATTTTCTCCAGCGCCTGTCGAAGCCGCTGCTGCCGCTTGGTGTCGCGAACAGGCGTGACCATCAGCGTGTCGCCGTTGGTCGTCAGTTCCAACGGCGTGTCGGACGTCACGCGAAGCAGCTCCAGGATCGGCTTGTCGATCACCAGGGCGTAGCTGTTTCCGTGTTTAATCAATGTTTTGACCATGGCCGTTCTCCTTCATCCATCCAGCAAAGTATACACATCGTGTTTACTATCGTCAAGGTAGCCGCCTCGAAACAAACTTTGCTTTGAATTTCGGATTTTCCGTGATGGTGGTGCGTTGTATACAATAGGCACAAAACAAGGAGAAGCACATGCGTCATGTAGGTCTTTTCATCTTGTTGTTGGCGGCGATGGGTTGCACGGGCGGCGGCGGGAGCTCGGCGGGGTCGGGCGACAAGAATGCCGCGGCCAATCATGCCGCCGCGACGGATCATGCGCCGGTGCCGGCACCGGCGGTGGCGGACGATTCCGCCACCGACGGGCCGGCCGAACCGGCGGACGACGAGCCGGCCTCCGAACCGGCGGTTCGGCAGGACCCCCGCGAGTTGCACGGGCAGCGGTTTGAGGTGGAGACGGTCGCGACGGGGCTTCGCGGGCCTTGGGCGATGGCGTGGCTGGACGACGGGCGGCTGATCTTCACGCAGCGTGGCGGCGATTTATGCATTGTCGAGGCGGGCGCCGTCCGGCGGCTTCATCATTTTGACCAGGTGCAGCGGCCCGGCGGCGATGGCAATGGCGGCAGCAGCAGTGACGGCAGCGGTGGCGACGGCGGGTTGATGGGTCTGGCGGTGTCGCCGACGTTTTCGCGCGACGGGTTGATCTACATCAGTTACACGGGCCTGGACGGGAAAACGGAGCGGAACATCATTGCGAAGTGCCGGCTGGCACCGGACACCGGGGACGGCGGTCCCGCCGTCACGCAAGTCCGCGTGGTGCTCAGCGCCGTGCCCGCATCGGAGACGCACAACTCCATGCCGCTGCGGGTTGGCCCGGACGGCATGATCTGGGCCCTGTCCGGCGACGCGGGCCTGGGCGACCGCGCCCTTCCGCGAAGCGAACTGGCCGGCAAACTCCTGCGAATGACCTCCGACGGGCAGGTGCCCAGGGACAACCCGTTCGCCAACTCGCTCGTCTGGACGCTGGGCCACCGTCACGGCCTGGGTTTCGACTGGCACGGGGCCACCGGCGAACTCTACGCAATTGAACAGGGCGCCGCCGAGCCCGACGGTTTGGTCAACAACGACGACGGCCTGTACGTCATTCGCAAAGGGCGGACATACAACGCGCCGTCGGCCCACGACGGGAAAACAGCCGTACAATACGAACCGCCGATGTACACCTGGCCGGACCCCATCGGGCCGGCGGGGGCGGTGTTTTATCGCGGTGACGCGTTCCCCGCCTGGCGGAACCGGTTGTTCGTGGCCGCGCTGGACGGCCGGTCGTTGTATTGCGTCACGATTTCCGACGACGACCCCGCCACCGTCGCCGATGTCACCGCCCGGCTGCTCAACGAATTCGGCCGTCTCCGCGCGGTCGCCGTCGGCCCCGACGGTTATGTGTACCTCGCCACGGACAACGGCGAGGACGACCGCATCATTCGCCTGGTGCCCGAAAAATAGAAACCTGTACAAAAACATGAAAACTCCCGAAAATACCTATTGACAACCCCGAAAAGCCGCGAAGAATAGAATGTTCAGGGGAGTATTGCCATGACCGACATCAAGGAATGTTCGCCGCAAAGTACCGATGTGGCCAGCATTGATGACGTTACCGATTATATCATCACTCGGCTTGTCGACGCGGAGGGTTCGTCCCCAGAGGATTCGTCCCTGAGTCAACTCAAGCTACAAAAACTGCTTTACTATGTACAGGCATGGCATCTTGCGTTTCATGGACGGGTCATGTTCCAAGGTCACTTTCAAGCTTGGGTCCATGGGCCTGTGAATCGAGAAGTGTTCGACCGATTTCGCGAGACCAAGATGCTCTACTCGCCCATAACCCGTGACGATGTCCGTCCCGAATTCAATTCTGACACTGCGCTCCGCTCCGAGCAACGCGCCCACATTAATGCCGTGCTGGAAGCGTATGGATCACTGACGGGTGACCAGCTTGAGACGATGACGCATCGAGAAGAACCTTGGCAGGAAGCCCGTCGCGGCCTTCCACCTGACGCGCGATGTGAGAAAGAAATAGACGAAACGGTCATGGGCAACTACTATCGAAAGCGTCTTGACCCATGACAGACAAACCTATCCGAGGGGACGCTCCAGCCCCAACACGTAGTCCCAAACGTGGAGATATTTCGCCCTCCGTAGGTAGTCCCAAACGTGGTGGCAACGTTGCTGAAGAATACGTTACCTTCTCTTTCAAATACTGGCACGAAAGGGAGTGGTTTGGAATTGGCAAGGTCAAAGTTAGCTGGTTCAGTTCTCTGTTGGACCAGCTTCGTAACCTATCGTCGAAGACGTTCACGCAATTTCAAAACGAGATGAAAATCGGGAGCGGCGGCATCCGCTATCATGAGATCAACTGGGACCTGCGAAATGTGCCGCTGCGCCATCAGGATTTGCTGCCCAAGCACCTTCAAGACAACGAGAAAGAATTCCAAATATTTCAGTTTAGCCTTTCAGGGGATACAGGAAGAGTGCATGGTTTCTGGATCCGAAACTGCTTCCATATCGTCCTTCTCGATCCGCTTCACAATCTTCAGCCGAGCAAGGATGTCAATTACAATCTTCGACACACAAAACAGTCCTCCTGTGAGTATTCCTCTCTTCGAATCGCAATCGACAAGGCTACGAACGCATGGTGTTTGAGAGAAGACTGCAAGCTTGTCAAGGAATTGAATAGTTTGACCGCAAAGTCCCCGACCTCCGAAGACTTCGTAATCATCGCTGGACTGGAACCCGATGTTGCACAATACCTTCAGGAACTCCGCGATAAAAAGCCAACGTCGATTTCGGAGATTGTCTTTCGCGGCATCCTGTCCCTTGATGACAAACCACCTTCTCCTTCGTCGTGATCGGATTGCGAATTCCGTGCTTTGGATTTCCGGCATTGCCGCTCATTCGCTCTTGTCATAGCCGGGGCGTTCTCCGTACACTATGGACATGAGCGTCTTGTATACCTATTTACGGGACCATCCGTGGCAACGGCGGGTGTTGACGTTGTTGGTGGCGGTCAGTGTGTCGGGGTTGGCGGCGATTGTGGCACATCCGCACGTTCGCAATCACGCGTTGCGGCGGAATCTCGGCAGCCCGGATGACACCGTGCAGCGCGTCGCGATTCACAAAGCCCGCGGTTTGATGGCCGTGGACGAGTCTGTGCGGCGATACCTGGAAGCGGTGACGGCGGCGGCGGACTGCGATGATCGGACGTTCCTCGCCGCCACGACGGCGATGCTTGACGAGGCGATGCCCAATGTTTCCTGCCGGCCTGCGGAGCAGGCGGACCGGTATCGAGCGTTGATGTTGGAACTGGCCCCGCTGGGGCAGACGCGTCGTGGCCTGGCGTGGCAGTTGCTGGTCGGCGGGCGGGTGAACGAGCACACGCGTCGTGCGGCCGCAATGGCGGCGAAGGACGAGGACGCGTCGGTTCGCACGGTGGGGGCGGCGTTGGCGGCGAAGGCGGGGGACGAGTCGTCGCTGCGGGCGTTGCTGGCGGACGACGATCCGAACGTGGTGGCGCTGGCGGCGCTGGACGCGGGGTTGACGGGTCACACGGCCTTGGCGGCTGACATTATGGCGGCGATGGAGTCGCAATGGGAGCGGGCGGCCGGCCGGGCCGCGCGGACAGCGCCGACCCCTGCAATCACGTCAGGTCCGGCGGCATCAGGCCTGGCGGCGCGTTCGGCGGAGCTTGACGGTGATCTCGAAGTGATTTCCAACGCGGCGTTTGCCTTGGCGCGGTTGGCGCCGCAGGTGTACTCCGGGCTACTAGCAGAGGTTTTGCTGCGTACGGACGATCCGCTGCTTCGTGCCCGGTTGCTGTACGTGATGCCGATGCTGAGGCGTGACGTGGCGTTGCGGGCGGTTTCGGCGGTGTTGGCGAACCCGCCAAACGGCAAGCCTGAGGCGGCGGCGATGCTCGCGGGGGCGTCGTTGGGTTTACAAGCCGAGACGGAGCAGGCCGTCCGGGCGGTGCTGGCGGCGGTGTCGGGGGAGGGTGCGTCGGCCGAGCAGCTTCGGGCGGCGTGTCAGGTGGCGGTGGTGCTGGAGCTTGACGTCGGCAACGAGGTGTACAGCCTGTTGGAAGATTTGTGGACGGCGCGCGACGTGCCGTTGCGGAATTTGCTGGTGCAACTGTTGGCTGCCCACGCCAGGCGGCTGGAGGCACACCCGCCGGCCCAGACGGTGGCCCCGGCGGAAGGCGTGACGCTTCCGGTGACGCGCGCGGAGTGCCTGGCCATGTTGAGCACCATCGTCCAGATCGGGCCGGAGGATTTGGCCAACTCCATTCCGGCCGCCGTGGCGGCGTGGGAGTTGCTCGCTCTAAACCATCCCGACGCTTGGGATTACGTGAAGGAGGCGGCGGCCTCCAGTCCGCTGGCGGCGTTCGAGCTGGCCTGCCGGATGGCCCATGACGAGGACCCCGGCCGGTACATGGACCTGGCCTTGAACATGCTGCCCGACCCCCGCCGGCCGTCGGAGGACGGATGGGCCTTCGATACGAACGTCAAAATCACCGCCGCCGCCTGGATGGGCCTGGCGAAACTGGATGACAACGCCATCGCCCAGGCCCGGCAACGCATCCTGCTGCGGTACAACACCGTCCGCAACCCGTACCTCCGCCAGACCTACGACGCCGCCTTGCTGACGCTGGGCCAACGCAACCTCGCCGCCGCCGCGCGAGAAGCGTTCAACGGTGAAGCCCTGTGGGTCGAGTCGAACATGCTGTTCCACCCGGACGGTCGGTTTCCGCAGTTTTTGCCCGTGTACGGTGCCCTGCTGGTGAAATCCGGCGACCGACGTCCGCTGGACTGGCTGCTGGCCGGCGACGGCTTGAACCTCACGACGCAGGCGTTTCTGCTCCAGGGCATGGGGATGGCCCACGTCGTCCGTCTCGACACGGACTTGCCGGGCATTGATCCGGCCTCGTCGGGCGATCTGCAATTGTGGCAGGTGAACATCCTTCGGCATACGTATCTTTTGCGTGGCGCGGGCGTCCCGCCCGCGCGGGGCGACGAAAGCGATTCGGCGTCTTCCAGTGACCAGCCCCATGGAACACACAACGCGGGCGAGACGACCGCGCCACGGGAGCAGCCATGACCTTGGCGAAGCACGTCGCCGCGCTGGCTCGTGGGGCGTTGGACCTGCTGCTGCCCAACGTCTGCCACGCCTGCCGACGGGCGGACGTCGCGACGCACGGGCTTTGCGAAGCCTGTCACCTGTCCATGCTGAAATTGGCCGCCCTAGACTACTGCCCGCGATGCGGTGCCACCCGCGCCGAACCTCGCGACGAGCAACGCGAAAAATGGCTCGAAGGGCAGGTCGATTGCCCGCTCTGCCCCCAGCCGCTGCCGCGAGTCGAACAGGTGGTGCGGATCGGACCGTACGTTCAGCCGCTACGGGCGGTCATTCGCGGCATGAAGTACCGTCGCGAGGAAGCCCTGTGCCGATGGGTCAGCGAACTGCTCGCCGCCGCCGTGACGGCCCGCGTGGACGGGCGGCCGGATGTTGTCGTCCCCGCGGCCATGCACTGGCGGAGACGGCTCGCCCGCGGACATGACCACGCCGCCGTGCTGGCGGCCTGCGTCGCGAAGGAAATGCGCCTGCCGCTGGGGCACGATCTGGTCCGCACCCGCCCCACACCTGCGCAGGTGAACCTGCCGCGAACGCGGCGGCTGGCCAACGTCCGCAATGCGTTCACCGTGCCACGGCCCGCCGAAATCCAAGGCCTGCGCGTCCTCTTAATTGATGACGTGACCACCACCGGCGCCACCGCCAACGAAGCCGCCCGCACACTCCTCAAAGCCGGCGCCTCCACCGTTGTGCTGGCTGTGCTCGCGAAATCCGACCCGCCGCGCGCGTATGCCGAACCGATCGAGTGATCGCTTATGTCTCCTGTAACGCGCGACCCAATGCAACCAACTGGGCCGCCACGTCGTCCACCGGAGCGCCGGCAGCGATGGCCTTGGCGGTGATTTCCCGCAACTGTCTGCCGAACGACTCCAACGTAGCCGGCTGAGCATTCGGCGTCTCCCGCTGAAGCACCGTCGCGCCGCAGTGACGCTTGATCTGCAAAAACCCCTCCGCCGCCAGCATGCGATACGCCTGCGCGACCGTGTTGTGATGCACCCCAAACTGGGCCGCTAACGTCCGCACAGTAGGCAACGTTTCACCAGCCTCCACGCCGCCGGCTACCAGCACCGTTCGAATCGCGTCGACAATCTGCCGATACGCTGGCGTGTCGTCCAACCGATCCAATTGTAATATCCACGGAGATTCCTGCATGACGACATTGTATAAATGTACGGGACAAAGTAAACTAAAACTATGCGAACTGGATCACCGCAACATTTAGGCCATGGCGACAGCGGCAAGTGGGACACCACCGGCGTTTTGTTAGATGAGCAGCTTACTCAACAGGCCGGGTGCGCGGATTTTGCCACGATGTTTGGTAATTCGCGGCCGGTTGAGGTGGAAATCGGCACGGGCAAGGGCACGTTTTTGTTGGCACGGGCGCAGCAGCGGCCAGAGTTGAATTTTCTCGGCCTCGAGTGGGCTCGCGCGTACGCACTGTACTCCGCCGACCGGTTCAAACGGCACGGTTTGGAGAATATCCGCATGTTGCGGGCCGACGCGACGGAATTTTTTCGGAAAAAACTCGCTGACCGTTCGATCTGGCGGCTTCACATCTATTTTCCCGACCCTTGGCCAAAAACGCGCCATCATCGACGACGATTAATCCAGACGGCATTCGTCGAGGAAGCGCGGCGCGTGCTGAAAATCGGCGGACAACTGATCATCGTTACTGACCATAAAGAGTATTTCCATCACATCCAAGCCGTAATGCGCCTCGCTCGCGGCTGGGTGACAACACCGTTCCCCAAACTCGGCGGCAGTGACGGTGAGCTGGTCGGCACGAATTTCGAACGAAAGTACATCGCCCAAGGCCGTCCATTCTATTGGCTGGCCCGGTTGCGGTATAAATGAACGAACAGCCGTGCGGGAAACTTTGTGTGTATCGTCAGGTGTGAAGGAAAGTCTCTTCTAAGTATATAATTCTCGTAATAATCACTAATAGGTGTTGTTGATTGTGGGCACTTCGCAGGTTGTAAAATCAGAAAAGCAGTGTTTATAAGGAGTTATAAGAGTTTTATCCCGGAATCATCCTGTGGATAACCTGTTGCGCATTTATCGGGTTGCGTTGACAACCGGGTAAGAACGATTGGCCGCTACACCGTGACGTCCAAACGAAATGTGTTCAGAAATGCTAACGCGGGAATTCACAACATGTTTTCCACAGGTCGTCAAGGCGGGTTGTTGGCAATATGCTTCACCGGTTTTTCAGGCAAAACTCCTTGACAGTTAAGGAATCCAAGGTAAGGTGAATGGAGTAAAATGGCAGCAATGTGTCATGATCCTATCTCTGCGGTCTATCCGAAGGTGGAAAGGAAGAGAAACAATGTTTATCAAGCGCGCAATACTGATCGTGGTCGCCGCCACGGTAATAACTGCACCGGCGGTGGCACAGGTGACGGTAACGATTGATCCTGATGGCTTGGGCACCGGGTATTATTTTGTTTCGTCAAGTAATGGCGGCAACATTTTTACCCACGCCGATGGCAGCCAGTCCGTTTTCCATCAGGTGTCGGGAGCCAAACCGCTTACTCTGCAAGAAGCGGACTTGGGCAGACCGGTTTATGTATCCATGCTCCGTTTACAGCAAACTGGTGAATATTTCTGGGTCGAGGAACTCGACAACGGAAACTATACCGTCCACTCCAACAGCCCTAACCTGATCGGCAGTGTGAACACGCCCAACCCGGCCGTGTCGTTTGCCACGGCGCCGGTAAATTTTGTCACGAGTGGCTCCGAGAATGGATGGCTGATTACAGGACATAATATAACGGGGTCACAAGCCGGTGACGGCTCCATGAACTTCCCGCTGGTGTTTTCCAATATGCAACTTCAAACGCCTGGAGGCAACACGTTTTTTGCACGGGCCGCTAACGGAATGGTCACGGTCAACACGGCAAGTTCTACCGCAAATATGACATTTGTTGAAAGTCAGAACACCCTGACGGTGTCTCCGGAGTCTGTGATTACCATCGGCTTTAAGGTTGACGAAGAGTTCCCGGCGACCGGATGGTACCTGGGTCTCGGGAGCAACGGGTCTGGGTATGGCACGCTCGTTGTGCCCCATGGTTTCGGCGGGGGATATACAGGGGAAATACGGTTTGTTCCGGGCACCTATGATATTGTCACTTCCAATGTTACGTCGAATATCGACGCGTACGACTGGAAAGGCGGCGCCTGGGCCAACGGGATCAGCGGATTTGTGCTTCCCGCCAATGCCGTGGACATCGAGTGGTCGGATGTTCTGGTTTTCCATGGCAAGGACGGTGACGGCAACGACAAAGACTACTACATCCATTTCTGGGCCGTCCAGCCGATTCCCGAACCGGCGACAATGAGTTTGCTGGCATTGGGCGGATTTGCGCTACTGCGTCGCCGCCATCGGTAACATGGGCGGTCGCTACCATCGTAAACGACATCGCGCGGGAGTGCGGGGCCGGTCCTGCACTCCCGCATTGTTTTTCTGACGGCGAATTGCACGAATAATTTCGAAAAATTCGCGTAATTCGTGGAATTCGCGGCAAAACCCGGTTATAAAGCCACTTCTGTGCCTTTTACATTCAGAAATTCTCTCAAACACCGCGCAAACTGTCCGCATAGTGTTTGAGGCCACAAGGAGATTCGCCAATGGCTCGCGCACCGATGGGATTTCGGCAGATTCACTTGGACTTTCACACGTCGCCGCACATTCTTGACGTCGCGAAGGATTTTGATCCGCAAAAATTCGCTCGCACGATGAAGAACGCGAACGTCGACAGTGTGACGGTCTTCGCCAAAGGTCATCACGGACACATGTTTATCAAAACCGACCACCCGTCGCGACATCCGGGGTTGCCCAAAGGGCTGGACCTCACGAAGGAGCAGGTCAAGGCCCTCAAGGCCGAGGGCATTCGCGCGCCGATTTACATCTCCGTGCAGGTGGACGAATTCGCCGCCAATACGAATCCCGGCTGGATTGTCATCAATCCCGACGGTACTCAAGCCAAAGGGGCCGGACCGTTTGGCGCCAGTTGGCAAATCCTGGACATGACCAGCCCGTACATGGCGTATTTTCAGGAGCAGGTGCAGCAGATTATCGAAAATTTCGATGACGTGGACGGCATTTTCTTCGACATGTGCTGGAATCAGCCGTCCGCCAGCGCCTGGGCCAAACAGGCGATGCTGGCGATGAACCTCAATCCGGCCAGGGAAGCCGACCGCAACCTCTACGCCGATGGCCTGTCGCAGCGGTACATGAAAACCCTTCGCGACCAGGTCTGCCGCGTGCATCCTAAGGCAGGCGTGTACTTTAACAGCCGCCCGCTCTCGCTGCTGCCCCGCGATCTCCATCAGATGACACACGTGGAAATCGAAGGCCTGCCGACCGGCGGATGGGGCTACATGTATTTCCCGATCAATGTACGCTATGTCCGTACATTCGACGTGCCGTACCTCGGTATGACGGCCCGGTTCCATAAAACCTGGGGCGATTTCGGCGGCATCAAGCCCGAGCCGGCGCTGAAGTACGAAATCAGCCAGTTCATCGCGCACGGCGCGTGCTGCTCGGTCGGCGACCAGTTGCATCCGCGCGGCGTGCTCGACAAGGCCGCGTATGACACGATCGGCCGCGTGTACGGCCACGCCAAGGCCTGCCAACCCTGGTGCGAGGGGGCGGTGCCGCAGACGGACACCGTCGTCCTCAGTGGCCTGGGCAGCGGGTACATGCAGCCGGCCGGCGGGACGCGGGAAGGTTTCACGCGGATGTTCCAGCAGTTCCGCAGCCAGTTTAACATGATCGACCCGGAGACGGATTTCGCCAAGTACAAACTGGTCGTCGTGCCCGAGCAGACGCGGATCGACGCCCGGTTGGCCAAGCGGCTGGATGCGTTCGTCGCCAAGGGCGGTGCGGTGTTGATCGCCGGCAACAGCGGCCTGTCGCCGGTGGAGGGCAAACCCGGCACATACGAGGTGGCGTGGAAAAACCTGCCAGTCGCCGGCCCGGTGAGCGACTCGCCGTTTACGGTGACATATTTCCGCGCGATGGCCGACATGCCCGGCGTGCCGGATACGGATAACGTGATCTACGAACGTGGTTTACGCGTCAAGCCAGCCACGGGCGCCAAGGTGCTCGCTCGCGTCGTCGAACCCTACTTCGACCGCGCGTGGAACCACTTCTGCTCCCACGGCCAGACGCCGCAGGACAAACTCACACCCTACGCAGCCGCCATCGTCAAGGGCAAGGTCGCGTACCTTCCGTACCCGGTGTTCTCGCTGTTCGGTCAGCACGCCACCCCGTCGATTCGGGCACTGGTCGCCGCGTGCGTGCGGGAAATCATGGGTCGCCCGATGGTCGAAGCCGCGGGCCCGACCGGCTTGGAAATCTCCGTGATGGCCAAGGACAACATGACGGTGGTTCACCTGCTCTACGCCTCCGCCGAGCGGCGCTGCCCCAGCCTCGACCTCGTCGAAGACGTCATCCCGCTGCACAACGTCCCGGTCTCTCTCGCCGCCAAGCGAAAACCCAACCGCGCGTACCTCGCCCCGTCTCGCGAACCGCTGGAGTTCACCTACAGCGGCGGCCGTGTGGACTTCACCGTACCGACCGTGGAAATCCACCAGATGGTGGTGCTGGAATAACGACAAACGCTTCGCGCTAAACGGTTTATACGACTTCGAAAAACCGAGCGGGATTACACGGATTCACGGATTACAGGATTGCCGTGCGGAACAATCGTTCTGTTCTGCGATCCTTATATCCTTTCATCCGTGTAATCCCGCTCGGTTTTTCGAAGCCGCATGACTACGCCTGTCGATTGGAACACCCTACCACGATCATCGTATAAATAAAATAAAAATAGATATTGACAAAATTAAAAATGAATCGTAATCTTATCGAAACAAAATAAAGGTGGTGGTTATGAACGAAGAAAATCGCCCATCTGAAGACCGGCCTGCGGAAAATCGGCCAGTGGAGGTTCGGCCGGCGTGGTTGGGGGGGATGTCGGAGGAGGATTTGGGGTTTATCCGGCGGTTTTTGATGGCGTCGGGGTCGCTCAAGGACGTGGCGGGGGAATATGGGATCAGTTATCCGACCGTTCGGTTGCGGCTGGACCGGTTGATTGAGAAGATTCGGCTATACGAAAGCCACGCCGCCACCAGCCGGTTCGAGCGGCTGCTCCGCGAAGCCCACATCGACGGCAAAATCGACCACTCCACGCTCACCGCCCTGCTGGCGGCCTATCGACAGGAGAAACCACTCCCATGAGGAAAAGTCACATGAAAACCCGTAGCATGGGCGTCCCGCCCATGAGTCCCACGGGCGTCTCGCCCGTGGTGAGGTTGGCTGAAGGTTCCGTGACGCGCCACAAAGACGCCCACGCCGACTTCGAAACGTTCCTTCCAAGGCCACGTTGCATGGGCGAGACGCCCATGCGACTCACGGGCGAGACGCCCGTGCTACTTGCGATGGCCCTCCTGGCCGCGTTGGTCACAGCGATACCTGTCGGTCACTCGGCGGTTGCCCAGCCGCTGCTGGCAGCGCCGCCCGACGTCGTGGTTGTGATTCCCAACCCCGCGGTGGCCCAACTGGAGGAAGAGATTCGGGAACTGGACGAAGCCCGGAAGGAAGCCCGAGACCGTCTGGGGGAAAATCACAGGGAAACACAAGCGCTTACCGCAAAACTGGTCCGCCTCCGCGAGCAGCTCGCAAGCGAGCCGGCGGAAACCGTCGGACGAAAGTACCATGTCGAAGATGAGCAGGTCATCGTGCCCAACCCCAAACTGCTCACGTTGAAGGCGGACTTGAAAAAGGCCAAGGACGCGCTGGAAAACGCCAAAACTGCCGGGATGAAGGACATCCACCCGGATTATCAGCGGATCATCACGATGATCGCCCGGCTCGAACGGCAGATCGCCAACACACCGGCGGAGGTGGTTGGTTCCAGAACCGTCACCGACGCGGACGGGACAAAGCGGACGATGGTGCCCAACCCCAATCTGCCTGTCTTGAATGAAAACCTGACAAAATACCGGGATGCGTTGAAAACCGCCAAAATTCACGGAATGAAGGACGCCCATCCGGATGTTCAGCGGATTCAGCGAATGATTGCCCAGCTCGAACAGCAAATCGCCAACGAGCCGGCGGAGGTTGTCGTTGCCAGAACGGTCATCGGTGCGGACGGGACAACGCGAACGATAGTGCCCAACCCCCGGCTGCTTGAATTGCGGGAGGATTTGGAGCGGGCCCGGGACACTCTGGAGATGGCCCAGATGGCTAGTCCGCAGACGGTCCAGATGCTTGGAAAGAATGAGAAGCACCCGAGTATTCGACAGATTCGGGAGGTAATTTCGCGGCTGGAGGATCAGATCGCCCACGAACCGGCCGAGGTTGAGCAACGCTCGGTCACGGACACGCCCAACCCCCGTCGGGTCGCCCTGAAACAGGAGTGGCGGGACATCCTGACGGAGCTTGGCAATCGTGAGGAGAGCATCGACCACCCGAACGTTCGGCCGCTGCTGGAACGGCTGGTGGCGATTGAGCTTGAACTCGCCGACGAGGCCAATTCGCCGACACCGATTGCATCGGACACCCAGCCAACCGGCGGCGTGGTGACGGTGACGTGGGCGGAGCTTCAGCGACAAGGCAAACTGCTCTCCGGCGAGATTCAGCCGGCCGGGGCCGAGGGGTGGCAGGCGTTGCGGGTTGGCGAGGGGACGTACAGGCAGGAGGGAAGGACAACGAGACGGAGATTTCCACTGGCCGTGCTGGACGACCTCAACCTGACGACCGGCGCGTTTATGGTGGAAGGGAAGGTCCGGTTCACGACTCCTGACTCTCGCGGATACGGCGTGGAGATGCTGGTGGCCTTCCCCGATGGCGTCCGATACTGTGTCGGCACGGCCCCGCAGCAGGTGAAGAGGTCGGTTGAGAGTGAGGAACATGTTATCGACATGTCCTGGCGGCCGTTTTCGCTCGCGTTCGACGCCACCGACGTCGGCAGATCGCTTGAACACGCCAAGCTGGAAATCAATCTCGTCATGCAGGGCGCGGGCGTCGTGGAGATCAGCCCGCTTCGCGTTGTGAACCTTCCGCCGGGCCCGCCGGTGCGGTATTTCTGGTGGTCCAGCCAGGCGGCGACGTGGATCGCGGTTTTGCTGGCGGCGGGGTTTATGGGGCTGGTCGCGTTGCACATGATTCTCGTGCGAAAACACGCACCGTACCGGGTTGTCCTTGTCGTACTGGCGGCCGAACTGGTGCTGGGGTTGGCCTGCCTGGCGCTGGGCAGCGTGGCGGTGGCGCAATCGCAGCCGATTTACATTACGTACCCCCTGTTCTTCATCGGCGGCGGCGCCTATGTCGCCCCCATAGCCGGCTGGTTCAACGTGCGACGCCACTACCGCGAAATCGAACTCCGCAAAATGCGGGCGATGGACATGCAGTGAGTCCTCGGTCTTCAGTCCTCGGTCCTCAGGTCGCCAGTCGTAGTCGAAAAATACTTCCAGTGGCTTGCCGGTTTGCGCTATAAGGTGTTGTGTAAAACGGAACGTTCTTTGTTCCATAACATCTTACAGCGCAAACCGGCAAGCCATTGGAAACTTCTTTCGTTCTCGGCGCGACGCGTCTGAAGACCGAGGACCGAAGACCGGGGACTCTTTCCGTGTTGCCAATCGGCCAAAGCGGTCGTATAATCGTTCCTTAACAACATGGCCAGTCCGAATGTCACGGTGATTATCCCCGCCTACAACGGTGCAGCCTTTATGAAGGACGCGCTGGCGTCCGTGGCACAACAAACGTACCAGGACTTCGAGGTCATCCTGGTCGACGACGGCTCGACCGACGCCACGTACGAAATCGCTTCCGAGGCCGCTCGCGGCTGGGACAAGCTTTGGGTGATCCGGTCCGAGCACGGCGGGCTGGCGCGGGCGAGGAATCGGGCTTTGTCTGAAGCTCGTGGACAATGGATCGCCCTGCTCGATGCCGACGACCTCTGGCTGCCGGACAAGCTCGAAAAATCCATCGCCTTTCTCGAAAACCACCCCAACCAGCCGGTGGTCTATCACCCGATGTACCTCATGCGGCGCGACGGTAAGTCGTTTCGTGGCCGATACGTACGGTGCAAAAGCGGCCGTGTGACTGATCCGCTTTTTTACCGGCATTTTATTTACGACCCCTCGGCCGTGTTCCATCGGAGCGTTGTCGATGCCGTCGGGCCTTTCGACCAGTCGCTGCCGCTGTGTGTCGGGCTGGAATTCTGGCTGCGGGTTTCGACGCGGTTCGAGATCGGTTTCCTCGCCGAACCGCTGGCCCGGCGTCGCTGCCATGACGACAGCCTCACCATCGCCGGCCGCACGTGCGGCGGCCGGGTTCGGTGCCAGGTGCTCGAACGGTTCTACTTCGGCCGCGGCGGGCGCGAGTGGATTCGCAACCATCGTCAGGCCCTTCGCCACCTGGCCAACGTCCGCTACCGGGCGGGCATGCTGTCCCTGGCCGACGGCGACTACCGCACGGCGAGGGAGTACCTCAAAAAAGCCCTCCGCTTCAACCCGCTCGAACTCCGCGCGTTACCCTTCCTCGCCTGGGCGTGGCTGCGGTCGCTGCGGCGGAAGTGACAAACGCCGTTTTTACGCCAATTCCAGCCCCGCCGCGGCTAGGCGGCGAAGGGTTTCGATTAATACTTCCTGGTGGAAGATGGCCAGTTCGCGCGCGTCCCAGGTGGCGAACCAGTATTGGGCGGTGACGGTGAACGTACCGGCGGTGACGGCGGATAGTGTGGCGCGCGGGGCGGGGGTCGGCAGCAGGCGGGATTTTCGTTCGGTGAGGATGGCCTGGATGGTCGTCGTCGCGGCCGCGGCCAGGTCGGCGGAGGTTTTTATTTGGGTGGCCGTGGGGTTGTTTTTGATGGTGATGGTGAAGTCCTGTCGCAGGCCGGGGCAGTGACCGAGGGTTTCGACCGGTTCGCTGGCGACGGCGGCGTTGGGGATGGTCACCATCGTTCCGTCGACGGTGCGGATTCGCGTCGAGCGGAATCCCACGTCCTGCACGATGCCCGTGTACGCGCGGAATTTCACGGTGTCATTGGCCTGGAAGGGGCGGTCGGCGTAAATCGTAACCCCGCCGAAGAGGTTCGAGAGCGTCTGCTGGGCGGCCAGGGCGAACGCCAAACCACCCAGGCCCAGGGCCGTCAGCATCGCGCTGAGGTCCCATCGCAGAATGTTCTGGGCGATGAACATGAAAAAACCGATCACGATCAGCGTCTTGAGCGTCTTGCGGACCAGCGGGACGATGTAACTGTTGCCCATGAGCTTGTCCGACCGCGCCAACCGCCGGGTGATCACGTAGTCCACCACGGCCACCAGCCGGTACACAAACCAGCCGACGGCCATGACCATCAGGGTCAGCAGGATGCTCTTCCACGCCCGCGGCAGGTTGTCGTCTCCGAGTCCCAGGACCGTGAACGTGCCTACCCACAGCGCGACCACCAACAGGAACATCGTCAGCGGCGCGCTGACGGCCTCGAGGACGATGCTCAGCAGCGGCCAGGCCGGCCGGAGCGGCGAGTCAATCTTCGCCTGCCGGATCCGCCGGCTGTGGCGTCGTAACAGGGCCGACACCACCATGCCGAGGATCAGCGCGCCGATCAGCAGCCCCAACGCCACGCTCCATTGCCATACGTGGGCGTCCTTCACGGCGTCCGCAAACTGGGCCCATTCCGACCGCGACGTCTTCTCGGCCAGATTGGGCATGGACGATTCCACTTTGTCTGACACATCGGGTTGTGCGAGGAATAACATAGCGGACACTATACGGTTCAAATTTCGAGTTTGAAAGTACTTCCATGTGGCTGGATCAGCATCAACCGTTGTCGCGTTCAATGTCGTGGCGGACATGGAGGATTTCGGTGCTTTCCGTCTGCCACATCTGGAGCGTGTCGCCGCGTTCTTTTTTTATGGTGTTGAAGGCGTCGGGGTCGTGGCGTTTCATGAGGCGGTAGTCGCGGACGCCGGTTTGGTCGCAGCCGAAGAGGTGGGCGTAGGCTTTGTACACGCGAGGCCGGCCGATCACGCGGTAGACGCCCAATGCCGGCGGCTGCGCCGGCGGTGATGGCGGGGGTTGCGTCACGAGCGGGGCGGGGCGTCGGTCGAGGACGAGGTAGCTCAGCGGTAGCGAGCGGAGGTCGATGCCCGCGAGCAGGCCGAATTTCCGCCAGTTTCCGTCGGTGTGAATTTCCGGCGGGGCCGGCGCGAAGTGGTGACACCAGTGCCGCTCGTTGCCTACGGCCAACATGCCGCAGGCGGCCTGATGCGTGCATGGCGCGACGACGGAAAATTCCTCTCGTAGTCGCTCGCGGACGTCGATCAGCCGCCGGCTGATTTCGTGTGTGCCGGGTTCGACCCACACCACCGTCCGCGCCCGCCGGACCATCGCCAGCAGACCCTGCAACGCGCCGTCGTTCAACTCGCCCAGCACATGGCTGACGATCAGCGTCGTTGGCTCCGTGGCGCGGGCGTCCGTGTCGCGGGCATCTTGCCCGCGCGTCTCGCGGGCGTCCCGCCCGCGTTGGTCTGGCCATAACGGAACACCTTGTGCATCGGCTGGCGTTGGCGAGGGCGGGACGCTCTCGCGACGCGCGGGCAAGATGCTCGCGACACGATCGTCCCCAGCCACGATCTCCACGCCCGGCAGCGACTCGCGGGCCCGGTCAGTCGCGAACTGCACCGCCAACGCGGAACGATCCATCAACACCAGCCGCGTCACCGCTCCAGGCCACGCCGCCCCCACCAGCCGCGAGGCGATCCCCGTTCCGCAACCCCAATCCACCACCGTCCCCGCCGGCGGCGACCAGCCCAACTTCGCCAACTCCGACAACACAAACCGCCACTTCCACCCGATCCGCTGCGCAAACGTCTCCTCGTACGTCCGCAATTCGCCGACCCCACGCCAATAGTCCCCCCGACCGGCCGACCCGGTTAAAAACCCGTCCCGAAGCCGGTGCACGGCGTCCCAATCTACGGCGTCCCAGTCCATGCGATGTCGCTACCTCTTTTGCGCCTCAGCAGCCTTTTGCTGCCAATACATATTGGAATCCCGTTCGCAGTGCGGGCAGATTCGTTTCATGTTGGTGTAATCCAGTTCCATCGGGTCGAGGGACCACTTCTTGCAATCTTCGTACGGGCATTGGATTTGCCGGCCCATGTTCGATCCGCATTTTTCGCATTTCAACTGCGGCGGCGGGTCCATGTCCGGCGGCAGCGGAAACCGGGGCGCGAAGAGTTTCTGACGATCCTCTTCCGAAAAATCCAGGTACTTCTTCACCAGTTCGGCCTGGCATTTGAGGTTGACACACTGGAGATGAATTTCCGGGTTTCGGTTGATTTGCGGCTTGGCCTGCGGTTTGGTCCAGTCATCGACTTTGCCGTAGGTCATGCTGCCGAGAATGCTCTCCGTGTCGGCCGCTTCGCCGTCGATCGTGGCCGCTCGCCAGCCGTTCGAAAGCGTAAGCGTCGACCCCGACAGGGCATAATCAAACGTAATGACGGTGGCGACGTCGACGTCACGTTCCGGGCCGATTTTGTAGTTCGCCGAAAGGACCAACTTGCCGTCCTTCGCCGTCCACGCGAACCCCATTTCGGCAAACAGGCCGCTGGGGTCGTTCATCGTTCCGTCGTCACAAAATTCGATCTCGGGCGGGAAGGCGTCGTCGTCGAAATCGTCGCCGCCGGCGTGCATTTCCCATTTGCCGACCGGCCCGTTTTCGTCGCCGGCCGGGGCTTCCGCTTTGTCGGCCGGCGTTTCGTCGTCAACGGCCGGCATGTCCACGGTATCCGCTGACGTTTCCTCGTTCCCGCCAGCCGATTTTTCCTCCACCGTCCCCGCCGGGCCCGTGGGCGCGTTTGCCCCTTCGGTTCCCGCCGGCCTCGACGGCGCGGATTCCTCCTTCGAACACCCCGCCAAGGCCGTGAGCATCGCCAACATCAACAGGCCGGACGTAAACATCACGCGGTTCTTGTTGCACATGGTTTCATCCTTTTCCCGGTGTCTGCGGTAGAAAAAATTCGCGTAATTCGCGGCCGAAGGGACATTTACCCGCCGACGCCGATCCGGCAGGCGTGTTCGATGTAGGTTTTCTGCCGGCCGGAGAGTTCGCGGAAGTCGACCTGGTGGGCGTCAAACTCCGGGCCGTCGACGCAGGCGAATTTGGTTTTGCCGCCCACGGTCACGCGGCACCCGCCGCACATGCCCGTACCGTCGACCATGATCGGGTTGAGGCTGACGATGGTGTGCACACCGAACGGCTTGGTGAGCTGGGCCACCGCGTTCATCATGGGAACGGGTCCGACGGCGTACACGGCCGCGGGGCGTCGGGTGTCGTCGGCGAGCAGGTCCTTCAGCGGGGCCGTCACCATGCCGTGCAGGCCGTACGACCCGTCGTCCGTACAGACGATCACTTCGCCCAGGGCAGCCAGTTCCTGCTCCAAAATCACGTACTCCCTGCTGCGGCCGCCGATGATCGTCGTGACCGCGTTGCCCGCTTCGGACAACGCCTTGACCAGCGGGAACAGCACGGCCGTGCCCACTCCGCCGCCGACGCAAACCACCCGGCCGACGCGCTCGATCTCCGTCGGATGGCCCAGCGGGCCCGCGACGTCCTGAAGGTGCCCGCCCACGGGAATGGCCACGATGTCGCGTGTGCCCTCTCCGACGGCCTGCACGATGAGCGTGATGGTGCCGGCCGTCACGTCCGCGTCGGCGATGGTCAGCGGAATGCGTTCGTGTCCTTCGCCCACCCGGACGATGACAAACTGCCCTGCCCGCCGGGCGGCCGCGATCCGCGGCGCCCGAACCACCACCCGGTTCAACTGCGGTGCCAACACGTCATTACGAAGAATTTCGAACATTTTCACCTCGGTTACACGTTCATGCATGCGGAAACGGCCCGCACGCATGAAAGTGTAACGCTTTTTGTACGACAGTCCACGGATTTTCGTTTTGCTTTTCGTTTGCCCGATGGTGAAACGCCGCGAAATTCTGATTCGTCTCCAGAGCAAACGCAAACCGACGATGAAGGCGTCGGATTTCACTGGCGGCACGTGATGCGACCCATTCACGAGTGAAAACCACGAGCGAAAACCCTATCGAACCGGCGGGGCAGTTGGTACAATCTTCGCCTGTTATGTGTCGTTTATTTCTTATACCGACTGGGCCGACGGTCTGGCAGTGCCAGGACCGGCTGGAGTCTGTGACCGGGTCGCCCCTGGCCGAGCAGGCGTTGGCGGCGTTGGCGCGGATGTGCGAACCGTTGGCCGGTGAGCGGGTCGACGCGGTGTACGGCGGCGACGCGTCGGGCGAGCAACAGGCCGCCGACCGGGTTGCCCGTGCCCTCGACGCCCGGTGGCGGGTCGAACCGGACCTGCGCGAGGTCGATTACGGCCTGTGGCAGGGCCTGACCAAGGCGGAAATCCGCCGCCGACAGCCCAAACTCTACCGCGACTGGATGGACGAACCCTGCTGCGTCTGCCCGCCGGCGGGCGAAACGTTCGACGAAGCGGGCGACCGACTCTGGGCCGTCGTCGAATCCATCGCCCGACGCCACAAAAACGGCACCGCCGTCCTGGTCCTTCGGCCGGTCATGCTCGCCCTGCTCCGCTGCCGGCTGGACCGACTGGACCTGACCGACCTCTGGACCCTGGCCGATCGGGCCGATCGCGTGAGCGTCTACCACCTCAACGGTTCGCGAAAACGTTTACAGACCATCGGAGAACCCCATGGCGGAACCTGAAGTTTTTCGCCCCTACGACCCCTCGGCCTTTGAACGCGGACCCGCTGTCCGGCAGAAAAAAGACATCCCCGACGGCCTGTGGATGCGCTGCCCCAACTGCGAAACCATGCTCTATCGCAAAAGTGTGGCCGAGAATCAGGAAGTCTGCCCCGACTGCGACGGCCACTTCCGCCTGGGCGGGCGAAAACGCATCGAGCAACTGGTGGACGCCGACAGCTTCGAGGAACTGTTCGCCGACGTCGCGCCGACCGACCCGCTGGAATTTTCCTGGCTGGGGCAGCGTTACGGCGACCGCCTCAAAAAGGAGCAGGCCAAGACCAACTCCACCGAGGCCGTGCTGACGGGCGTGGCGTACATCCGAGGCCGCCGGGTGGCGCTGGGCGTGATGGACGGCGACTTTTTGATGGGGTCGATGGGGAGCGTGGTGGGGGAGAAGATTTGCCTGATCGTGGAGGAGGCGACGCGTCAGGGGTTGCCGCTGATCATGGTCTGCATGAGCGGCGGGGGCCGGATGCACGAGGGGGCGTTGAGCGTGATGCAGATGGCCAAGAAGTT
>Ga0123353_10002498_pt1 | contig 22886 bp, 18 predicted proteins | sample TergutLab28metaG_3_FD_92763 | JGI IMG/M metagenome (GOLD analysis project Ga0123353, IMG submission 92763) | Labiotermes labralis P3 segment gut microbial communities from Petit-Saut dam, French Guiana - Lab288 P3 | ecosystem: Host-associated > Arthropoda: Insects > Digestive system > Gut ... | reverse complement strand
TGTCATGAAGCGGCATTTATTGCATAGCCTGCGCAGTGTTGTGCGGGCGCCTTGGAAGGCGCTGGTCTTCTTTGTTTTGATTGCCTGCGTAACGGCCATCCTGTTTCTGGGGCTGGGGGCGTATGCGGCGGGCAATATTGCGATCGCGGAGGGCGACGCGAACTATGTGACGATCGCCGATTTTCAGTTTATCGGGGACAATTATCCCGATGCTTCCGTGGCCGACGAGGAAATTGCCGACGCGATTACCGCATTCCCCTGGGAGGAAGTCCGGCTTGCGCCGGGGGTCGTGTCCGTTGCGCCCGCTTTGCGGATGACGGGCGTTACTTCGGAATATACGACGCCGCACCAATGGTCCCTCTCCCCCTACCGCAATTATGTGGTTCTGATTATGTATTGCGTAATGCCGACCACGAGCTTCGGTGTGGAGTCCTGGGGCTTTGTATTGGAGCAGGCGCTCTTCCCCTCCGACTTCCAGCCCGAGGACAAGAGTGCGTTCGTTTTCCTGGATGATTCCATGTTGGATTTCGATTTCCGGCGCGGGCATACCTATGCCATCGTCGGCGACACGACCATCTTTGGCGTGGACAGGACGATACGCTTTGCGGGTCTCCAATATGTCTCCGAAGCCGCGGGCATAGAAACCCTCGAAAATATATTGGATATCACCGATTACAAATATGAATTTCTCGAAAACCTGCCTGCAGATTATCAGAAGTTCGCAAACTTCCTCCTGCGCGAGAACGCGGGCTTAGATGTGATCGTTACGGGCGATATGCAGACCCTCCCCGAGTTTCACCAGAACCAGATACGCGGCAGCAGCGAAGGACGCTGCAGCTTTACCCCGGAAGAGGTGGCAAACGCGGCAAAGGTCTGCGTCATCACCCAACGCATTGCGGATATGACGGGGCTGCTTGTGGGCGACACGATTGAGATGGCTCTGTTCGAGCCCTCCACCACCCTCACGGGCGGCATGCGCAGCAGCGTAAGTGAGGACGCGGCCTATACGATTATCGGGATCGTCGAGCCTTCCGAGCAGGAGATGTGGGGAAATATCTATGTGCCGGGAACACAGGAAAGCTATGCACTCGCCCGCACCAACGGCTATTCGTTCGGGCAAGCCGTGCTGAAAAATGGACAGGGGGATGCGTTTACGGCATATATGACGCCCCTGCTGCCCGCCCGCGCGCGCATAAACATCTATGACCAGGGCTATGCATCCGCGGAGAAGGCCTTTTTATCCGCGATACAGACCGGGGCCATCCTTGCGCTGGGCAGTTTAGCGGCCTTCCTGATTGTGCTCGCGGTTTTCGCTTTTTTGTTCGCCTTCCGCCAGCGGGAGAGCGCGGACAATATGCTGACCCTCGGCGCAAAGAGCCTGTGGGTGCGCGCATATCTCTGCTTCGGCGCGGGCGTATTGGCGGCGCTGGCCGCATTCGCGGGTGCGCTTGCAGGCTATTTCCTGTCGGGAAGCTTGAACGATATCCTCTTTGCCCGCGCGCTGAACCCCTGGGACAGCAAATATTCCGATTCCGCGTTGGGTATGCAGAAGGATTTCTTGCAGACCATCCCTAAAGTTCCCGCCTATCTGTTTTTGCTCGCTATATTGGACGCGGTGCTCTGCGCCGTTCTGTTTTTACTCTTCTTCTCGCAGAGGGCTATCTCTGTGAGAACCAGTGCGAAGAAGGTCAAGCGGAAAACGGGCGGGCATGTGCCGCAAAAGGAGCGCAGGAGCGCGGCGGCGCGGGGCGGGGCCTTGAAATACGCTTGGCTGTCCTTGACCCGGGGCGGCGTCTCCCGCTTCCTCGTCAGTTTCGGGGCCTGTTTGGTGTTGGCCGTCTTTGTCTGTGCGGTGAACAGCGCCGCCGTCCGCTTCGAGCAGCAGCAGGAGACACTCTATGACAGTACCGTATTGGAGGGTTCGTTTACGAATTTCATGGGCAATTCCATCACGAATTCCTTTGTGCAGCCCGAGACCGTGGACATCCTGCGCATCTCGGGTTATGTCCGCGAGGTGCATACGGTCAGCCGCCCCAAGCCCGTCTATCCCATACTGACAAGGGGTGACAACGATTATTTCTGGCAGTGGATTGAATCGAATTTTTACAGGGAAATGTACAACTTTCAGGCGATCCATTGGGATAAAGTGATGCTTTTGGACGATCTGTCCGCAGCGCAGGAGTTTGTGAACAGCAGCAACGATGTAAACATCAGCTGGGCGCCGGGCTGGGATATGGAACGTTTTGCCGCGCAGGGGGCGGAGGATCCCCGCGTCTGCTTGGTATCCGAACGTTGGATGCAGGGCAAGTCCATGGATGTGAACGCGAACCTCGAGCCATATTTCGTGGATGCAAACGGTGCGCCGTTTGATCTCACGGATGAAAATGGTGTGCCGCTGCCCTATTATATCTACATGCAATATGATGAAGAGGATAACTTCCAATATTACTATATTGAAGACAAGGAAGGAAACCAAATCACTTTTACAATGGTGTTCCCGGAATCCGAATTTATACCCGTCGAGTTCGGCGTGACGCTGCCGCTCGGAGTTTATACGCACGGCGAGCGGGTGGTATACTACCCGGAGATTATCGGCAGTTTCAGGACCAATGGTGTGATGGACAATGTGTATTTTCCCGCGGATCAGGCGCTGACCCGACCCCTCAAGCGGACGCGCTATACCAAGGAAGAGGGCAATGTAGAGTGGTATGATTATGTACCCTTCTATGATTTGTACAACGGAGTGTATTTCACGCTGGAAGACGCGCGGGACTTGGATGCTTTCAAAGAATTTCTGGCCGGAAATGATTTCGGCTATCCAGGCTTCTATGGCCGGCGCAGTTTTGTGTTCATCGCCGACCGCAACTTCCTCGAGACACGCAGTGCTCTGGCGCGGCAACGGAGTTATTTGGAGAATATCTCCGTGCTGCTCTATGGCCTTTCGATTGCGGTGAGTTTGTTTTTGGCGTATCTGCTGATTTCGGGAAGGAGAACAGAGCTGGCGCTGATGAAGAGCGTTGGCACGGGAAATTTGCGCATGTTCTTCTCCTTCTTCTGGGAGCAATGCATGCTCGCGCTGCTGGCGGGCGGGGCGGGGCTCTTGCTCTGTCTGGCCCTGTGGCAAAGCCTGCCCGGAAAGGGCGTGCTGGGGATTGGGATTGTATGCGCCTGCTATATTGCCGGCTGTGCCGTGTCGATTGCCGCGCAGTGCCGGGTGTCGGTCAGGGCGTTGTTTACGGATGAGTAGAGTGTATTTAATACGACGGATGGATACTATCCGCCCCTACATTATTTTTTAAAAAACCCTTTTTTGTCCCCGTTTTTCGCTTTCGCGCCGGGTTCGGCTTGGGCGAAGCGCTGGAGCAGGTCTTTTTGTTCGTCCGTCAGTTTTTTGGGGACTTCTATGGTGACGTTTATGAAGAGGTCGCCCTTGCCGCTGGTGTTCAGACGCTGTATGCCCTGCTCTTTCAGGCGGAAGGTGGTGCCGTTTTGCGTGCCTGCGGGGATGGTGTAGCGCAGGGGGTCGCGGAGCGTGGGGACCGTTACTTCGTCGCCGAGGGCCGCCGTGACAAAGGAGATGGGCATATCGAGGTGCAGGTCGAAGCCGCGCCGTGTGAAGAGCTTGTGCGGGCGCACGGAGACCGTGATGTGGAGGTTGCCGCGGGGGCCGCCCTTATAGCCCGCCGCGCCCTCGCCGCGCATGATGAGGGTCTGCCCGTGGTCTATGCCGGCGGGGATTTTGACGGATATCTTCGTGTTCCGGCGCACGCGGCCCGCGCCGCGGCAGTCGGTACAGGGCTCCTTGATGATCTTCCCCACGCCGCCGCAGACCGGGCAGGGGCGAGTGGAGGTGAACAGGCCGAAGAAGCCCTCCTGCTGGCGCTGCACCTGGCCCGTGCCGTTGCAGGTGGTACAGCGCACGGGCGCCGTGCCTGCCTTCGCGCCGCTGCCGCCGCAGGTCGCGCACTGCTCCTCCCGGGCGACCGTGACTTCGCGGGTGGCGCCGAAGGCCGCTTCCTCGAACGTGATCGCGAGGTTATAGCGCAGATCCTCGCCCGCCACAGCCGCGTTGCGGGTCGTCTGCCCGCCGCCGCCGAAGCCGCCGCCGAAGAAGCTGGAAAACAGGTCGGATATATCGCCGAACCCGCCCCCGGTAAAGGGATTGCCGCCGCCTGACGCCGGATCGAAAGCGGCATGGCCGAACTGGTCGTATTTCGCGCGCTTGTCGGCATCGCTCAGTACTTCATAAGCTTCGTTCAGCTCCTTGAACTGTTCCTCTTTTGCCTTGTCCCCCGGGTGCATATCGGGATGGCAGGTCTTTGCCTGCCTTCGAAACGCACCCTTTATGTCGCTCTCCGACGCGGATTTCTCCACGCCGAGGACTTGGTAGTAATCCCGTTTGTCGGCCATAGCCCTTCCTCATGTTCTCAGTTTGTTGCAGTACGAACGGGCGGATTGGTATCCGCCCCTACGGTTGGTTTTACCGGGTTGGTTGGTGTTCTGGAGGGTGCGATATATATCGCACCCCTACAGTTGATTGCACATCGATGGTTTAATCCACCACCTCGTAGTCGGCGTCTACTACGTTGTCGTCGGGGGGCGCGTCTTGGGCGGCCTGCGCTTGCTGAGTCTCGGCGGCGGACTGATAGATTTTTCCGAAGATCTCGTAGGAGAGTTCTGTCAGTTTTTCGGTCGCGGCCTTGATGGCGGCGCTGTCGCTGCCCTCGAGGGTCTTCTTCAGCGCGGCGATCTCCTCTTCCAACCTGGTCTTGTCGACGGCATCCACCTTATCGCCCAGCTCTTTGAGGGTCTTTTCGGTGGTGTAGACCAATTGATCCGCGTGGTTGCGGGTCTCGACCTCTTCGCGGCGCGCCTTGTCCTCGGCGGCATATTTCTCCGCTTCGGCGACGGCCTTCTTGATGTCGTTCTCGTTGAGGTTTGTGGACGCGGTGATCGTCACCTGCTGGCGGTTGCCCGTGCCGAGGTCCTTGGCGGAGACGTGGACGATGCCGTTTGCGTCGATATCGAAGGTGACCTCGATCTGCGGGATGCCGCGCGGCGCGGGGGCGATGCCCGCCAGCTGGAAGCGGCCCAGGGTCTTGTTATACTGCGCCATTTCGCGCTCGCCCTGCAATACATGGACTTCCACGCTGGTCTGCCCGTCGGCGGCGGTCGAGAAGATTTGGCTCTTCTTGGTGGGGATGGTCGTGTTGCGCTCGATGAGACGGGTGAACACGCCGCCCATGGTTTCGATGCCCAAGGAGAGCGGGGTGACGTCGAGGAGGAGTATATCCTTCACCTCGCCGCCCAGCACGCCCGCCTGAATGGCCGCGCCGATGGCGACGCACTCGTCGGGGTTGATGCCCTTGAACGGCTCTTTGCCCGTGATGCGCTGCACCATCTCCTGCACGGCGGGGATACGCGAGGAGCCGCCGACGAGGATGACCTTATCCACCTGCGCGGCAGATAGCCCGGCATCCTGCAGGGCCTTCTGCACGCAGACGCGGGTCTGGTCGATGAGGTCGCCGATCAGCTCGTTGAACTTCGCGCGGGTGATCGCCATATCGAGATGCTTGGGGCCGGATGCGTCCATCGTGATAAAGGGCAGGTTGATATTCGCCTGCATGACGCCCGAGAGCTCGATCTTCGCCTTTTCGGCGGCTTCTTTCAGACGCTGCTTGGCCATCTTATCCTGCAAGAGGTCTATGCCGCTGGACTTCTTAAATTCCGCCGCGATATAGTGCATCAGGCGGTTATCGAAGTCGTCGCCGCCCAAGCGGTTGTTGCCCGCCGTGGCCAACACTTCAAACACGCCGTCGCCCAGCTCGAGCACGGAGACGTCGAAGGTGCCGCCGCCGAGGTCATAGACCAGAATCTTCTGGTTGTTGTCCTTGTCGAGACCATAGGCGAGCGCCGCCGCCGTCGGCTCGTTGATGATGCGCAGCACTTCCAGCCCCGCGATGCGGCCCGCGTCCTTGGTGGCCTGGCGCTGGCTGTCGGTGAAATAGGCCGGGACGGTGATGACGGCCTGTGTGACCGTGCCGCCGAAATAGCTCTCCGCGTCCTTTTTCAGCTTGCCGAGTATCATGGCCGAGATTTCCTGCGGCGTATAGTCCTTGCCGTCGATCTTAACCTTGAAGGCCGTGCCCATCTCGCGCTTGATGCTGGAGACGGTGCGGTCGGCGTTGGTGATCGCCTGATTTTTGGCGACCGTGCCGACGAGACGCTCGCCGTCCTTGAATGCGACGACGGAGGGGGTGGTGCGTGCGCCCTCTGCGTTGGCGATGACGGTCGGTTCGCCGCCTTCCAAGATGGCCACGCAGGAGTTGGTGGTTCCCAAGTCGATTCCGATGATTTTACCCATTTATTTGTACCTCTTTTCTTTGTATTTTTATGTATTCGACGGGCGGATGGTATCCGCCCCTACGATGTCACTACAACCATACTGTGCCTTAACACCCGCTCGCCGAGGGTGTAGCCTTTTTGCAGTACGGCGGCGATTTGGCCCGCTTCCTTGCCCTCTACGCTTTGCACCTGCACAGCCATATGGAGGGCGGGGTCGAAGGCGGCGTCGGTCGGGATTTCTTTTACGCCCATAGCCGCCAGGGCGTCCGCTAATTTGCGGCGTACCATGATTACGCCCTCACCCCAGGCGCTGTCCTCGGAGGTAGGGATGCGCTCGAAGTCATCAAGCACGGGGAGCAGTTTGGCGGCGCACTCGCGCCTGCCCTCGATATTGCCGTCCGCCCACGCCGTGGCGTTGCGCTTGCGGTAGTTTTCAAAGTCCGCCTGGTTGCGGCGCAAGAGGTCGACGAGTTCGTCCTTCTCCCGTTGCAGGCCCTCGATATGCGCCTTGGCGGTTTCGAATTCTTCCTTCGTTAAAGTATACTGCTCCGGCGCTTCGGGTTGCAGAATTTCGGGGTCTGTTGTTTCCAATTTTTTTTTGGTCAATTTATTTTTCCTCCGTGATAAAGTGGGTCAGCACTTCGCCTAAGCCTGCGCGCATGTATTCCAATACCGTGAGCACCTTGCCGTAGGGCATGCGCGTGGGGCCTATGACGCCAATGGCGCCCTGCAATCCGCCCAGGCGGTAGCCCGCGGTGACGACGGAACAGCCGGAGAGCGCGTCCGCGTCGTTTTCCGCGCCGATGCGTATGGTGAATTCCATCTCGCCCGCCCGTTTGAGCAGGGCATACAATTCGCGCTTATCCTCGGTCAGCGCGAGGAAGTTTTTCGCGCGCGCCGCGTCGCGGTATTCGGGATACTGCAAGAGTTTGGTTGCGCCGCTCATCTCCACGAGGTGGGCGCCGGGGGCCGTGCTGCGCTCCATGGCACGCAGGAGGGAGGTCAAAAATCCGCGCCGCTTTTTAAGGGTTTCGCCCAGTTCCACGACCATGCGCTCGGCGACGGTGTGCAGGGTGCAGTCGGCATAGCGGCGGGTGATCAGGCGGGAGATGCCCTCCAGCTCCTCGGTGTCCATATCCTCCGGGATGCGGATGACCGCGCTGTGGGCCGTCCCCGCGTCCGTGACGGTGATCAGCAGGGCCGAGCCGGTGGCGAGCGGCACCAGCTGCACATGGCGCAGGCGGTTGCCCGCCGTTTCGGGCAGGAGTACGACGGCGGCATACTGGGTCAGTTCGGAGAGGGCGCGCGCCGTCTCCTTCATCACATCCTCTATGCCGTGCACGCGCATCTTGCAGTAGTTCTTCAAGAGTGCCAGCTCAGCGGCCGTCAGACGGCTGCGGCCCAGCATGCTGTCCACATAGAGACGATAGGCCTTTTCGGAAGGCACGCGGCCCGCGGAGGTATGCGGCGACAGCAGATAGCCCAACTCCTCTAACCAGGCCATTTCGTTGCGTATGGTGGCGGAGGAAACGCCCAAATCCGACATGCCGGACAGGGTTTTGCTGCCGACGGGCGCGGCGGATAGGATATATTCATCGATGATGGCGTGCAGTATGCGCAGTTTTCTGCCGTCTAACTCCATTGGCAGTCCTCCTTCCTGTTTTCTCAGTTTTAGCACTCTCATACGCGGAGTGCTAATCACTGATACTATAATACGCGTACCCCCTCTTATTGTCAACCAAAAAGAGGGGGAATAATGTGAACTATACGTGAAAATAAGTGGAAAGTTGAAAGAGGGACGGGGAAAGATTGTGGAGGATGGGTGCAGCTTCCGATCTTTTATCAGACTAAACGCTCTCCCGGCTGCTTGTGTGCCCTCTACCCTCTGCCGAGTGCTTTGTTGAAAGCATCCATCCATTCCGGCAATTGGGATTTCTTCAGGAGGGCGAACTTGTAGGTGCCGTTATTCGTTTCAATCGCAAAAAGCGAACTGAAACCCTGCTTGCCTTCGCTGACGGATGCGATTTCCGTCAGCGGGATGTCGAAATCAATGCCGCCCTTCGCGCGAGCCACCGCAAAGTTCGCGGCTGCGCCCTCGGAAATTTTTTTCAGCCGGTTGCTGCTGCCAAAGACAAAGCGCTTGTCCGTCAGGACGCCATGCCCGTTTTTGCCCAGATTATCGGCCGCCGCCCGCGCTACGCGCCTACCGATTATGCCGCCAACCGCAGTTCCGCCAATAGCGGCGGCCATGTTTTTCAAATTGACGTTGGTAAAAGTAACGGCCCCCACTTTGAGGACGATTTCATTTGCGGAATCTATCGGACATCCGCAGTTGGGACACGCAGTTGCTGTCTCGGCTACTGCATTTTTACATTCGGGGCAATTCATAGTACATCTCCTTTTCATTTTTTATCATAACCTCAAAGCTTTGAAAACCAGCCTTGAGAATTACTCCATTTGCAAAGACATCTTTGCTGTTCAGGTGATATGACTCCGAAAAACATCGCGAAACTTTCCCATACAAATGATGATGAGTTCTACCACGGAAGGTATCAGCGCAAACACCAAAAATACCAGCATGATACGCAGCGGGTTGACTCCCTGCACTGCTTGCGGGGCGAATGAGACAATAATCCCTGTGATGCACATCAATGCGCCATAGAGAAAACGCAAGGCCCCTGTCATAAATCGCCCGACAGAAAAGTAATGCAGGCCAAGGATGCCCAGCAATCCCAAGACCCACATTTTTATGATCTGCCCCTTGGTCTTATTGATCCGCCAATCCGCCCGAACACTGTGCGCGCTTGCTCTGTATACGCTTCTGCCCCACTTTCGCCTCCAAAAATGATCGTTTTCCGCTTGGAAGCAGTTCCGGATTCCAAAATCAAAAACGCTTCCGTAAAAGGACGGATTTTGCTCTTGGAAGTCGGCGACATGAGCGGGAAACACGGAAGGAGCCATCGGACGACCACAGTTGGGACACGCGGCAGCTCGATCGGAGATTTCTTTTGCACATTCGGGACAGTTTACAAGCGCCATATCTGCATCCTCACTTCTTCGGTCTATACGAATAATGCGCCCATATTCCGGGAACGCTGCCGGGCAGTCGGAAATGCGGGAACTGTTTTAGTTCGGGAATATCATCCAGCCAGCCAAGGCGATAGGCATTAAGCGGCGAGATAGTGGGTATGATGGTTTTATAATCGTATGTTGATCGCATTATTTCGCTGGTATAATTTTCCGTTACATAATTCAGCAGTTCAATATCCCCATCGTAATCCGCATACCTCTTAAATTTACCCCCCTCCCATCCGTAATCGTCTGCTTCTTTATCCAATTCATAATAGAGGTCTACCGCCCCGAAGGTATGCAGTATCTCGTGGGCGATTGTACGCCAATTGTCTGTGAACAAGAAGGTCTTCTCATGGTAGCTTATCTTCTGGGAATCGGCGGTATCATCTGCATAGAACGGACGGGCATAACTGCGGCCCGGACTACTAAAAAACACATTATACGTTATATTATCGGTTTGGTATTTGTCGGCAAGCGCAAGATACGGGATATTGTTTTCAATAAAATCATTTACAGCTTCGTACATACTCCTAATTGTATCCGTATCGCTATTAAAGGCGGCTACTTCACCGGTAAAATCCATTTGATAGAAAAGATCCTCGCTGGCGGCGTCGGTTTGCCAGTGATAAAAATGCAGATTCTTATCGTAACCGGCGGCTGCACCTTCCATAAACGACATGGCCTCCCGCAGAGCGCCCCGGGCATTCTTCATCTCGGCATCGCTCCAAGAGGATGTGTCTGTGTTTACGAATATGCTTACCAAAAGCACCGTTCCTTCCAAAACCTTCGCGCTGCCCTGCAATGCGCCGAAATAGCCATCCCTGTAAGACGCGGCGGAAGACGCATAACTTGTTGGGCCTCCCTTGTCAAAAACCATCTTCTCCCCGGTGGATAGGTTCAGAGCAAACGCAGTGCCATTTATTGCGCCCGTATCTTCGCGGTCGGAATCATCCCATGCGAGTGTGACGATTTCTCCCTGCACTCTGTAAGATCCGGTTTGGACATCGCCGGGGCGGCTCGCATGCAGGCTCATCGTGAATTTCCCGTCGCTTAGGAAATCAATATAATGGAGATCCCCCCGTATGCCGCCGAGGGCGAGTCCCTTCAGCGTATCCGCGCCATCTGTATCTGCCCAGGATGTCATGGCATAAACGCCCAGCATAGAATCGGGAAAAAGCTTGGTGAAGCTGAGCGCCGGTGTGGGGAGTTCCTTCGCGAGAGAACCCGCCAAGGTTCGACCGTTCATATCAAAACGAAAAGAAAGGGTATAACCGCCGCCGCTGAGAGCTGTCTCCCTGTATAAAGTCGCGAAGCTTCTCCCTCCCCGAACGCCATCCCAGTTGAATATGAGCGTTCCCTCTTCTCGGCCGGTCGGACTCGTATAATATATTCCTTCTTCATCCCAGTAATATGTTCCCGTATAAATATCACTGGCCTGACCCGTGATCATGTGCAGATCCAATACAGTCGTGCCGTCATCCCTGAGTTCCAAGTACAGGTCGCCAACATTGATGTCTAACTCTTCGTAATCAAGGGAACGCAGTTCCATGCCATCCAGATCAGACGCATATGTCAAATAATACCTCTCTGTGCGCGCATTGTCGTCCAGCTCCCGCAGCAATACAATGCCCGTTTTTTGATAAATCACAAGATTGCCTTCATCTGTATAATAGGAAAGACAGTTGCCGTCAATAGTCAGTTTACCCGTTCTTCTGCCACCGGAGAGTACGAGGGTGGTATTATCTATTGCATATGTGCCATGATCAATGCTCCCCCCTCTCAGAGCGGCTTGATCCCATGTGTAGCTGCCGTCGCTCCGCAACTCAAGATATATATTGTAAGGGCGTATGCCTATCGAAATCAGGCGGTCTACATAATCTCCATTCTCATATTCAAAATATGTCAGAATATATTTTCCCACCGGCCCTTCATAGGCAGACGCATTGAGCGAAGACGCTTTTCCCGTCTTTTCAAAAATCAAAACGTCGCTGTCTTCCGAATAGCAAAGCCGATTGCCGTTAATCGTCAACGTATCCCTTCCGCCATCATAGGAGAGAATGAGAGTGGTATTTGTTACTCTGTACGTGCCTTTATCAATCCCCATATCCAACGCCGACAGATCCCATGTATATGTGCCGTCACCGCGCAGTCCGATGTAGATGCCCTCGGGGTCTATGCCCGCCGAAACAAGGGTCTCCAAATAATCTCCATCTTCATCTTCCCAGGATACCAAAACGTATTTACCGATCAGCGCGGCATCAGCGGATGCTTTGCCCGAGGGCGTATCCCCCGATATGTTGTCAAGGTTGCACCCGACCAGTACGGATATGCTGAGCATAACGGCCAGAATAATCAGTGTTCTTCTCATGGATTGTTCTCCTTCTTTCTGCATTGTTGAAACAAAAGAGCCACTGTTCCCGCTTGGCGTCGCCCCTGATGGGTTCGGTGCGTATCTCCAAGAATCCATCCTTATTGTATACCATGCTTTCAACCCCGTCTTACCCATTGCGGGTAAATTTTAGGATTATACACCCAAACAGATCGGTTCCTCACAGGCTATTCGCGATCTGTGCCGCGAGACGCACGTTGCCGAGGACGAGGGCGATGTTCGCGCGCAGGGAGGAGCCCTTCGTGAGTTCGTTGATTTTGGCGAGCAAATAGGGGGTCGTCGCCTTGCCGCTGATGCCGAGACGCTTGGCTTCGGCCACTGCGTTTTCGATGGCCGCGCGGATCTCAGCTTCATCCATCGAATAGGTGGGGTGGATGGGGTTGGCGACCAGCATGCCGCCGCCCAATTGGATTTGCACGCGCAGGGCCGCGGCGATCTCCTCGGGCGTATCGGCGCACCAGTTGAGCTCAATGGGGCTTGTGGCCGTGAAAAACGCGGGCAATACGCGGGTGCGATAACCGATGACGGGTACGCCCTTGGTCTCCAAATATTCCATGGTCAGTTGCAGGTCGAGTATGCTCTTGGCGCCGGCGCAGACCACGCAGACGGGCGTGCGGCTCAGCTCATCCAGATCGGCGGAGATATCCATGCTCGTTTCCGCGCCGCGGTGCACGCCGCCTATGCCGCCCGTGGCGAAGACGCGTATACCCGCCGCCGCCGCGATGATCATGGTGGCCGCGACCGTCGTCGCCGCATGCATGCCCTGCGAGATCAGCAGCGAGATATCGCGGCGGGAGGCCTTGGTGATCTTCTTGCCCGTGCGGCCCAGAAAATCGAGCTGCTCGTCCGTCAGGCCCGCGCAGAGTTTGCCGTCCAAAATGGCGCAGGTGGCGGGCGTGACGCCCTGCTCGCGGCAGACGCGCTGGCAGGCCTGCGCGGTCTCCACATTCTGCGGATAGGGCATGCCGTGGGAAATAATGGTGCTTTCCATCGCGACCACGGGCCTGCCCTCGCGCAATGCCAGCGCCACTTCGGGCGACAATTGTAAATATTCCGATAAATTCATATGATCACTCCTCGATTCTGTCTTTATAGTATAGCATAGTTGTGGTAAAATGGCACATGTTGCGTGAATAGTTAATAGTGAAGAGTTAAGAGTTTCGGTAGTAATAGGCTTCCACAAAAACAGCTTGCTGTTTTTACCGCAACTCTTCACTCTTAACTCTTCACTCTTAACTGAATTATGAGGGGGACAACACTTTGAAGCGCGCTGCCGGAATCTTATTACACATATCTTCCCTGCCCTCGCCCTATGGGATCGGGACTATGGGCAGGCCCGCCTTTGACTTTCTGGACTTTTTGCATGCCGCGCGGCAACGCTATTGGCAGGTGCTGCCCCTCTCCCCCACGGGTTGCGGGGACAGCCCCTATCAGTCCGTCTCGGCCTTTGCGGGGAATCCGTATTTTATCGACCCCGGCATTTTATGCGAACAAGGCCTGTTGCTGCCCGGGGAATTGCCCAAGCAGCGCTGCGAGGAGCCGGATTTTTATGATCTGTATATCACGCGGCCCATTCTGTTCCGCAAGGCGTTCGCGCGCGCGGACAGGCGGGAGATTGCGGCGTTCTGCGAGACACAGCGCGACTGGCTGCCCGAATATGCGCTGTTTTCCGCCATCAAGGACAGCGAGGGCAGCAGGCCCTGGTATGAGTGGGAGGACCCTGCCCTGCGCCTGCGGGAACCCACGGCGCTGGCGGTGGCGCGGGCGGATTTTGCGGAGGATATACTCTACCACAGTTTTTTACAGATGCACTTCTTCCGCCAGTGGGAGGCCCTGCGCGCCTATGCCGCCAGACTGCGGGTGCAGATCATCGGCGATATGCCCCTCTATGTACCCTATGACAGCGTGGAGGTTTGGAAGGACAGCGAGTTGTATCAGTTGGACGAAAACCGCGCGCCGACGCGCGTGGCGGGCTGCCCGCCGGACTATTTCTCCGAAGACGGGCAGTGGTGGGGCAATGCCCTTTACCGCTGGGAAGCGCACGAGACGACGGGCTTTGACTGGTGGCAGCGGCGTCTGATTGCTGCGAACCGCTTGTATGATGTGGTGCGGCTCGACCATTTCCGCGGCATATCCGCCTATTGGTCCATCCCCGCGGACGCGCCCACGGCCGCCTACGGGCGCTGGGAGGAGGGGCCGGGCATGAAGCTCATCGCCGCGCTCAAAGAAGCCTGTCCCGGCTGCCGCATCATCGCCGAGGATTTGGGCGTGCAGTCGCCCGAGCTCTCGACCCTGTTGGCGCAGAGCGGCTTCCCGGGCATGCGGCTCATTCAGTTCGCCTTCGGCAGCGACCCGGGCAACTATCACCTGCCGCACAACCACGACGCCAACTGCGTGGTCTATACGGCGACCCATGACAACGCCACGATGATGCAATGGGTGGCGGAGGTGAACCCGGACGAACTGGGGCATGCGGTGGATTATCTCGGCCTGAACGCAAAAGAGGGCCTGCCCTTCGGTTTCGCGCGGGGCGTGCTGGGCAGCGCGGCGGATATGGCCATTATCCCCTGGCAGGATTATTTGGGATTAGGCGCGGAAGCGCGCATGAATTTGCCGAATACGATGGGCTGGTGGCGGTATAGGGCGCAGGGTTCTGATTTTACCGAAAAGCTGGCTAAGAGGATTGGGTATTATACGGAGATGTTCGGGAGAGGATAAATAATAATGCAGAATGCAGAGAAGTTTGAACCCAAACTCTCTGCAATCTGCATTCTGCACTAGCCCTCTTGCGAAATTAAGGCACAGGCAACTCAAAGTTGCAAATGCCCGCGATGAGGCTGAAGCGCTTGCGGCGGTTGCGATAGCGGTCTGAGAGGATTTTGAAGCGCTTCAAATGTCCGATCACATGCTCGTTCAAAACGCGCTCGCTGCATATTTCGCGGTTTCTTCGCTTGTCTTCCGGCGTTAACGGGTGCTTTTTGGAACGCTTCTTCGGCAGCACCGAATTGGCGTGAAGCTTCGCTATCCCTTGATATCCCGTATCGGTTTCAATCCGCGTGGAGGGATGAACGCGAACCCCGGATTCTTTGAAAAGCCTGAAATCATGCCGTCGCCCGTTGCCAAACGCCAGGCAAATGATTTGTCTGTTCGCCTTATTCACCACAACCTGCGTCTTTAGGGTGTGCCGCTTTTTCTTGCCGGAATAGTATTTTCGCTGCCCCTTTTTGGCCGCTCGATCGGCGTTTCGGTCACGTCTATCAAAACAACCTCGATTTCCGTATCGCTTTTCAGCAGGGCCTTGCGTCCCGGCAAGGAAAACGTGCCGTCCTGCACCAGCGTGTCCTCCACCCACTTGATTGTGCGGTACATATTGCTCTCGGCGATGCCATAACTGGCCGCAATGTGCGCATATGTGCGGTATTCCCGCAAATACTCCAATGTCGCAAGCAGCATATCCTCTATGCCCAGCTTCGGCTTCCTTTCGCCTGTGTTTTTTCTCGTATGCCGCTTGGAGTATTTCGATCATCCGCTCAAACGTCGCCCGCCTGACCCCGCTGATCCGGCGAAACTTCTCCGCGGTGTATTCCTTCATTCGTTCCCATTTCATCTTCCTATTTTATCGCTTCGTTTCTAATTCCGCAAGAGGGCTACTATTACCTATAATCTACTGTTCCCGCAGGTACGCCAATGCCGCCTCGAGCTGGGTGTCCTCGCCCGGGGGGATGAGGGAGACGTTTCTGTCCCGCCATTGCGCGGGGAGTTCGATGTAGACGTCGGGCGCGAGACCCGTGTCCTGGATGCAGATGCCATTGGGCGTATAGTAGGCGTGGGTGGTGAATTTCAGGATGCCGCCGCCCTGCAGCGTGCGGAAGGACTGGACGATGCCCTTGCCATAGGTGTTGGTGCCGAAGAGCTTTGCCACGCCGTGGTCGCGCAACGCACCCGCGAACAGCTCGCTTGCGGAAGCGGAATAGTCATTCACCAGCAGGGCAACGGGGATATCGCGGCCGTTGAGACGCGTCGTATGGGTTTCCACCTCCGTACCCTCGCGGTCGCGCAGGGTCGTCACAACCTTGCCCTTGGGCAAAAACAGGCCCGAAATCTCCACGCAGTCGTGGAGCATGCCGCCCAGATTGTCGCGCAAGTCGAGCACCAATCTTGTCATACCCTGTTCCGTCAGGGCCTCCAGCGCGGCGCGCATCTCCTGCACATCGTCCCCGTGGAAGGCCAACAGCTGTATATAGCCAATCCCCTCCTCTATCATGCGATAGCGCACCAAGGGGCGATAGACCTCGCGCATCTGTACGGTATAGGTGATGATCTCCCCCTCCCTTTCGACGGTCATAATATTTGTGTCGCCTACCTCATGGTACAGGACATCGAGAAAGCTGTTCAGGTCATGCCCCTCGTCGGAGACGCCGTTGATTTCGATGATGCGGTCGCCTATCTGCAGGCCCACATCCATGGCGGGCGTGTTGTCGAAGACGTCCTCGATATAGAAGCCGCCCAATCCGCCCACGCCGACCAGGATACCGACGCCGATATAGTTCCCGGATTCGATTTGCTGGAGCTCGGTATATTCCTCTCTCGTGAAATACTCGGAATACGAGTCGCCCTCTATACTGTAGGCGATGCCGCGCAGGGCGCCGGTCATCCACTGCTCTTCGGCGACACCCTCCTGATAATAGAAGGACTCCGCGCGCAATATATCCTGTGCTTCCACGAGGGGGGCGAGCGTCTCGAACTTCTTGATCATCAGCAGCGCCGTGACGCAGGCAGTCAGCATGGCCGTCAGCAGGCAGAGTATAAAGGGCAAGAGGAATGCGCGCGCGCCGCGCTTCTTCGGCTCCTTCGGGGCGGAGGCGTATTCGTCTTGCACGGGCGCGAATACGCGCGCCGCGACCTCGTTTGTTTCAATCACATCGTTGTGTAACACCGGCAATCTTTCCAATCTTGCGAATTTTTCGGGCAGCTCCGTGCCGCTGATTTGGGCGAGACGGCGGGCGTTGTGAAAGTCGTCCGCCGAGACAGTTTCGGGTTCCAATGCCGACAATACGGCGGAGGAAAATTTATAGGGACAGGCCGTGGACAGCAGGATGGTATGCGTCGTGTCCCCCGTTTGGCTTTGATAATCGCAACAGACCTTGTGTCCCACGGCCGTATGCGGGTCCATCAGATAGCCATATCGCTTTTGCGCGTCCGCGATGGCCGCAAGGGTCTCCGCTTCGTTGCAGGAGCCGCTCCAAAAATCCGCCTGCAGGGCGTGCAGCATCGCGTCGTCAAGCTCATAGCGCCCGCTTTCGCGCAGGCGCTTGATGCGCTGCGTCACTTTCAGATGCCTGCGCGCGCAGAGTTCGAAGAGCAGGCGCTCCAGATTGCCCGAGAGGAGTATGTCCATCGAACAGCTCATACTCGGCCGCAGTGCGCGGGAGCTTAGGTCGTAGCGACCCGTGCGGATGCATTCATCCAGCACATCGTTGCGGTTGGTGGCGCAGATCAGCTTGCCGACGGGCAGGCCCATGCGCTTGGCATAATAACCCGCCAGTATATCGCCAAAATTCCCGGTTGGCACGCAGAAGTTGAGGGGCTCGCCCATGCGCAGGGTGCCGTCCTGCACCAGACGCAGATAGGCGGAGAAGTAATAGACAATTTGGGGCAGCACGCGGCCTATGTTGATCGAGTTGGCCGAGCTGAGCGTATAGCCCGACTGCTCTATCTTGCGACAGAGTGCCGCGTTCCCGAAGGCGTCTTTCACGGCGGTCTGCGCGTCGTCGAAGCTGCCGCGCAAAGCGCAGACGTCGACATTGCCGCCCTCCTGTGTGGTCATCTGCAATTTTTGCGCGCGGGAGACCCCCTCCAAGGGATAGAAGGCGAGCACACGGGTATCCGGCACGTCGCGGAAGCCTTCCAGCGCGGCCTTGCCCGTATCACCCGAGGTGGCGGCGAGCACATAGGTCTTGCGCGTTTCGCCCTCGATACGCCGCGCTTCGTTGATGAGCAGGGGCAATATTTGCAGCGCGATATCCTTAAATGCCATGGTGGGACCCTGCCAGAGTTCCAGTACGCTTTGCCCGCTCTGTAATGTGCGCAGGGGTACGACTTCGGGGGCGTCGAAATGCGCGTAGGCGCGGCGGGCGAGGGCCGTGAGTCTCTCTTTCGGAATGGCGGGGATATAGGGGTGCAGGATCGCCGCCGCCAGCGCGGGATAGTCCTCCGTCAGTGCCGCAAGGGCGGACAGATTGACCGCGGGAAAGGCGGCGGGTACATAGAGTCCGCCCCGCGGGCAGAGACCCCGCAGTATGGCGGCGGTGGCCGAAACGCTGTCCCCGCCGCGTGTGCTGAAATAACGCATCTACGTCAATACCATATCCTTCATAAAATCGGGCAGGGCCGCATCCTTGCCGCTGACAGAGAAGATGAAACGCACATTGTAGCGCTCCAGCTCGCGGAACAGGTCTTCTAAGGTGGACAGCTCGTGCTTGATGATCGAGAGCAGACCGTCCACAAAGATATATTCCAAATCGAAGTCCGAGGCCAACAGGCCGGAGATAAACCCGTAGAACATCTTCGGGCTGCCTATGGCGTATTCTGAAGCGTTGATGAAGCGAATGGAATGGTTCAGGTCGAACATGTAACGGTTGTCGTCGTCGATGAATACCAGACTGCCCTTCGCCTCCCGAACCGTTTGGTTGGCGAGGTCCAATATGCGCTTGGTCTTTCCGGTTCCCTTTTCCCCGAAGATGATTTGGATCATACCGCTTCCTCCTGTATTTTTTATTTTAGTTCCGCTTGGGTTTCCTCTACCATGTGTTTGAGTTCCGCGTCCGAAAGGGACGTTGTGCGGCCCAGCGCATAGAGCGCGTCCACCTTTTCCTTGACCGCCAGCACCAATGCGCTGTTCTTCAGCGCGGGGATGTCCATGTTGTTCTCGATCCAGTGCGCGATGCCCGCCAGTCCGCTGTACGCGTCCACCTGTACCCGGACGGGGCGGTGCAACAGGCGCGCCGTGTTGAAAATGTTGTAGATCTCCTCGTCTTTCAGGAGTCCGTCCGCGTGGATGCCCGCGCGGGTGACATTGAAGTCCTTGCCGACAAAGGGTGTGCGCGGCGGAATCTCATAGCCGATCTCCTGTTCGAAATATTCGGCGATCTCCGTGATGGCCGAGAGGTCCATGCCCCCGTCCCCGCCGCGCAGGGAGCAATATTCGATCGCCATCGCTTCCAAGGGGCAGTTGCCCGTGCGCTCGCCTATGCCGAGCAGCGAGGCGTTGACCGCGGCGCAGCCATAGAGCCAGGCATTGGCGGAGTTGCTGACCGCGCGGTAGAAGTCGTTGTGGCCGTGCCATTCTAAATATTCGGAGGGAACATCCGCATAGTGATAGAGACCGTAGATGATACCCGGCACGCTGCGCGGCAAGCTGGCGCCCGGGAAGCAGACGCCGAGGCCCAAGGTGTCACAGCAGCGTATCTTGACGGGTATGCCCGTCTGTTCGCCGAGACGCTGCAAGGCCTGCGCGAAGGGTACGACAAAGCCGTAGAAATCGGCGCGGGTGATGTCTTCAAAGTGACAGCGCGGGCGTATGCCCATATCCATGGCGTCGCGCACGACGTGCAGATAGTCCTCCATGGCCTGACGGCGCGTCTTTTTCAGCTTGTTGAAGATATGATAATCGGAACAGGAGACCAGAATGCCAGTTTCCTCTATCTCCAATTCGCGAATCAGCGCAAAATCCTTCTTGCTGGCGCGTATCCATGTGGTAATCTCCGGGAAGGGCAAACCCAGATCTCGGCAAGCGTGTAGCGCCTTGCGGTCCGTCTCCGAATAGACAAAGAACTCGCTCTGGCGCACGATGCCATTGCGCCCGCCGAGCTTTGCAAGCAGCTTATACAGGTGCACGATTTGCTCCACGGTAAAGGGCGCACGGCTCTGCTGCCCGTCTCGGAAGGTCGTGTCGGTGATCCAAATATGTTCCGGCATGCGGCGGGGCGTGATGCGGTGGTTGAAGCTGACCTTGGGGATCTGTTCATAGGAAAACAGCTCGCGGAAGAGATTGGGGCTCTCCACGTCCTGCAAGTCATAATGATACTTGTTCTCTATGAGAAGCTTGGTTCTCGGGTCGAAAATTACTTCTTTCATCATGGAATCACTCCTTTTGCTACATATACTTATCTATACTCTCCGCCAATTTTTCATCCACTGTCTCGTTCTTCGCGTCCCGGGCGGACTTGGGGCCGAACATCTGTATCTTCGTGTAGTGCAGCATGGCGAAATAGGAGAGGGCGACCGCGATGGACAATACGGAGATGTTCCACGGCGTTATGTCCGCGGGGATGCAGATATCCATCAGCGTGAGCCCGATGCCGACTGAGAAGAAGCCCGTCGCCAATTTGCCCGACCAATCGGAAAAGCAGACGACCTTGGTTTTGAGCAGCATCAGCATGCCGATCAGCATGAGCAGTTCCTTCACGGCCATCAGTACGAAGATCACGAGATAGAAGGGCTCGTTGCGGTGATAGACGAAGACGCAGACCAGCACCGCGAGCACGAGCAGTTTGTCCGCCGCCGGGTCGAGGAGCTTGCCCAAGGAACTGATCCAGTTGAACTTGCGCGCCAGATATCCGTCCAACAGGTCCGTGAAAAAGGCGACGGCGAAGACGATCAGCGCGGCATAATATTGCGCCTTGAAGAACAGGGCTACGAAGACGCCAACCAGCAGGATGCGGATGCCGGACAATATGTTCGGGATATGCTTCATCAGAATCCGAGGTCCTCCACGTATAGGGTTCTGATTTTGGGTTCTTCCTTTGGTGCGGGCTTCGGTTCGGGCGGGGGTGCGTTGCGCGCGGCAAAGAATTTTTTCGCTACTTGCGGGAACAGCGCATAGCTCAGCACATCCTCTTCCTGCCGCATATCGTTTGCGATTTCCCGCTTATAGCTCTCATACTCAGGCTGCAACAGGTCGGCGGGGCGGCAGGTGATCACGGCGTCGTCGCCTATCGCGAAGCGGCGCACCTCCTCGTTCACCTCGCCCGGCAGGCTGCCGTATTCGCCGCGCAACAGGGCCTTGCTCTCCTTCGGGAAGCTCTTATAGCGGCCCGTCAGCACGTTGAAGACCGCCTGCGTGCCGACGATTTGGCTCGTGGGCGTCACGAGGGGCGGATAGCCGAAATCCTTGCGGATGCGGGGGATCTCCGCCAATACCTCGTAATATTTGTCCTCGGCCTTCGCTTCTTTCAGCTGGGAGACGAGGTTACTTAGCATGCCGCCCGGCACCTGATAGAGCAGGGTGTTGGTATCCACGCGAAGGGACTTGTCGGAGATGAGACCCTCGGCGGTCATACGGTCGGAGATGGCGCGGAAATGCTTCGCGGCGTCGGCCAGCTTGCCCATATCGAGACCCGTATCGTGCTTAGTGCCTTTCAGCGTGGCGACTAAGGATTCCGTGGCGGGCTGGGAGGTGCCGTTGCCGAACGGGGAGAGCGCGGTGTCCACAATGTCCACGCCCGCCATCGCCGCCAGCAGCAGGGTCATATCGCCCGTACCCGTCGTGTTGTGCGTATGCAGGTGGATGGGAACGTTCAGCTCGGCTTTCAGCCGCTTGACTAAGCGGAACGCATCGAAGGGCAGGAGCAGGTTCGCCATATCCTTGATGCAGATCACGTCCGCGCCCATCTGCACGAGCTCCTTCGCGACGCGGACAAAATAGTCCTCGCTGTGCACGGGGGAGACGGTATACGAGATGGCGGGCTCGCAGATGCCGCCGTATTTCTTGGTATAGCGTATGGCGGACTCCAAGTTGCGCACATCGTTCAGCGCGTCGAAGATGCGGATGACGGAGATGCCGTTTTCGAGGGACTTTTTGCAGAATTGCTCGACGATATCGTCGGCATAGTGCTTATAGCCCAGGATATTCTGCCCGCGGAAGAGCATTTGCAGCTTCGTGTTCGGCAGGGCTTTTTTTAGCGCGCGCAGGCGCTCCCAGGGGTCCTCGTTCAGAAAGCGCAGGCAGGCGTCGAAGGTCGCGCCGCCCCAGACCTCCATGGACCAATAGCCCACGGCATCGAGGATTTCGCAGGCGGGCAGCATATCGGCAAGCCGCATGCGCGTTGCCGCCAAACTCTGGTGCGCATCGCGCAGTATCGTGTCGGTGATCAGCAGTTTAGCCATAGCCCGCTCACTCGATGGTCAGCAGCAGGTCACCCGCCGCGACATTGCTGCCCTGTGTGGCCGAGACGGCGCTTATCCTGCCGTCCTTGGGGGAAACGATCTCGTTTTCCATCTTCATGGCTTCGAGGATCAGGAGCAGCTGTCCCTTTTTGACGGTCTCGCCCGTTGCCACCGCGACGGACAAAATCGTACCCGGCATCGGCGCGCGCAGGGACTCGCCGCTTGCGGGGGCAGGTGCCGCCACGGGGGCGAGGGGCGCAGCGGGGGCGGGCGCTGCCGCGGGGGCAATCGCTGCCGCGGGGGCAATTGTTGCTCCCTGCTTTATCTCTTCCACCTCAACTTGATAGGAAGTGCCGTTTACTTTGACTTGAAATACTCGCATGGTTTTTGTTCCCTTCTATTTTCCGATTCTATATTTTGCGTATGGAGTGGATGCGCAGGGCCTGCACATCCGTACCCATGGTTTCGGCGATAGCCACCGCGATGACCGCCGCCAGTTCGCCGCGGTTGGCGATGGAGGGTGCCGACAGTGCCGGGGCGACGGGTTGCGGGGGCGCTTCCGCCGCGATACCGCGTCGCTTGATTTGGCGGACGGTTTGCATGATAAAAAACAGAATGATCAGCTGCAGCAGCAGCATGGCGGCGATCCATGGTAAAAGTTGTTCCATGTGCATCTCCTAAAGGTGTATTTTTGCGCATAATAAGTATACCGCAAACGCAGTCCATTTATCAAGGGGCTTTTGCGGTATTTGACGTATTTTATTCGGATGGTGCGAAATATGGGGTGACACCTGCTCCGGCCTACAGGATCATGATTCGCCCCTGCCGATCACGATAATAACAAAGGGTATTATAATCGGGAATATGATGGATAGCACAAATAATGCAGTATGATGCCTTGCACATGATTTAT
>Ga0123353_10002497_pt1 | contig 22887 bp, 20 predicted proteins | sample TergutLab28metaG_3_FD_92763 | JGI IMG/M metagenome (GOLD analysis project Ga0123353, IMG submission 92763) | Labiotermes labralis P3 segment gut microbial communities from Petit-Saut dam, French Guiana - Lab288 P3 | ecosystem: Host-associated > Arthropoda: Insects > Digestive system > Gut ... | reverse complement strand
TGACCATTTTGATGGTAGCTGCAGCCATTAACGGAATATGCTCCAGCTTTTTGATATAAGGCTTACCTGCCATGTAGATAGTGATTTCCGAAATGTCACTAGCATGGTCTCCGATACGTTCCAGATCGGTGATCATCTTCAGAACAGAGGAAACAAGGCGCAGATCCTTGGCGACCGGTTGCTGTTGTAGGATAATCTCGATGCAAAGAGCTTCGATCTCCTTCTCTTTGGCATTGATTTCCGTGTCATAGAGTACCGTCTCCTGTGCCAGGGGCACATCTTGGTTGATTAGAGCTTGTACCGCATTGCCGATAACTAGCTTCACCTGCTCACCCATTTCCACTAATGCGGTATGCAGTCTCTCCAACTGATCGTCAAACTTTCTTCTCATACCTACCATCCTTTCTTCTGCAGTGGTTACGATTGGTATCCTTCGCTCTTCTGTCTGTCTGGCTGTTAGCCAAAGCGACCAGTTATATAGTCACTAGTCCGCTGATCCTGGGGATTGGCAAATATCTCTTTGTTCGGGGCTATTTCAATCAGTTCGCCCATTAGAATAAAGGCGACCCGATCACTGACCCGAGCTGCTTGCTGCACACTGTGGGGGGCTATGACCACGGTATAGCTTTCTTTTAAGGTGTGGAGGGATTCTTCAATTTTGGCTGTGGAAATGGGATCCAGACTGGCACAGGGGCGATCCAGCAGGATAACTTCCGGGTCTAGCGCCAGGGCACGGGCAATGCACAAACGCTGCTGCTGTCCTCCAGACAGAGAGAGGGCTGACTCATCTAAGCGATCTTTGACATCGTCCCAAAGTGCAGCCATTCTGATGGCGCGCTCCACCGTTTCTTGGATTTCAGCTTTGCTCTTACCACCCTGCAGCTTAAGGCCATAAGCTACATTATCAAAGACGGTTAGCGGTAGGGGAGTGGGGATGTCGAAAACCATAGCTACCCGGCGCCGCAGTTGGGTTACACCTACTTCAGGGTGGAAGATATCCTGGCCATCTAAGAGAATCTCTCCCTCTAACCTAGCTTCCACTATCAAGTCACACAGCCGGTTCATCCCCCGTAAAAGCGTGGTGATACCACTGTTGGCAGGTCCAAGTAGGGCTAGGATCTGATGCTCATAGACATCCATGCTTAAGGCATGGATGACTTGTTTTTGACCATAAAAAAAATTCATATTGCGAATAGATATTTTGGTGTGTGCCATAATTTATCCTTTCAACTCTGATAGATGGGGGCTACGTAGAAGCCCACATGAATCATACTCTGGATGAACGCAGTTCATGGGCTTCTACTCCGGAGCTTTTAGCGCCCTTTGGTCATAAAACGATCTAGTAGGATGTTTGCCCCGACGTTGATCGCAAAGATAACCAGAATCAGTAGCGCGGCGGTACCATAGGCATTCTCCAAAGAGATCCCTTCCCGAGCCAAAATATAAAAGTGAACCGCCATGGTTCGTGCGGGAGCGAAGAGGGAGTCAGGCATACGTAGAGTCGAGCCGGCGGTAAGCATCACCGCCGCTGTTTCGGCGACACAACGCCCTATGCTCAGCAAGACTCCGTTGACGATTCCTCGCATGGCTGAGGGCAAGACGACCCGTGATACGGTTTGCCACTTGTTGGCGCCCAAAGAATAGCTGACTTCTCTCAGGATATAAGGTACCCCACGAATCGCTTCTTCGGAAGTGCGAATGACGGTGGGTAAGATCATGAAAGCCAAGGTCAAGCCACCGGAGAGGATCGACCAACCTAAATTTAGGAAGATGACAAAAAAGATAAAGCCGAACAGACCAAAGACAATAGAGGGGATGCCGGCTAACGATTCCGCACTAAAGCGGATGATCTTGGTAATGAAGCTCTCCCGAGTGTATTCCGCCAGGTAGATAGCCGTACCGATGCCGAAGGGCACAGCAATGACGATGGCTACCACGGTTACCGCCAGGCTTCCAACAATGGTTGAGGAAATACCTCCCAGGCGACCCATACTGCGGGGAATCTCGGTCAGGAACGACCAACTGATGACAGGTAACCCGCGGGAGAGAATGTAAAGAATAATGAACACCAAGGTAGCCATAACACTTACTGCCGCCATCCAAATGACTCCCTTGGCTAAACGCTCCTGACGGCGTACATGGGGGCTCATATGCTGCTTCTACCTCCTTCGGGTAATATATTGGGCGAGAGCATTGATGGTCATGATGATTAAAAACAAAATGATACCGGTAGCAAATAAGGCTTCCCGGTGTTCTCCCGCAGCATAGCCCATTTCGATACCGATATTGGTGGTTAAAGTTCTCACCGGGTCTAGGATAGATTCCGGCAACGCTACGGAGTTACCGAGAACCATAATGACAGCCATAGTTTCGCCGATGGCGCGTCCGATACCCAGGACAATAGCGGCGACAATACCAGACTTGGCAGCGGGAAGCAAGACAGAGTAGATAGTCTGCCAGTGGGTAAGACCTAAAGCCAGAGCACCTTCCTTGTAGGTGCGGGGCAAAGCGATTAACGAAACTTCGGAGATACTCACCACGGTAGGTAGAATCATAATAGCCAGAATAATGGATCCCGCCAAGATACTGAGTCCAGGACCTCCCAAATAGTGGCGAATAAAGGGGACGACAAAAAGAAGACCCCAAAAACCATAAACCACCGAAGGGATACCAGCCAGCAGTTGGATGGCTGGGCGGAAGATATTCTTCAGGAGAGGTGGCGCGAACTCCGCTAAAAAAATGCTGCAGCAGATGCCTATGGGAACACCGATGAGAGCTGCTCCCAGGGCGACACAAACCGTGCCGACGATCATGGGAAAGATACCGTACTCTCCTTGGCTGGGTGCCCAGGACATGCCGAAGACGAAGCCCCCTAACCCCTGAGTAGTAATAAAAGGTCCCCCTTGGACGAAAATAAAGACAGTGATTAGAACCAGAGCCGATATGGCCGAGAGTGCCAAGACGAGAAAGGTTTTTTCAGTGACAACCTCGGCTAAGGTTTTTTTCATGGTTTCTCCTCTCTTCGGGGAACGAGCCCTTCTTGCAGCAAAATTTCCTGACCTTGGGGTGAGAGCACAAAGTCGATAAACTCCCGGGCAGAACCTTCCGGTGCTGCGAGGGTGACAAAGAGAAACGGTCGGAATAACTTATAACTGCCGTCTAAGACCTTGTCTTCCCTGGCGGCAATTCCATCCAAACTGAGAGCAGCAACGGTATGGTCGACTAAACCCAGAGAGATGAAGCCAATTGCCTGGGAGTCGCTGGAAACTAGCTGGCGTACTGAGCCGTTAGAATCTTGGATTATGGCTTTAGGGGTTATCCGATCCTTGCCCATGACCAGCTCTTCGAAAGCACTCCTGGTTCCCGAGCCTTCCTCCCGGGAAATGACATGAATTTTACCTGGGGTGCCACCCAACTTCCCCCAATCAGTGAGGCTACCGGTATAGATCTCTCGAACATCTTCTGCAGACAAGTTAGTAAGAGTATTGCTGGGATGGACGATAATAGCCAAGCCGTCGATAGCGATTTCTACCGACCAAAGAACCAGCTCCCCTCCTTTGAGATTGCGGGAAGACATGCCGATAGCGGCTGTCCCCGCTTCAGCCGCGGCAATACCTGCTGAGGAACCTCCACCCTGGATATCGACAATCTTGTCCGGTCGCAGATGACCATATTCCTCTGCTAATACCTCAGCGTAAGGTTGCACCGAAGTGGAGCCTGCCACGATTAAAGTATCTTGGCGCTGACCACTACAGGCACTGAGTAGGAGACACATTAGTAGAATAAAAAATTTTTCCTGCTTCGTCGTTAGGGTCATTTTTGCTCCTTTTCTAGCCATAGCGTCCGGTGATATAGTCTTCCGTGCGTTGGTCTTTAGGATTGGTAAACATCTGTAAAGTCGGCGCGTATTCTACTAGGCAGCCGGCTTTTTTATCATCGAACATCATGAAAGCTGCCATGTCGGAAACCCGCAACGCTTGTTCCATGCTGTGGGTCACAATGATAATTGTATACTTGGTAGCGAGCTCAGCCATAAGTTCTTCTATTCTGGCTATAGCTCCGGGATCCAAGGTGCTGCAAGATTCGTCCATGAGAATAACATCCGGCTCCACCGCCAGGGTACGAGCAATACAAAGCCTCTGTTGCTGCTCCACCGCCAAGTTCAAACTAGGAGAAGAGAGTTTATCTTTCACTTCATCCCAAAGGGCTACCTGTTGGAGGGAGCGTTCCACAATCTGCTGCAGTTCTCCCTTGTGGTGTAAACCGTGGCTTTTGGGGCCCAGGGCAATATTGTCGTAGATACTCATGGGAAAGACATTAGGCTTTTGAAAGACCATGCCTACTTTTTTACGTAAGCCGATGACATCAGCATCAGGGGCATAAATCGGTACCCCATCCAGCCGAATAGAGCCTTCGACTCGCGCGGTGGGGATTAAGTCGTTCATCCGGTTGAAGAGCCTCAGCAAGGAGGATTTGCCACAACCGGAGGGCCCGATGATAGCGGTAATCGTTTGTTGGGCTATGGTAAAAGATACATCACGCAGAGCGTGGAAGCTGCCATAAAAGAGGTTGATTTGTTCAATTTCCAGCTTATTTGCCGCCTGGGATAGCTGCTCAGACCCTGGCTGTTCGTTCATACTTGTTTTATTTCCTCTCCCCAGCTACATCGTATATTTTTTGAATTTATGGTTGTTTTTGACATAGCTGTCCTAATTTCCTTCATATAGCGCCGGGAGGTATGAGTTATAGGGTAGAAAAGATTGTAAGCTCTACCGAAATTTTTTTTAAAAAATGTGGGATCTACTCGAAAAATATCACAGGTATCATTCGTATCACTAACCCGCATGTAGCGCGAGATTATAAAGTGATATGTCGTCGATACCTGTGATATTAATTTTGGGCTGGGGTTGCCAAGTGGTTAATTACTACTCTTGGTTTACGAAATGCAGAACCCGGAATATGTGCTCATTGTATGTAGATATATAGTATTCATTTCGATATACTTTGCCTAACTACCTTATCTTAGGAGGTGGGCTCTTGGACATCATAAAAGTTTTCGGCATGAATGTCAAGTTCTATAGAAACTCTCTCGGGATCTCTCAAGAACAATTAGCTGAAAGATGCGGTCTGCACCGAACTTACATCAGTGCTATCGAACGATTTAGAAGAAGCATAGCTCTGGAAAATATTCAACGTATAGCCTCTGCTCTTGGAGTTGACGCTTACATGCTGCTTATGGAGGATCATAGAAAGGATTAGATGAGTATGGAGTTTTATGGCATCGAACACAGACAAGTAATTTCTAAGCTGGAAGCACTCTGGGTCAATCTGAATGGTTTATCTGTGCTTGCCAAGCAATATGGCATTAGAGATATCTTCCAAGATAACGGTGCGAAAATACTTCAGCAACTTGTTTACCTAAACATGATCGGATTGCCTGGCAGAGTAGGGAACGATAGTGTTTCATCAAGTGGAACTGAGTGGGAGATGAAATCAATCAACATCGAAACATCGGCTTCGGGGTTTAGCACTAATCATCATACAAATCTCGTAATAATAGAAAAATATCGCAAAATCCCATGGACTTTCTCCATATATCGCGGAATTGATCTTCAGGAAATATATGTGTTAACACCTGAAATGCTTGAACCATTATACCTTCGCTGGGAAGAGCGGCTAAAGTCAATGACACACTTAAACAACCCGAAAATACCGTTATCATATGTCCGGCAAAATGGTATCTTAGTATACCCCATTGATCCAGGAAACCCTTTAGATCCTGACACTGTTATCTAAACAGAAGCGGACAAGGGAACTTGAAGGCTAGAACTTAAGTTAACGAAACCTCCTGACAAGATTGTTCGGTGTGCTTCGCGTGCTTCGTCCAAATCATCAACAAACCGTAGAATTGAATTAGCCACATACTCTAGAGAAATATCAAAACTACTCCAATGTCTATTAAGTCTTTCTGCTACTGATCCCGTTGTATTGCTTCCCGAAAAAATATCGACCACCATGTCTCCTTCATCGGTTAAAAACCTTATAAAGAAGTCAGGAATTCCCGATGGAAATCTGGCGGGATGTCCTTTCAGGTTCATCTCCTTACAGTATCTAAGATAATGGCTATTACTTTCACTGTTTGGAATCTGGAGCATATTTGGCGGGATTGCCCCGCCGTTATCGTTTGTCCAGGAAGCTAATCCTAACACATGCCCAGAAGGCCTGGCAGTTCCTTCTTGTCTAATAAAATCTTCTGGTTTATCCAGGAGTTGCTTCATTCTGTTTGAGTAAGGAGTTAAGACATGGGCAACATTTGCTTTACATGTTAATGGATCTTTACAAAACCACCATATGGTATTCACAGAGTTTTTGGCACGCAGCTTACGTTTGTTGACCCACTCAATAGGAGCTGGCAATGCCGATGGGTTATGCCAATAGAAAGGCTGAGCAAGTCTGAACCCTATATCATCGCAAAACTTTAATAAAACCCTGAATTGGTATAAGCTATATGAGGGTATACCTTTCTCGTATGCTCCTCCTAGGTCGATAACCAAACTGCCATCAAGGCGGAGCTTCTTATATGCTAAATATCCAAACTCAGCTAGCCACTCCACATAGTCATGTTGAGTCTCGTTTCCATATTCCTTTGGCCGCTGAAGAGCAAAGGGAGGACTAGTAACAATTAATTGGATGGATTCATCTTCTACCCGACCAAGCAAATCAAAAGAATCTCCCTGAAGGCAAGTTCCAAGACCTGACCTGTATCCAACTAACTCCATTTAGCATCCCTCTTAGTTGTTTATAAAAGGCACATGGTTCACCAAGAACTAGCCAGTGAGCCAATGGGCACTATAAAGTATACACCAATACCTGGAGCAAAGCAAGCTCTGGGTTTTTTATTCGGCAAAAGGAGTGGATAAGCTATAATAAACTGAACAAAAAATGTAGGATCATGTTCGAGAAGATGAGTTGGTGTGAAAGTAAAAATAAAAGAAAGACCCTGTTATAATTGGCTGTAACGCCCATGATAACAGGGTCTTTATAATACCAGAGTTGGTGCACACGAAGGGAATCGAACCCCCGCACCCAGGTCCGGAGCCTGGTGCTCTATCCACTGAGCTACGCGTGCGTCAGTAACAGTTCTATTATAGCACGTGGCTTAGCCGTTGGCTAGTAGTTAGTAACGATTTTAGGCTAAATTTTAACAAAACACCAATTCATCTCCCGCTTCTCAGTGGAGTGTAAGCGGGAGAGCGTCATGGATTGTTTGGTTTGTCCACTACCCGGAATAAGCCTAAGAAAAATTCTTGAATATCTTGCCAGAGAGCTTTAAAGAAACTGGCTTCGCCACTGTCTTCTCCTGCCAGAAGTGGCACGGTGGCGATGAGTTCGTTATCGTAGAAGAGATCGAGACTACCGATATGATCTCCTTGATACACCGGTGCGTCCAGTTTATCTGGCAAGTGAGCCACCTGTTGCAGCAGCTCCTCCTGTCCGCTGCGAAGGACAACTTGAACATCGTTAGCTATGGCTACCGCAATGCTGTCCAAATTGGCACGGCGCACCTCCACTTGCGAAGGGATAAGCTCTCCTTCATGTAAGACAGTCGTGCGGATGAAGTCGCTGCCGAAGCCATAATTGAGCAGCAAGCAGGATTCGTTATAGCGCAGCTCCGGTCGAGCCTGGGGAATACCCATGATGACAGAGATTAAACGTATACCGTCTTGTTGGGCAGTTCCTAGGAGACATAAACCGGCGTCATCGGTGTTACCAGTTTTTAAGCCATCTGCCCCGGGGTAGTTGCCCAACAACGGGTTCTGGCTTACCAAAGGATAGGAAACCCCTACATGGTAGATTTCGGTCAGGGAAGTATACTGCAGCACCTGGGGGTGGTCTCTGATGATACTGTACCCCAAGACAGCGGTATCTCTAGCTGTGGTGTAATGCCCTTCTTCGTCTAAACCGTGGGAGTTTTTATACTGGGTTTGGGTAAGGCCCAAAGCCTGGGCTTTAGCATTCATCCGTTCAACAAAAGCTTCTTCGGTGCCAGCAATGGTTTCGGCAGCCACAATAGCAGCATCGTTACCGGAAGCTACTAAAATTCCTTTAATAATTTGCTCCAGGGAGACAAAATCTCCTGGACCTACCCAGAGGCGGGAACCTTCCACCTCGTTAGCCTTAACGCTGCCGATACAGGTGTGGTCGAGGTCGATCTCTCCGGCTTTAAGAGCATCGAAGATAATATACACCGTCATAAGCTTAGTTATACTCGCCGGAGCTCGTAAATCATGAGCATTTTGTGCAAAGAGGGTTTGCCCGGTATGATAATCCAGGAGATAAGCTGCCCCAGCTGTAATCCGGGGGGGTGCACCATATACAAGGGGCATAAAGGGGCAGGAGAGAAAGGTGAGCAACAGGAGCCCAAGCTGCCAAGGGTAAACTCGGCGCATTAGTTCCCCTCCTTTTTAGTTGATAGGTGCTATTCACCCAGCCAGGCTGCTGCTGCTAGGTGTTCTTCGTAGGTGCGGCTAAAATGATGGGTGCCATCGGAGGAGACGACAAAGAAGTAGTAGTCGGTCTCTTCGGGATGCAGCACAGCCTCCAGTGCCATTTCGCTGGGGCAGGAGATAGGTCCGAGGGGCAAGCCGGGGTAAAGATAGGTATTATATGGCGATACCACCGTGGTATCTTCCCAGGTAAGAACCTCCTTAAACTCGGGTAATACATAGTTCACCGTGGCACAAGACTGCAGGGGCATATCGATCGCCAAGCGGTTCATAAAGACTCCTGCGACCCGATGGCGTTCCTCGTCATATTGGCTTTCCTTTTCCAATACTGATGCCAAAATAATAACTTCGTCCAGGGTAAGAGGGTGGTCGGGAGGTAGCTCCAGTTGTTGATGACGTTTTATAGCTTCCTGGTAAAAAGTCGCCAGCAACTCCTCCGGTTCAGGAATATAATCGAAGAAATAGGTTGCCGGGTAGAGATACCCTTCCAGAGGGAAAATAACTTCCGGCGGCGCTTGGCGTAAGTCGGAGGCAAGCACCGCTGCCAAAAACTCTTCTTGGCTGCAAAAACCTTGCCTTTCGGCTCCGGCAGCAATTTGATATATATTGCTCCCTTCGGGGATAGAAAAGGTGTAATAGGTGCGCTTAATATCGCCGGCTACCAATTTGGCAGTAGCTCCCGCCACGCTCATACCCAAGTTAAATTCATAAAGCCCAGCTTGGAGGCGGCTACCATAGCCGGAGCTGGCGTTGTATTGGCGAAAAAGACTAGCATCTTTGATGACCCCGTGTTCTGCCAGGAGGGAGGCGATGTCACCTACGGAAGCTCCTGCAGGGATACGCAACTCCACCAGAGTATCTTTTAGTCCGGATTCGTCGTAGATGGCCACCTTCCGACTTTCCAGATAATTCCAATATAACACGCCGCTAAGGATAGCTACTGCTACCAAAGCCAAAAAGATTTTCCCTACATGGGAGTTACCACCGGGTTGCGTGGGAGAAGGAGCTGCTTCCAGGATAACCACCGCCTTAAAAAAATAAGTGCACCCATCCGTCATGAAAAGGCGGAGCAGGTGCACTTGCGACTTAAGCCCTATGGTTTGTCGTCATCTTCATTTTCGATGAGGGCTTCCCAGGCGGCAGCCACCAGGTTCCACTCCTCCTCGTCTTCAATGTCTACCAAGGTTTCTTCGCCGTCTTCATCGGTTTCGATCCGTAAGATGATAGCTTCGTCTTCATCTTCATCGTCTTCGTCTTCGTCTACGGGATAAAGGACAGCATACTCTTTACCGTTGACTTCCAATACGGTGAAAAGTTCAAAAACATGCTCCCGTCCATCGTCATCGTAAACAGTTATGTACTCTAGCTCTTCTTCCTCTTCTTCGTTTCTGTTTTTTTCATCGTTCATTTATAGACACGCTCCTTTCGTCCCCTAGGACACATGCCTAGTGTAGCACACCCCAAGGCTACTGTCTAGATGAAAAGAATCTTAATTAATTTGTACCTCTTTTCTGCTTGCCAGGTATCCTTCGAGAATGAAGGTGGCAGCTACCATATCGACAACTCCCCGTTGCTTACGGCTGTCCAATCCCTGTTCTTGGAGGAGCTTCTGGGCAGCCTGGGTGGTAAGGCGTTCATCCCAGAGGATGACAGGGAGGTCGGTACGTCGACGTAGCCTTTCGGCAAATTTTTGCGCTGCCATACCTTGCGAGCCGATGGTGTTATTCATATTTTTAGGTAAGCCGACCACTATGGTGGTTATTTGAAATTGCTGGATAAGCCATGCCAGTTGGTCGAGGCATTCGGCGTAGCTGCGCCAACGCAGTACGGAGTGGCCTTGAGCGGTAAGATTAAGAGGGTCGGAGATAGCTATACCTACCGTTTTACTACCTACATCCAGCCCCATAATACGTTCCATATTCGACCTCTTTTCTTACCACACTTTGAGAGCAAAATGAGGGCAGGCGGCAGCGCAATAACCGCAAGTAACACAGCGACTGGCATCCAGGGTAAGCTTACCTTGGCTGAGCTTTAAAGCCGCGCTGGAGCAGCGGGGAAGACAGAGTCCGCAGCCGGTACAATACTCTTCAATACGCAGTTGCCGTTGTTGTTTGTTCAAGGAGGCCACGGCTGCGGCAGGAGGGTGGGTTCCTGCCAGTAGGGCTAAGTTCACTTGCAATTCAGCTAAGCTCTGCATCCCGACAGCGATGGAGGCGAAGCAATCTAATGCGGCTACATGGCGCAGACAGTCGGCATAACGGGGAGCGAGATGCCCACCTCCCAGCACCTTCATAGCATAGATTCCTTTACCCATCTGGTAGCATTCATCTATGGCTTGCAACATTTCGGTGGCGCTACCATCGGCGATACCAAAACCTGACATATTATATAAAGGGTGGACGATTTCGATAGAGGGATGAAGCACCGCTCCCCGCACTGCTGCCACCTGATGACTGGAGAGTCCTACTGCACGCACCTCTCCTTTTTGCTTGGCCTGGTGGTAATAGGTTAAAGCTGCCGCATGCCCTTGTAAGGTGGCTGATGAGAGCTGTTCGTGTAAAAGAAAAATGTCGATATAGGTGGTGTCCAGCTCCTGTAGCGCCAGCTGTAAATCCCGGGCGGCATCATCTGCTGAGCTGGCGTAGCTTTTGCTGGCGATGACTATCTTCTCCCTACCCACGGCTTTAATTAAAGCTCGCAGCAGGGGATAGTTGCGATAATATGTAGCCGTATCGAAAAAGTTAACCCCCTGGTCAACAGCTGCCACCAGCAAAGCAAGAGCTTGCTTTGGGGGGAGGTTGCTTTGAAGGGGGCTAAGGGTAAGCGTGCCAAAGCAGAGACGGGAAACCAAAATACCGCTAGACCCCAGAGCTCTTAAAGGTGAAGTGCTAAGGGGTGATGTGACTTCCACTGGTAGGGTCATAGGTTTTACCTAAGGAAACTTTATGAACCGGAACGGGTGTGGTTCTTCAGATAAAAAGAGACCAGTTCATCCAAGACCTCGTTACGCAAGACTTGGCGAATACGGTTGCGGGCATCCCGGTGACTGGTGATATAAGCCGGGTCTCCAGTGAGAAGATAACCCACTATTTGGTTAATAGGGTTGTAGTTTTTCTCACGTAACGCCAGATCTACCTCCAGTAGAACATCGTGAATACTAGCCTTATCAGGATTATCGTAAAGCATGGTTTTACTAAGATCGGTCACCCTGGACACCATCCCTTCCATCTTAAAAGTCATAAGAAAAATTTGCGGATTTGCCAGCAGCCTTCGCTCTTGTTTTTCGTGACAGCAGAGGGAAAAACCTTTTTACGTTTTTTTCAGGTTTGATAATACTTTTTCCAGAGCTATATGACTATGTTCCAAAGTTAAACCTCCCTGGAGGTAGGCGGTATACGGTTCTCGCAGGGGAGCGTCCATGGAGAGCTCCAGGGAGCTTCCCTGGATAAAGGCGCCGGCAGCCATAATTATTTCATCTTCGTAGCCGGGCATATGCCAGGGTAAAGGGGTGAGATGAGCATCCACCGGAGCTGCTCTTTGCACGGCAACAGCCAGCGCCAAGAGTTGCTCACGGCTGTCGAGGCGTACTGCTTGGATAATGTCGGCTCGAGCACCGTGGGGGGGCGGGGAAACCTGAAAACCAAGTGTGGCCAGAACAGCCGCCCAAAGGTGCATCCCCTTGAGAGCTTGGCCTACCACATGGGGCGCCAGGTAGAGCCCCTGGAAAGCTAAACGGAGCCATTCACCTGCGGTAGCACCCATGTGGCTTCCTAAACCGGGCATAGTTAAACGCTGAGCTGCCTTGGCGATGAGGGCGGCGCGTCCCACAATATATCCTCCACCCAAAGCCAAACCGCCACCGGGGTTTTTAATGAGAGAACCTGCCATAAGGTCGGCGCCTACCTGGCTCGGTTCTTCACCTTCCACGAACTCACCATAACAATTATCGACAAAAACTATTAGCTGTGGGTACTCTGCTTTAATTTTGGAGATAAAGTCTGTTAAAACTGCTATAGATAGAGCTGGACGCCAGCTATAACCTCGGGAGCGCTGCAACAGGAGCATTTTGGTGGCAGGAGAGATAGCTGCCAGGCAAGCCGGTAAGTCTAACTCGCCGCTAGAGGTGAGAGGAACTTCCCGGTAGGATATACCCATATCTCTTAAAGTACCGGGAGCCGGATCCTCGATATTGCCAATTAGAGCACGCAAAGTGTCGTAAGGGGTGCCGCTGGCGGAAATTAGCTCATCCCCGGAGCGCAAATTGCCGAAAAGAGCTGCACCTATAGCATGGGTACCGGAAACAAACTGGCTACGCACCAGAGCAGCTTCCGCTCCGCAAACAGCAGCGTAGACCTTGTCCAGAGTCTCCCGACCCAAGTCGTCGTAGCCGTAGCCGGTGCTGCCTTTAAAATGATGATCCCCCAGGCGAGCTTGCCACAAGGCTTGCAACACCTTCTCCTGGTTGTGCAAAGCTATTTCTTCAATACGCCGGTAATCGGCTGCCAACCCTTTCTCGCATGCGCGAATTATATCTCTTACAGAGGCTGCCACTTTAAAGCATCCTCCGGTAGGCGATAGGGGTTTAGTCTGTTAGCCAGGTGAGTTTCACTCTCAATTTCTAGGGTGGTTCCTTCTGCCCCATCGAAGCGATGCAACACCTTGCCTTGGGCATAGATAGGCTCTAACAAATGGCTTTCGCTATACGGAATGAGGACTACATAACGGGTTAAAGCAGCGTAGAGCAACTCCTGCATCCTTTGCAACAGGGTAGGTAGACCATCTCCGGTGAGAGCAGACACAACTACCGAACCAGGGTAATCGTTTTGTAATAAGTTGGCGGCGGCACCCTCCAAAATGTCATTTTTATTAAAGACCATCAGGACAGAGCGTTCAATTTCCAGTTCGTCTAGGACCACATGCACGGCAGCTATTTGCTCCTGATAGTCGTCTCGAGAAATATCCACCACATGGAGCAAGAGGTCGGCTTCCTGTAACTCCTCTAAGGTGGCGCGAAAAGCAGCGATAAGGTTCGTAGGTAGATTACGCATAAAACCGACGGTGTCGGACAGTAAAGCAAAGCGACCATCCAAAAGGCGCAGCCGCCGGGTAGTGGTATCTAAGGTGGCAAAGAGCTTATCTTCGGCAAGAAGATCGCTACCGGTAAGAGCGTTCATTAAGGTGGATTTACCTGCATTAGTATAACCTACTAAAGCAGCGTGAGGCAGACTATCCCGTTTACGCCCCTGGCGCTGCACCAAACGCTGCTGACGGAGTTCGTCAATTTCTTCTCTTAAGGCTGAGATACGACGCCGGAGGTGGCGCCGATCGGTTTCCAGCTTGCTTTCCCCGGGACCTCGGGTGCCAATACCGCCACCCAGCCGAGATAACACTTTACCCTGCCCCACCAGACGAGGGAGCAGGTAGGTAAGCTGGGCTAGCTCTACCTGGAGGCGTCCCTCACGGGAGAGAGCACGTTGAGCAAAGACATCGAGAATCAGTTGGTTGCGGTCGATAACTCGACAAGGAAGAGCATCGTTTAAAGTACCTAATTGGGTGGGGGAGAGAGCATCATCGAAGATGACTAAGTCACATGACAGTTCGGCACAAAGGGCGGCCAACTCCTCCAATTTACCGCTTCCCACGTAGCTGTTACGATGAGGGTGAGGCAAATGCTGCCAGGTACGGTGGATAACTTCCGCCCCGGCAGTGTGTGCTAAAGCTGCTAACTCGTCCATATCTTCTGCCTCAATATTGCGGGGGCTTACTTTGACTAAAATAGTTTTTTCGGGGGCATCATTGATCACTATAGACATATTTCCTCCTATTTTTTACGTAACTTGCTGCCATACCTTTATCCGCTCCATCAGTCTGGCGACAACTTCCTCGGGAGCTTCGGTGTTGCTAACCGTGAACCAGTTGATCTCCGTGTCTCGACGAAACCAGATGATTTGCCTTTTAGCAAAGCGGCGTGTCTCTTGCTTTAAGGTCGCTACTGCCTCCTCTAAAGAGAGCCGCCCTTCCAGGTACGGTATGAGTTCTTTATAACCTAAGGCTTGGCGAGCGCTCCCTAAAGGGGAATCTCTTAGCTCCCCTTGCCAGTAACGGTGGTATAGTTCGGTAACTTCCTGGAGCAACCCGGCTTGCATCATGGCTTCTACCCGAACCTCTATACGCCGGTAGAGTTCTTCCCGGGAGCGCTCCAAGCCTAACCACAAGCAGTTGTAGAGAGGCGGTGCTGCCTTGGTTGCCTCTTCTTGTCGGGAAAGGGGAACCCCACTGTGATGATAGACTTCCAAAGCTCGGATAATGCGCCGTAGGTCGTTGGGGTGATACTTGGTGGCACTTAGCGGATCGACGAGAGCTAATTCGCCATGGAGAACTTCACTCCCTTCGGTGGCGCCACGGCGATGCAATTCTTCGCGATAGAGGGGATGATACTGCGTGGGGGAAAAAGTGTAAGGGGTGAGAGCAGCTCGCAAGTAGAAGCCGGTACCACCTACCACTAGGGGGAGTTTACCTCGCCTAAATATATCTTCCATAGCGTGACGAGCAAGCTGCTGATACTCTACCACGGAAAAAGCTTCGTTAGGTTCGCGAAGATCCAATAAATGATGGGGAACCCGAGCTTGCTCTGGGGGAGTGACCTTGGCGGTGCCAATGTCCATGCCTTTGTATACTTGCATAGAATCGCCGCTGATAATTTCACCCTGCAGTTTTTCGGCTAGGAGCAAGGAGATTTCCGTTTTTCCTACCCCGGTAGGACCAACCAGAGCTAGCGCAGGAACCATTTGTCCAGCTCCTCTAAAGAGATAAGGCGGTGGGTCGGTCGCCCGTGGGGACAAGTTGTGGCATAGGGGGTTGTACCTAATTGCTGTACCAGCTCTTCCATCTGAGTCATGGGTAGCCACGTGTTAGCTTTAATAGCACCGTGACAGGAGAGGGAGATAAGCGCTTTCTCTACTAGGGAGAGCGGCCCTCCCGAAGAACCTTCCTCTGCCAAAGTGGCCAAAATGTCTTGCACCGCTTCTTTACCACTTTGATCACCTAGAATATGGGGGATGCCACGGAGCAGAAAAGTGCGCTCCCCAAAAGGTTCCAAGGTGAAACCTAATTTTACCAGCTGTTCCTGGTACTCCTCCAGGAGGTGCTCTTCTTCCCCCGTGAGGCTAAGGGTCACAGGGTGCAGCAGCAGCTGGGTTGCCAAAGCCTCCTGCTCCAGGTTTTTCACCATTTCTTGATATAAAATCCGTTCGTGGGCGGCATGTTGGTCGAAAATAAACCAACCCCGACTGCTCTGGGCTAAGATAAAAGTTCCGGCTAATTGGCTGATGATACGTAAAGGGGGAAAGATACTCTCCCCTCGGCTTTCGGGTAGGGAGGGAGAAGGATGAGGTTTAGCCAAGGGAGGGGTAACTCCAGGAGATACCGGGGAGGCTACCTGGGCAAGATCGCTGCTTATATTTTTTCGCGCAGTAGAACCGGTAAAGCTACTTGGGAGCTCCCCCAGGGAGGTTGCCAGCTGGGCCTGCTCTCCCCGCCAGCTGAGAGCCGCAGACCCCTGCTCCGCCACCACTGTGTGTTGTGAGGAGGAAGGGGGGAGTGGGGTAGTTAACCCCTGACGCACGGCTTCCAGGAGCATCTGGTAGACCAGTCTTTCGTTATGGAGCTGCACCTCGGCTTTGGTGGGATGAACATTAACATCGACCATATGATGCGGGAGAGTAAGGCTAATAACAGCCATGGGGTAGCGTTTGACCGGTAGCAGATGGCGAAACCCTTCCTCCAAAGCGTGTTGCAAAGAGCGGGATTGCACATAACGGTTGTTGATAATCAAATGGCAGTGGGAGCGGGTACCTTTGGCTGCTGTGGGAGGAGCGATATACCCTGTTAGGGTTACTTCATCTTTCGTGGCGGCGATAGGAATTCCTAAGCGTCCTTCCTCTGGTCCCCACAAGGAAAGGAGCAGTTCCTCCATTTTGGCGTTGCCGGGAGTATAAAAGGTCCGACGATGGTCTTGCACCAGCTCGAAGGCGACTTGGGGAGCGGTTAAGGCTAAATGCTCCGCTACTTTGAGGATGGCCATATTTTCGCTTCGTTCGCTGCGCATAAACTTGAGACGCGCCGGAGTATTGTAAAACAGATCTCTCACCGTAACTGTAGTGCCTAAGGGAGCTGCTGATTCCTGGTGTGTTTTATTGCCAGCTTCCAGGGTGAGCAGAGTCCCTGCCTCCTCAGCGGAGGTGCGGGTTAGGAGGGTGAAGTGGGAGACTGCCGCTATGGAAGGAAGCGCTTCTCCCCGAAAGCCTAAAGTCCCAATTTGTTCTAAATCGGCAAGTTGGCGGATTTTGCTGGTAGCATGACGTTGTACTGCCAGCAGAGCATCCGCGGGACTCATGCCACAGCCGTTATCTCGCACCTGAATAAGGTGCAACCCACCCCCTTCGGTTTGCATCTGGATATGGGTAGCCCCGGCATCGAGAGCATTTTCCACTATCTCTTTCAAGGCAGCAGCGGGACGTTCTACTACCTCCCCGGCTGCAATTTTATTAATAAGGTCATCACTGAGCACCTGTATAGTGGTGGTCATGGTCGCAACACCTTCTTTAAATCATACAGGAAGTTTAAAGCCTCCACAGGGGTCATATTCAAGACATCGGCTGTGGCCAGCCGCTCTTCAACTTCCGAGGGTAGCCCTGCAGGAAAGAGGGAAAGCTGCTCTTGAGATGGTACCTTTTTCCCTTCTCGAACAGTAGGGGGTGCATTCAGGCGTGTTCTTTCCAACTCAGCTAAAACCTCGCTGCTACGGTCTAACAGTGGTTTCGGCAACCCTGCCAAGCGGGCCACGGCTATGCCATAGCTTTTATCGATAGCTCCCGGGGTAATGCGGTGGAGAAAGACGACATCTTCACCCCGTTCCCGCACGGCTACCGAAAGATTGCGCACACCGGGCAAACTTTCCATATCGGTTAGTTCATGGTAGTGGGTAGCAAATAAGGTTAAAGCTCCTACCAGCCGCGGGTTATGGATATACTCCAGAGAGGCTCGGGCGATACTCATCCCGTCGTAGGTGCTGGTGCCTCGTCCGATTTCGTCCAGAACCAGTAGGGAGCGGGAGGTAGCTAAAGCGAGGATAGCCGAAAGCTCGCTCATTTCCACCATGAAGGTAGACTGCCCGCCGGCTAAATCGTCACCGCTGCCGACACGGGTGAAGATCCGGTCGAAGACCCCGATAGTGGCTGAGGTAGCAGGGACAAAAGAACCAATCTGCGCCATTAAGACGATGAGAGCGGTCATCCGTAGATAAGTGCTTTTTCCTGCCATATTTGGTCCAGTGATAATTAAGACCCGGTTTTTTTCCAGGTCCATATAAACGTCGTTAGGAATAAAAGGGTGATCGCTGCTGAGTTCGACCACGGGATGACGGCCTTCCCTTATTTGTAACATAGGGGTATCCCGCAGCTCGGGGCGCACATAACGCCGCTGCTCAGCTAAATCTGCCAGGGAGGTATAACAGTCCAGGGTAGCCACCAAGGTTGCTGCCAGTTGGATCGAAGCCGAGGTTGCTAAAACTGCTTCCCGTAGCTGCATAAAAAGCTGATACTCCAAATCGTTAGCCTTTTCTTTCGCGCCCAGCAAGCTTTCCTCCATCTCTTTAAGCTCCGGAGTAATATAGCGCTCGCAGTTAACTAAGGTTTGCTTACGTATATAGTGGGAAGGGACCATGGAAGCGTTACTGTTAGTGATCTCCAGATAGTAGCCAAAGACTTTGTTGTAGCCTATTTTCAAAGAGCGGATGCCGGTGCTTTCCCGCTCTTTTTGTTCAAGACCGGCAATCCATTCCTTGCCTTGGGTAGTTGCTAAGCGATAGTTGTCCAGTTCGTTATGGTAGCCATCTTTAATAAAACCGCCTTCACGTAAAGAGACCGGGGGGTCTTCTTCGAGAGCAGCACTAAGCTCTTGGGTTAGCTCCTTCAGAGAGGGGATATCCTGGGCGATTTTTTGTAAAGGAGAGCTGTGGCACGCCCGGAGTAAGTCGGTTATGGCGGGAAGTAAGCTAAGGGAGTTCTTGATACCTATAAGCTCCCGAGCGGTGGCACTTCCCATAACTACCCGCCCCAGCAGGCGCTCCAGATCCTGCATCTGCTTTAAAAGGGTGAGCAAATCCAAGCGGGTCAGGCTGAGTTCTTTAAGTTCAGCGACAGCTGCTAACCTATACTCAATAAGAGGCAAGGAGTTAAGGGGCGCCAAGAGCCACTGGCGCAGCATACGGGCTCCCAGAGGAGTCCGCGTAGTATCGATAACCCCTAACAGGGAGCCTTTGAAACTGCTGTCCCGCATGGTTTGCACCAGTTCCAGTGAGCGTCGGGTAGCCTGGTCTAGCAACATGCCCCCCGCCAGGTTGTAGAGTAATAGAGGTTTAAGGTGGCTCAAAGGGGTTTTGGCGCGATCTAAGAGATAGCTGTAGGCCATTTCGGCTACCTGGAGCTGTTCTTCCGGCAGGGTAACCTGCGCCAGGAGGTTGCCGGAAGTCAGAATTTCCCTGGCTAGCTCGGGTTCTTTGGAAGGGGTGGTACTGCAAGTGAAACCTAAGGTGGCGATAAGCTGTAAAAGGGTGGTGTTATCTTCGTCAACCGCCAACAGCACCTCAGCCGGCTCTAAACGGAGCAGCTCCCCCCTTAACGCTGCCAGCTTGTCTGCGGTGGGAAGAGAGGTGACGCCAAAATAACCGGTGCTGGCTTCCAGAACTGCTAAAGAAAGGAGGGGGGGGGAGAGCAGAATAGCCACCAGATAGTTGCTTTTTCTTTCCTGAAGTAAACCTCCCAGAGTAGCGGTGCCGGGGGTGAGAACCCGTACCACCTCACGTCCTACCAACCCTTTCGTGGTTTTCGGGTCTTCTATCTGTTCACAAACAGCCACTTTGCAACCGGCTGCCACCAGCTTGGTCAGGTAACCTTCAGCTGCGTGGTAAGGAACCCCGCACATAGGGATCCTTTCTCCGGCACTCTCTCCCCGGCTGGTTAGAACAATTTCCAGTATGGGAGCAGCTGTCAGGGCATCATCAAAAAAAAGCTCGTAGAAGTCCCCTAAGCGAAAAAAGAGTAGGCAGTCGGGATACTGGCGCTTCAGGGCTAAGTACTGTTGGATCATAGGAGTGTGTTGTTGTCGGGTTAGGCTGCTCATTGAAGTTCACCTAAAAGATGATGACTGGCGGCGGCGGTTAAATGCACCTGTTGCAAGGTGCCTATTAAAGCCGGGGAACCAGGAAAATTAACAACCTTGTGATCCATACCCCGCCCCAGCAACATTCCGGCGCCGCTTTTACTCTCACTCTCCACCAACACCTCCACCGTAGTTCCTACCAGGAGCTGGTTTTTCTCCCTGGCTATTTGAGCAACCAACTCCATTAATCTCTCCATGCGCTCCTGCTTTTCCCCAGGTTGTATAGCGTCCTCCAGGGCAGCAGCAGGGGTGCCCGGGCGGGGGGAGAAGAGGAAGGTAAAGGCGTTATCGAAGCGCACCTGGGCTACTACCTTTAAGGTTTCGGCGAAGTCTTCCTGGCTTTCTCCGGGATAAGCTACGATAATGTCGGTGGTTAGAGCTAAATTGGGCATCGCCAGACGCAGCTTCTCCACCAGCTCCAGATAGTGTTCCTGGTTGTATCCTCGATTCATGAGCTGTAAGATGCGGCTGCTTCCAGCTTGTAGCGGAAGATGGAGCTGATGACAAATATTGGGGTAGGTAGCCATGGTGGTAATTAACTCCGGGGTCATATCTCGAGGGTGGGAAGTGATAAAGCGTAAACGCTTCAAGCCTGGAACTGCTGCTACTTGCTCCAGGAGAGTCGCGAAGGAGGTTCCGGCTAACCCTTTGCCATAAGAGTTAACATTTTGTCCCAGGAGAGTAACCTCGACTACGCCATCTTTGACCAGTGCGGTAACTTCGGCGACAATATGTTGAGGTTGACGGCTGCGTTCGCGCCCCCGTAGGTAAGGAACAATGCAGTAGCTGCAGAAGTTATCGCAACCGAACATAATGGGAACCCAGGCTTTGGCTTGTTCTAAGCGAACTTTGGGTAACCCTTCCTCTATTTCGCCCGGGCTTTCTTGTAAGCTCACCAGGGGAGCTCTTTCCTCAAAGGAGGCAACCAGTAGCTGAGGAAAATCCAATTGGTTTAAAGTGCCAAAAATTAAGTCTACATGGCGATGCACCCGTTTTATTGCGGCTGCCACTTGGGGTTGCTGGGTCATACAACCACCTACGGCGATGAGTAAGTGGGGTTTTTGCTGTTTTAAGCTTTTCAGCTGACCAATGCGTCCCATCACCCGGGTTTCAGCACCGGCACGTACTCCGCACGTATGCACTACTACCAAGTCTGCCTCTTCTAGCTCTCGGGTTAAGGAGTAGCCAGCTTGTTTCATCATGCCAGCGATCTGCTCTCCGTCGGAAAGGTTCATTTGGCAGCCAAAGGTCATCAGGAAGAGCTTAGGTAGGCTACCGTACACTTCCTGGTGCATCAAACTACGCTCCAGCAAGAGCTGTAGAGCAGCCTCCCGCGTATTGGTCATGATCTAAATCACCTATCTCTATATTCGTTGATGTGCCAGGTGGGAAAGCTGCAACAGCTACGGCTCGTGGTAACAGGCTTGGATAATAGGCAAAAGCAACATGGCAGCCAGTCCTGCGGCAAAACCGTTGTTGTATAAGTTCAAGCCCCCGTGGAAGGAGGTGATGTTGGTGGCAAGAGTCAAGTGAAGATAGCCTGCCACTACCCCCCAGAAGGGACCATAACGACGGCAAAGGGGTGAGAGAGCGGTGGCGAAAAAGGCAGCGGATAAGACGGAGCTGGAAAAAAGAGGGGTAGGTAAAACCAAGTTGCTTACCCCAGCTGCTAAAAAAACTCCGGCTACCACAGGCGCTCCCGAGGTTATAGACTTACCGGCTGCCGCAAAGCCTACTACTGCCAAGATTGAACTCATTACCGGTCCGCATAGGGTTCCCTTAAGCATCATGACCAACAGTAAGCAAGATAAGCCTAAAAAACCCATATTGGTATAAATTAGCGAGTAAGGTAAGGTACCGTAATTGCTATGAAGTTTGTCGGTAAAAATGATATCTCTGAGGGTGAACTTGGCATCTCCGGCACCCCAGGCACAGAGGAGATAGTAGCAGGATAAAACTCCTAGGAAGATGGCTAACTCTTGATGGCAATCGCTACTCCATATACTTGCCGGGGTAAACTTTAAACCCATATTGCACCATAAGGTGTAGATAAGCACACCCAGGAAACCGGCAGCAAAGCCGACGTTATAAAGATTATATCCGTGATGGAGTTGCCTCACGGTTGTCGCTAAAGGGGGCATGATGAAGCCTACAGCTATGCCTAAAGCAAGACCACAGCTAATGGCTACAGGGAAAGAGAGTTGGGGAAAGTGAAGCAGTTGGGTGACTACCGGAGCTAAGCAAGAGGAAAGGATGGCAACCAAAGCATAGTCTTTAAAGGGTGCTTGTTTATATTTGCTGTAGAGATACCCTCCGAGAATAATGGGAAGTATATTGAGAGGGTTTTTACCTAAAAAGGCAAAGCCGGTAGCCAGCCCCAGGGTGCCTAAGGCTAACCCTTTAAGCTCAACTCCTGCTATTTTCATCACCCCTAAGGCTAATAGCCCTACGCAACCTACATTGACTAAAGCGGCACCCAGACCACCCAGAGCTATAGCGTCAGAGACCAAAATGTCCGGGGTGGTTAGCAAAACATGCCAGCCATTTACTAAACTATCTCCCGAAGAGTAGAGCAAACCTTGGAGGATGTAAATAAAATATAGTATACTGTGAACCCGGTAGGGTTTATGAAAAAGGATGTTTTGCCTCCAAGTGCTTTCCTCCTGCGTCAAAGCCGTCCCACCCTTTACAGATTGTTTACTACTAAATTAGTTTTAAAGCTGCTTATATCCTTCCTGTTTAGACAAAAGCAATAAAGGAAAACAGTTATATAATGGCGAAACTTAGGTTAGTTACTAAGAAAGCCAGAAAGGATGGATGTTGAAGTGCCACAGTTTGAGACCGCTTTTTCGGAGATGAAAGAGCTTCTGTTGCAAGGTTTAAAAAAAGCCGATGTGGACTACTGTGAAGTTCGCTTTGAAGACAGTCGGGACTTAGTTATCCAGTTTCAAGGTCAGGTACTGGAGCAAGTGCGCACCTCCAATCTCTACGGGGGGAATGTGCGAGCTCTGCACCATGGAGGTTGGGGTTTTGCGTCCTTTAACGGTATAGAGGATCTGGAAAAAAATATTCTCTTAGCCTGCCAGCAAGCCAAAGCCGCCGGCGTTATGGTCAAAGAAGAAAGCTTACTGGAAAAAGTTCCGGTTATTGTCGACGATGT
>Ga0123353_10002496_pt1 | contig 22889 bp, 23 predicted proteins | sample TergutLab28metaG_3_FD_92763 | JGI IMG/M metagenome (GOLD analysis project Ga0123353, IMG submission 92763) | Labiotermes labralis P3 segment gut microbial communities from Petit-Saut dam, French Guiana - Lab288 P3 | ecosystem: Host-associated > Arthropoda: Insects > Digestive system > Gut ... | reverse complement strand
ATTTTTTACTTCCTCCTTTATAAAAAAAGAAAAAAGAAGAGATTTCGTCTTTTTGTTCGGGGTGTGTTGGGGGGGGGGGGGGGGTAGCGGGGGGGGGGGGGGGGGGGGGTTAAATTCTATGACCTCTTGCCGATTGAAAAACCGGCGGCTATGGGCATCATGATACAGCTTGCGGAAAAACTTGCTTCTTCCTTTGACTTTGTGTGCGTGGATTTTTACGAGCTTTTGGACGGCGGAGTGAAGTTCGGAGAACTTACATTCGCGACTTTCCGCGGAACGCTGAAATTCGTGCCGAATGAATCAACTCAACTTAAATACGGCGCAAAGTTCAAAATGCCAGAACGTGACCAGGACGGATTTTCAAAAGCCGGCCGGGAAAATCTTTTGCTTTAACCTTGACACAGGAATGGCGCCCTATTACACTTTAGGCATGAGAATTCCATCTTTTATTTTTTTGGTCGCGGCGGCGCTTCTTGGCGCATGCGCGACAGACGTTATGAGCGGCAAGCGCACCATGGCGCTTATCCCGGAAAGCCAAATGAATTCCATGGCGTCGCAACAATTCGCCCAGGTAAAAAAAGAAAACAAAATTGTAAAAGGCACGCCGGATGCCCAAATGATTGACCGGGTTGGATGGAAACTTGTCCGCGCTGCGGAAAAATGGGTTGCCGCGCAGGGATCGCCAAATCATTTCAGAAATTACAAATGGGAATTTATCCTTATAGAAGATAAAAGCATAAACGCATGGGCCATGCCCGGCGGACGGATTGCATTCTATACCGGAATTCTGCCCGTCACACAGAACGAGGCCGGAATCGCGGTCGTGATGGGACACGAAATCGCCCACGCGATTCTTAACCACGGCCAACAACGCATGAGCGCCGGATTGTTGCAACAGGCAGGATTGGCAAGCGCATCCATAGCGCTTGGCGGCACAAGCATGTCGCCAGAAATGCAATCATTAACCATGACGGCATTCGGTGTCGGGTCAAATGTTTTCGGCACATTGCCGTTCAGCCGCCGGCATGAAGACGAGGCCGACCTTTTGGGGCTGAAACTTATGGCTATTGCCGGATATGACCCGGCCGAGGCGGTCGCTTTCTGGGAACGCATGAGCGCGCTCAGCCGCGGCGGCGGCGGCCCGGCATGGTTAAGCACCCATCCGTCCCACGCGGGCAGAATAAGAAATCTTCAAAATTCGATTCCAAAGGCAAAACAGGCCGCCGTACAATTTGGCATATAAAACTTGAAATTGTGAAAAAATGACCTATACTGCGGTCACCAGTTAACAATTCTAAACCAAAGGAGCGTATAATGTTTGTAATTCACACCGTATATGCGGGACGGGCTTCTTTGGCTGTAATCAAATAAACTTCACCCAATCGAATCCCTGTCCTTTGTCCAAACAACAACAAAGGTTAAAAGATATGGAATATCTTAAATCACTTGGCTGGGATGAGTTTTTCGAAAATCATCTTGAGCCGGAGAATAGTCCTGCGGTTGCGCGTGTAATCGCAGAACACAAAAACGCCTTTATTATAAAGGCAAAAGACGGCGAACGCCGGGCAGTCATATCGGGACGATTTTTTCACAATGCGGAAAAGACGGCCGATATGCCCGTGGTCGGCGATTGGGTTCTGGTCCGGGATACCGACGGCGATTCCGTCATTCAAAAGGTCATGCCGCGGAAAACAGTGCTGGCCCGGCGCGCCCCGACGGACCGAAAAACATTCGGCAGCGATGCGGAACAAATCATCGTCAGCAATGTCGACACTGTGTTTATTGTCACAAGTTTGAATCAGAACTTCAACCTGTCGCGTATCGAACGCGCGCTGGCCCTTGTTTATGCAAGCGGGGCGCGGCCTGTCATCCTGTTAAGCAAATCCGACCTGTGCGATGACTCGACGCAAAAAATAAATCAAGTCGAACAGATTGCATTCGGCGTGCCGATAATCCGTTTCAGCAATGTCACCATGCAAGGCATGGACGAAATAAAACAAATGATAGAGCCCGGCAAGACCATTGTTCTTCTTGGCTCGTCCGGCGTGGGCAAGACAAGTTTATTAAACATCCTTGCCAGCAGAGCCGAAAAAACAATCGAAATCCGCGAAAAAGACGGGCGCGGACGACACGCCACGGTTTCGCGTTCTTTATATATTCTGGAAAACGGCGGGATGATTATTGATGTCCCCGGTATCAGAGAAATGGGGCTTTCCGACGGCGACAGCCACCTTGGCCAATCGTATGCGGACATCGAAGACTTGATTTCGTCTTGCCGGTTTACAAATTGCAGCCACCAGAACGCGCCGGGTTGCGCCGTTTTGACAGCAATAGAAAACGGCGCATTGGACGAAAGGCGGTTCAAGAATTATCTTAAAATTCAAAAGGAAAACCTTTTCCAAAGCGACAAGCTAGGCGCCCGCCGGGCAAAGACCAAAAAGACCAAAGAAATCGCAAAATTCACAAGGCAATTAAAGGATAAAAATGAAGAAAATAATTAACACGAAAAACGCAAAAATAATCATCAGTTGCAACGAAGCGACGAATTTTTTTATTCACACGCTGAATATTTACGGGGTGCTGGGGAAGCATGGCAAACGTTATGCCTTGCAACCAAATGAAACGCAACTTCGGCATGCGGACAGACTTGCGGGGCATAATCCGGATTATGTTCTGCGGCAGAACAAAGTGCTTTCGTCGATTGATGGAAAAATATTTGAATATGTGAGGCAATGCAGAGACCACCACGGCAAGAATTGGTTTGCGGCCGGGGATATGAAGCCGCAAAAAAGTCTAGATATATTCGATACCGGCATGCAATACATCATGGATAATAAATTGTGGGAAAAACCGCTTGATTTCGTGAATGTCCACATGGGCATTTCCGCAGCGGATTTTAATCTGGCCCTGCAGAAGAGTTGGGAGAAGTTTTACAGAGACTTCTGGCGCGAAACTTTAGGCGACAGAAAAACCTTGTTTGAAAAATGTGTGAACTCTTTCGATTACGCCGGGGCCCTTGAAAAGATGGAACAGGCAGCGGGGCGCAAATGGAGCGACGATTTTTATATCTTTCCGACAGAAGCCATGGCAGAATCGGCATCGTGGTTTGCCCCAAACGTAAACATAGGAAGCTTGCGCGATAGTGGTGGAGATAGTGATTTTGACTTTGTCCACGAAGGCCTGCATTTATTATTGAAAGAGGAGTGGGCGAAAAATGGTAAAATCGTCAAATTTATGAATGCGAATTATAAAGACGAATCTTATCCGAATTGGGCCCATAAATATGAACAGGCGCTGGTGATAGCCTTGGATCATCTTATCAGAAATCGTGACGAAATAGATGGTTACTGCGGCACAGAAGACATCTTCCACACGGCGCATCCGTTGATTAAAGAATGGTATAACAACGGCTGCAAAGAAAATCTGGAAAACCTGATGTTCGAAATAATTTCCCGTACGGTTAAACGCTAGAACAATAAACGCTAGAATAACATAAGCCAAAAGTTGTCTACTATAGTAGACAACTTTTTTATCAACTTTTTTGAGCATAATAAAAAGTCAACTTTTTCTTGAACGCGTTTTTATTTCGTGATAGATTTGCAAAAGAAACAAAGGGGGCCGCATGACAATATCCAGAAGAAAATTTATCACCGGCGGGATTGTGACCGCCTGTGCCGCAGCGGCGGCAATCGGCGGCGGCGGAATTGTGCGCGGGATTATTGATAAAGAAAAACCCGGCAAGACAAAAGTCCCGGGCGTAATAAGACCGGCGACAAAAGATAAAGCCCCCGCTGCGGACGCGCAGAGCCCGCGGTATCTTGACCTTGAAAAAAATGGCGAACTTGCACGGCGCGAGGCGGCGCTTTGGGCAATGATGGAACGCTGTCGCCTTTGTCCGCGCAATTGTTCTGTCAACCGCGCGGCGGGTATGACGGCCGCATGCCGGTCCGGCGATAAATTCAAAGTGTCGTCTTTCGGTCCGCATTTCGGCGAAGAAGCGCCGCTTCGCGGCACCCACGGTTCCGGGACTATCTTTTTTTCCAATTGCAATCTGCTTTGCGTTTTTTGTTTGAATTGGCAGACCAATCACCGCGGCGACGGGGAATACACCACGCACGCGGAACTTGCCGACATGATGCTTGATTTACAGCGGCGCGGGTGCCACAACATCAACCTTGTCACGCCGACGCATTTGGTGCCGCATATTGTCAAAGCGCTTCGCATAGCGATTGCCGGCGGTTTGCATCTTCCCCTTCTTTATAATTCCAGCGGGTATGAATCGCTTGAAACAGTCAAATTGCTTGACGGGATTGTCGATGTCTATCTGCCGGACTTTAAGTATCAGGATTCGGAATTGGCCGCGCGGTTTTCCCAAGGCGCGCCGAACTATGTCCAACACGCCGCCGCCGCGATAAAAGAAATGCACCGACAGGTTGGAACTTTGCAAACGGATGGCAACGGCATTGCGACGCGCGGGTTGTTAATCCGGCATCTTGTCCTTCCGGAAAATGTCGCGGCAACCGATAAATTTGTTAAATGGGTCGTTGCCGAACTTGGCCCCGATACGCACGTCAATATTATGAGCCAGTACAGGCCGATGTTCCAGGCGCGGAACTATCCGCCGCTTGACCGACCGGTAACCCAGGCGGAATTCGCACAGGCAATGCGATGGGCGTACGATGCCGGTTTGAAAAATTTCCATTAATAATGCGCCTTATTTTTCCACTTGACCAAAAGTTTAGAATCTGATTAATATGACCCCGTGGCGTGTCGGTGTCGGCTGTGCCGACAACAACCCCCATCCAAGAGTTGCTGACTCGCCCTGCTCGTAAGCCAATTCTATCCCGCCCCACAAGGGGGCAGGTAAAAAAATGGAGTCATGATATGATTATCGGTATCGGGATTGACATGGTCGAATGCGGAAGGTTCCTTGATTGGTCCGCGTTCAAAAAACAACGCATTTTTACAAAAAAAGAATTGGAATACGCCGACGGCGACAGCGCCAAATCCGAACGACATCTTGCGAATTTCTGGGCCGCGCGTGAGGCATGCCTTAAAGCAATGGGCACAGGATTCGGCGAATCAATCGGATTTTCGGACGTGTCCGTTACTCATGTCGACGGAGGCAAACCGGAATTGGTCATCACCGGCGGCGCAAAAGCGCGCCTTAAAGAAATCGCGCCGAACGCAAAAACTTTCGTATCCATCACGGACCAGGGCGATTATTCCGTCGCCGTCGTGGTGATTGAGAATCCCTGTAACTAGAAGCCTTGGAATATCATATCCCGGAAATTCGGAAGTGGCGGCGGAAGGCCGCTGTGGTTGCCTACATCCGGCACCGGCGACATGTTGTTGCAGCAAAGACCGTTTGCCATCGGCGCACAACCATCGGGGCAACGACGGGTATCGTTTGGCCCTGGACAGCCGTTGGGGCAACGGTATCGGTTTGCGTCTGTGGACCACTGGTCGCCGGGACAGCCCCTATAGTGAGAACTGGCATCCTGAGGGTTTGCAGGACAAGTGACCGTGCTTGCCGGGCGGCCGAAATTGGCGGGATTGTGACAGCCGCCGCCGGGTCCGTAACCATGAAGCCGCGCGCATTGTGCCGCACAGGTGCGGCGGCAGTTGTGCGGACTGTTGGCGCCGCCCTTTTGCCACCAAGTAAGAAGTATCCATTCGCCCGTTCTGCCATCAGACAATCGTCTTGCCCTGCACCAACAGCTGTTCCCAGTTCGCCAATCGGGCGTGGGAAGGCCCGGTCGATGAATTTTACGACAATCGTCACGCCAATCATCGCTTGTCCCGCCGGCATTCGAAGCGCACATAGATTCTATTGCAAAACCGGCAGGCGGCTGTACTTGTAACGCTTCGCGGAATAAACTTAATTCAACATGACATTCACGGGGGCGATTCCAGAACAAGCTGTTGAAATCAGTGGTGCAGTTGCCTGTGTTGCTTGGGGGGGCAACAGGACGAGAATCGCAGCCGGAGGGTATACAGTTAACGTCATTATTGTTGTGACATTCATTGTGATTATTGCAACGACAAGCGGGTAGCCATTCATGGTCGGTTGCAGGCGCAGGGGGCACACATGCCCGTGGACAATGACTGGCACATAATTCGTTAACACCCCACCGGTTTGTGCGGAAAACCCATTGCCTTGTTTCTCCGGTCGTATCGTTCTTTAACCGACACCAGCAATTTTGACCACCAGACGCAAAAGTTGGACGCCCATGCCTGAATGCAAAATAGGGGGCCGATTCATTATCATGAGGGGCGACAGGCATGAGAGCACCATGCGGGTCACTGACAGTGTGCATACGTTCGTTCCTGACGTTATTGTCAAATGATGATGGTATCTCTAAGCAAAAATAGTTCTCGTCGGAGCCGACATTGGAACACATTGCCTGTACGGTAAAGCCTGGTATTGGACTGTGGAGCTGGTCATCGAAGACCACCGCCCTGCCGTCATAGTACGAATACCTTGCGTGAAAAGCTTCATTCCAATCCCATATCGTTAAAGACACGTTGCAGGTTCCCCAAGAGGTGATATCAACCATATCCGCATATCCCAACGGACACCCTGCGCCGTTTTTTTTGCACCAATCCTGAAAAACCTCAAGCTCGTTGTCGGAAACATACCGTCCCTCTGCGAACGTTCCAAATCTGCCTCTGCAATCCGTTTCCAATATATTAATAATTTCATAATATACTTCTGTCGCAACACCGACATGCCAAAGGTCGGTATCGAGTGGGTCTCTGAATCCACCAAAAACTTCTTGTATCAATTCCTCACTATTGCATGACTCGACATTTGTCAATTCCACCCAACATTGCGATCTTTCTTGGGCGAACCAACTGCGGGCATCGCCCGGTTCGAACAGGCCGCTGTGCGGGTTTATGAAGTTAACAAAATTCTGGCCGCCGAACCGGGTAAAGCAGTTTCGCACAATCGCGCGGCACGCAGCCCTTGTGTCTTCGGTACGTCTTGCCGCCATAAAGGTCTCTATAATGTCCGGACGACCTTCAAACATTCTGTCACAGGATTCGACATAATTTCTGCAAAGCGCGTCCGTCATCGTGATAAGGCCCGGCTGGTTCGTAAGCGTATCGTCCACAAGCGCCGCCATGGATTGGGTCAGCGCCCGGTCGCCGCCCGCATAACATGCGGCGATGAAATCCATACAGCCCTGTTGTATCTCGTTCACCCGCGCCATTTGCGCGAAGCGGATGTCAAGCATCGCCTTGTCAAGGAAGTCCGCCCAGACGTCTTCCCTTATTTCGGCGCATCTGGCAAGCGCGGGTTCCGCGAATTGCCTTACACGGTTTTCAAAACTTGTGACAAAGGCATGGTTCCGCGGATTCCGCGCAAGCCTTTGGTCGGCAATCGACACATTTTCGGGGAACACCAACAAGTTCTGAAGTTCAAAGATATTCGCAACACCCATGAACGGCCGACCGGTGCTCACGTCTAAGAATTGGCCGTTGTCCAAGCATTTGCGATAATTCGGGCCACATACCTGTTCAGACAATACGGCGGCCTCTACTTCGCGCAGGCACTCTGTCGCATCGAATTGGTTGATATTCTGGCGATGCTGTACGCGGGCAAGGTCAAGCATAGCGCCGGATTCGCGAACATTCGCGGACAGGCCGCGCTGTGCGGCGGTGATCCTTTGATTAAGCGTGTTGCAATCTTGCTCTATGGCCATAAGGTACGCCGTCACCGCGCGTTGCAAAGACGCGTCCGTGCAATCCGCGCGCACGGCGGCGCGACAGCTTGCAAACACGGCGGTGTAAAGGTTGGCGCCGTTATGCTGTGCAATCGCTTGCCCGTCCATTGCGCCGATGCCAACTTCGGCGTGCATGGCAAGGTTTATGGGATTCAATGCTTCATGCCGGCCGCTTATGTTCGCGTCTTCGCCCCGTATCGCGTTCATAATCGCGGTAAGCACGCCGCGCGTCGCCGTCATGTCGTCGGCAAGCGCAAGCTCGCCCTCGGTCGCCGTGCGCATTGCCGCCGCCTGGTTTGCGGTCATGCCGACGACGTCAAGGTTCTCGTTGAATTCGGCAAGCCTTACGGATGCATCTTGCAGAATGTCTTGCGCGCTCATGATTTCAAATATGCGGTCGCTGCATGAACATCTTTGAAAATTGGGATTCTTCACCGTGCAGAATTGGTCCATGCATGCGAAATATGCGTTCCGGCATTGTTCGTACGCCATGCCGGTGCGGGTTTCCGGGACGGCGGCGCTTCGCGCGACGGTCGCGCTTCGCGCAAGCGCCGCGGATGCGGGTCGCGCGGCGGACCGCGCCGGCGTGGCAGAGCGCATGGCCGCCTGTCTTGGCTCTACCGCAGTGCGGGCGCTTATATTTTGCGGTGTGGCGGCGCGGGTCTGGACCGCGGGCGCGGCGGACCGCCCCCCTTCGCCAAGGCTGCGGGCGGCAGGCGCGGAAACGGCGGCAGACGCGACCCTTGACGGGCCCGTATCGGTCGCGGTGCGCGATGTGCCTGTATCGACTGTGCTGCGCACAGACGGGCCGGTGGCTTCCGTCCGCGGCGAAGCCGCGGTGCGCGAAACATCAACCCGCCCTCCTTCGCTGGGACCACGGGCGGCAGGCGCCGCATAAATGGGCAGAGTCACGCAAGCCATCAAAAGAGGCATGAGAAGTCTTTTCATTGTCGTCAAATTATATCATTTTTTGACTTTTATCCAAAGCGGAATTAAAATCGGATTTATGCATCACGACCTTTATATTCACGTCCCGTTCTGCGTATCAAAATGCGGGTACTGCGCGTTTCATTCAACCGTGACCGCGCCGGATTGGAAAGACTATGCGGCAAATGTGACAAGGGATATAGAGTTTTGGGCAAAGAGGTTGTCTTCCCAAGTCCCGGACAATTTTTGCGCCGGCGCAAAAATTTCCGGGATGACACAGGTGCCGACTGTATTTTTCGGCGGCGGAACGCCAAGTTTGATGCCGGGCGAAACTTTCGCGCAAATCATGGATGCGGTGCGAAAAAATTTCGACGTCGCAAAGACATGCGAGATTACAATCGAAGCCAATCCCGGAACCATCGACACAGCGCGGTTGCAAGAATTTATCAATGCCGGTGCAAACCGGATTTCTATTGGCGTGCAATCGCTTGACGACGATGTTTTGAAATTTTTGGGCCGGAGGAACGAAGCTTTGGACGCGCGAAAACTGGTCGCGGCGGCGCAAAATTCCGGCATCCGCGTAAGTTGTGATTTTATATACGGACTTCCAAACCAGACCGTGCAAGACGTTCGGAAAATGTGTCGGGATATTCTTGACCTTGGGATTTCGCACGCGTCGCTTTATGAATTGTCAATCGAGCCCGGAACACCGTTTGCGGCGCAGAACATTCAAGTACCGGCGAATGAGACATGCGCGGAAATGTACAACGCCATCGGCGAAGAATTTCTGCCGCGGTATGAAATATCGAACTATGCCGCGCCGGGGCATGAATGCCGGCATAATCAGAATATCTGGGCGGGAGAGCCGTATATCGGCATCGGACCGTCCGCCGCCGGACGCATCTTTACAGGCGGGCAATGGTTCGAAACAATCGACGGCAAAATCGAAGCGATGGATGCCAAAACCCGCGGTGTTGAAAAAATCATCCTTGGGCTTCGGACGGTGCGCGGCGTGGCTTTGACCGATGACGTACGGGCTGTTATAGATTGGAATTTTGTGAATAATAATATGGAATTATTTATTATCACCCCACCCAAGACCAGCTGTGGCTCTCCTCCGGCTTGCCAAGCCGAGCCTATCCCGCCCCATCAAGGGGCAGGTAAAATATCGCTTGCCGGGCAATCGCTCCTTGTCCTTGATTCTTTGCTTCCAAAGATTATTGGGATCTGTTAAGATAATAGAATAACCTCGGAAATTCCCAATTTTCAGTTTCCGGTTTTGACTGTCTACTATGGCAGACAACCATAAAAACGGCAAAAAACCAGGCTGTCTAATATATTAGACAGTTTTTATAAACAATGATTTTTATGGATTGTTCTAATATCTTAACAGTTCCCAGATTATTGCTTGAAAAACAGGCGCGCCTCTTGTATCTTTCGTTTATGAAATATAAAAAGCTGAACATTATTGCCGCCGCGCTTGTCGTACTTGCCGCGGCGTTCGCCATATTTACAAGAGGAAGGGAAATGACAAGCGGTATCGATTTGAAAAACATGGATTTGTCCGTACGTCCGGGCGACGATTTTTACGACTTTGCGACCGCCGGGTGGCGCGCGAACAATCCTGTTCCCGACGATTTTCCGATGTATGGAATCTTCCAAAAACTTACGCGGGAAAATAATCTGAAGATTAAAGCGCTTGTCACGGAAATCGCGCGCAGGAATCACGCGCACGGCACGAACGAACAAAGGATCGCGACTTTTTTCAATGTCGCGATGGATGAAGAAAAACTGAACGCCGACGGCATCACGCCGGTTGCCGACGATTTTGCAAAAATCGCGCGCGTACAGTCGCGCGATGAATTGCCGGCGCTTCTTGGATATCTGCACCGGTTTATCAATCCGTTCTGGGCCGACGGCGTCATGCCGGACATGAAGGACAGCTCCACATATATATATGCCATTGGTCAGGCGGGACTGGGCATGCCGGAACGCGAATATTATTTCGCGAAAGACAGCGAAAACATCCGCGCCGCATATAAAGAATATTTATCACGCCTTTTTTCGCATTTCAAAATCGACCCGTCGCCTGACGGCGCCGAGGCAAGCGCCAAAGCCGTTTACAATATAGAAAAGCGATTGGCGGGCGCGTTCCATACAAAAGAAGTCATGCGCAATCCGCACAAGAATTATCACAGATTTGCCGTCGCGGAATTCAAAAAAGAATTCCCCGGATTCGATTGGGACGCATATTTTGCCGCGCGCGGCGCGGCGCCGACCGTTATGAACGTGGGACAGCCGGCGGCGCTTCGCGAAGCGATAAAAATCATGCAGACGGCAGAATTGTCCGATATAAAGAATTATATCAAACGCGTCCTTGCGGATGCCGCGGCATCGCACATCGACGACGATGCGTTTATGATAAGCTTTGATTTTTACAGACGCGCAGTCGCCGGTCAGATTACGCCAAAACCGCGCTGGGAACGGGTTCTGGGTGTGATGGATTCAAGCATAGGCGAAGCGTTGGGACAGGCGTACGTGGCGCGATACTTCCCGCCCGAAGCAAAGGCGCGTATGGAAAAGCTTGTTGAAAATCTTCGCGAAGCGTTCCGCGAACATATCGTCCGCGCGGACTGGATGTCGGACGAGACCAAGGCTGCGGCGCTTGAAAAGCTTTCCACATTCCGCGCGAAAATCGGATATCCGGACCGGTTCCGCGATTATTCCGGATTGGAAATTCTTTCCGATTCGCATTGGGCAAACGTAAGGCGCGCCGCAATCTTTGAAGACGAATTCTGGCTTACCAAAATCGAGACGCCGGTCGACCGCGACCTTTGGCACATGACGCCGCAGACGGTCAATGCATATTACTGGTCCCAGACGAACGAAATTTGTTTCCCGGCGGGAATCTTACAGCCGCCGTTCTTTGACATGAATGCCGACGACGCGGCGAATTACGGCGCCATCGGCGCGGTCATCGCGCACGAAATGACGCACGGGTTCGACGACGCGGGACGAAAGTTCGACGCGGACGGCAATATGCGCGATTGGTGGAAACCCGCGGATGCCGCCGCGTTCAACGCACGCGCGCAAGTGATACGTAAATTTTTCGACAGCATCGAAGTCATGCCGGGCGTATTTGCAAATGGCGAATTTTCGCTTGGCGAGGCGCTTGCGGATTTGGGCGGGGTCGTGCTGTCGTACACTGCGTTCCGAAATGCGACGCGGGACGCGCCGCTTCCCATGCGGGACGGATTCACGCCGGAACAAAGATTTTTTATCGCATACGCGACCGTGTGGGCCGCAAATATTCGGGATGAAGAAATCCTTCGCCGCGTTAAGACGACCCCGCATCCGCTTCCGCGGTGGCGCACCAATGGAATTCTGCCGCATGTAGACGCCTGGCACGACGCGTTCGACGTCCGGCCGGGCGACAGGCTGTATCTGCCGCATTCAAGCCGCGTGCGAATTTGGTGATTGCTTTTCAATTATCGTCTGCTATCATCAAATCAAGGAAAGGAGATGCGATGATAAAGTATTCTTGTCTTTCATCTAAACTTGGCGTGATTACATTCATAGAGCGCGGCGGCGAACTTGTCGCCCTTAACGTCGGCGATGCGCCGAATTACCCCGCAAGCGCAGCCCCCGCAAATACCCGCGTGCTGTCCGCCGCAAAGAAACAGATGCGCGAATACTTGGGCGGAAAACGCAAGGAATTCGATTTGCCAATCGCGCCGATTGGCACAAAGTTCCAACAAAGCGTTTGGCGCGCGCTTCTTAAAATCCCGTTTGGAAAAACCGTAAGCTATGCGGATATTGCGAACAGTGTCGAAAAGCCAAAGGGGCAGCGCGCGGTCGGCGGCGCCGTCGGAAAAAATCCGATTCCCATCATAATCCCGTGTCACCGTGTGATTGCGACAAGCGGAAAGCTTGGCGGATTCTCGCTTGGGCTTCCCATGAAACGGAAACTTTTATGTCTTGAAATGCCGTTGAAATTTTTACCTTGATTTTTTTTGTAGCTTATGATACTATGTAATCCGTCAAAGCTGAAAATTTATCGCGCCCATTGGGCGCGACTTTTTGATGGCGGAAACATATAGAATGAAATTTTGCGGCAGAGGATTTGTGTGAGAAACAAGTGAAATTGAGCCGGAATATAATAATATTCCGGCGAGATTTCACGAAGTTTATCATAAAAATAATCGCCGCAAAATACTTTTACATATGTTGAAGATATCAAGTCTTTGACGGTCTCTCCTCGCGCCCTTTTCGGCGCGTTTTTATTTCCGGCAATAAAAGGTATCCCAGATGCAACCATCAGTATGGAAGGCGCAATCGTTATTTCCCGACAACGATGCAAAGGAAACTTTGCACCGGTTGGCGCGGATAATATATGCCGAATCAGGCGCGTCAAGTTTGCGAAGCGTCGAAGCGCTTGCATCCATGACAATGAATCTTTGCGCGACCACGGGACGCCCTTTGCCGGAAATAATTTTTGATAAAAGCATTTTCGAATCGCTTTATGAAAATTCCGCGCGGCATCAAGACCTGTTCGCGAACAAGGAATGCCCCGGTTTCCAGATGTGCATGCGCGTTGCAAAGCGCGCGGCAGCCGGAGCTTTGCCGGATGCGGCATCCGGTGCAACGCGGTTCCATTCTGCGGACAATATGCCCCGGTGGGCCGTGTCAGAAGGCTATATCGCGGAAATAGACGGCTTGTTTTTCTATAAATAAAAGGTATACCCCATGAAAAAATTTATCAAAGGCGGATGGTGCGCGGGACGACGCACTTATATAACATCGCTTGTGGGAATCATTTCCGCAATCGCCGCGTTCTTCGTCGGCGATGTCGACTTGTTCGTAACATTGCAGACAGTTTTCACTTTGAGCTCGATTTATTTCGTGCGCAAGAAAATGGACAATCCTGGTGGCTGGTGATTTGGGTTTCGGAGCAATAGTATCCATAAATTCATACTGCGAGCCATCAGCACAAGCCACCAGCCACCATGCGACTTAAAGGAGCAAACAATGGACATTCCAAAAAAATTTCAGAACGAAGACGGCACGCTGAACAACGATGCCCTTCTTAAATCATATTCCGAACTGAAAAAGAAAATCGGCGCAATGGTGTCGGTGCCGGGCGCATGCGCCGACGTCCAGGCGCGCGAACGGTTCAACCGCGCGGTCGGCGTGCCGGAAACAATCGCGGAGTACCCCGAACACCCGATGTTCGACATCGGCGACGACGTGCGGCAAAGGTTTCTTGACGCGGGACTTAACAAAACACAGGTCGAAAAAATCTATGACATCGCAAGCGAATACCTTGCCCCCGCATTCGCGGAAGTTTTTCAATCACAGTACGAGAACGATTCACTAGCCGAGCTTTGCAACTTTTTCGGAGGCGATGAAAAAATGACCGCTGCGATGGCCGATATAGAAAAATTCGGAGAAAAATTTCTGCCAAGTGACACTTTCGAATCTTTGTCATCATCGGTTGCCGGAATAAAAAGCATACACAACATGATGCAGACCATCGAACCGAAAGTTCACGCCGGCGCGAAGCACGCGGAAACCTTGACCGAGCGGTCGCTTCGCGAAATGATGAAGGACCCGAAGTACTGGCGCGACCACGACGCGGAGCATATAAGAAAGATTGAAAGCGGGTTTAAGAAACTTTACTCGTAATGCTTTGAAAAATTTTTCCTTCTTGCTTTATTTTTTCGTTTCATATACAATTGCACCAAGAACAAAACAATTTGTTCTATCAAAAACAAAATGAAGGAGAGAAAGAATGGCATTTTCATTCTTGAAGACCACAGCGAAAAAGCCCGCCGCCAAAAAACCGGCCGCGAAAAAACCAGCTGTGAAAAAACCTGCGGCGAAAAAACCGGCGGTTAAGAAACCTGCGGTGAAAAAAGTTGCGGTCAAAAAACCGGCCGTCAAAAAAGTTGTTGCCAAAAAACCTGCCGTGAAAAAACCGGCCGTTAAAAAGGCGCCCGCGAAAAAAGTTGTGAAGAAAAAAGTCGCGAAACTTGCGGTGAAAGCCCCTGTTGCGAAAAAAGCGGTAAAAAAACCTGCGGTTAAGAAACCGGCGGTGAAGAAACCTGTGGCCAAAAAGCCTGCGGTTAAAAAACCGGCCGTGAAAAAACCTGCGGTTAAGAAACCTGTTGCGAAGAAAGTCGTTGCCAAAAAGCCGGCCGTTAAAAAGGTCGTCGCAAAAAAACCGGCCGTGAAAAAGGTTGCGAAAAAGAAATAAATTAATTTTTTTCAACAAAAAGCCCCGCAATTGCGGGGCTTTTTGTTGAAAGAAACAAGCGACAAGCAATAGACAACAGGAAATAAAGAGCCCGTCGGAAGTTTTGCGTCATGATTCGGCGGATTCTGAAATTCCTTTTTCCTGTTGCTTGTCGCCTTGTCACATTTCGCGCGGACAATCCTTTGACCCGCGCGGTTTCGATTTGCGGCGCGAAAGCATAACCGGAAGCCGAAACTTTGCGACTGGCGGCAACGCCAGTTTTTTTAACCATTCAGCACAAAGGAAACAAAAATGTCTGAATCAACAATACACCTTGCTTTTGTGAAACAGTTCGAAGCCGACGTTCATCTTGCATACCAGCAGACCGGCACGAAACTTCGTTGCACCATCCGTTCCAAAAACGGCGTTGTCGGCGCAAGCACTACCTTTCAAAAAGTAGGCCGCGGCACGGCAAGCACCAAGTCGCGCCACGGATTGGTCCCGGTCATGAACCTTGACCACGAACCGGTGGAATGCCTTCTTACCGATTATTATGCGGGCGACTGGGTCGATGCTTTGGATGAATTGAAAATCAACCACGACGAACGCCGCGTCGTCGCAAGCGCCGGCGCATATGCGCTTGGCCGCAAGACGGACGAGCTTATCATCGACGCGATGAAGACCGCAACGCAAGCCGCCGGAAGCGGAGCCACCGGTCTTACCAAAGAACTTGTCCTTTCGGCCGTCGGCATCCTTAACGAAAACGACGTTCCGGACGACGGGCGCAGATTCTGCGTTGTCGGCGTAAACCAGTGGAACCAATTGCTTTCCATGGACGAATTCGTGAACGCGGATTATACCGGGGCTCCCGGAATGGTCGCCGGATTCGAAGTTCGCAAATGGCTTGGCATCAATTGGATACTGCATAACGGATTGCCGGCAAGCGAAAACAAACGTGATTGCTTTATGTATCACGCGTCCGCCATCGGCCACGCATGTGGCCAGGAAGTCAAAACCGACATCAGTTGGGTTGGCGAACGCGCCGCGCACTTTATAAGCAACAGCATGTCACAGGGCGCCGTGCTTGTCGACAAGACCGGCATCGTACGCATTGCTTGCGCGGAGTAATTCATGCTGGTGGTTGGTGATTGGCGGTTCGCGGTATTAAAAAATACCGGCCACCAGCACCAGCCGCCAAAAAACGGAGTTTTATTATGGCTTTCGCAAACAAACATCTTTCGGTCATCGCTTATGCCAACGGGTTCACCATGTGGCATTATTCCGAGCCGGCAAAAATAGCCGACATATCAAAGACCGGATATTTCAACAATGTCCGGACGCTTATGAATACCGGCGACATAATAATCATAAACGCCGACGACAACACGGCATTGAAAAAAGTCTCGGCGACGCAACCGGACGTCGCCATCACAAAATTATAAAGGATTTTATCATGCTTACAAAAATCGACATATGCTCTATGGCGCTTATGAAGATAGGCGAAAAACCAATCCAATCCTTTAACGAAGATTCCGCCGCGGCGCAGCTTGCGCGGACTTTGTTCGACCCTGTGGCGGACGCGCTGTTGTCATGCCATCCGTGGCGATTCGCAACGGCGGCGTTCGATTTGGCAAAGACCGAAGGCGGAGACTTTCTTCTTCCGACGGAAGTCCTTCGCGTCATATCGTGCAGCGCGGGGCGATACGAAATAAACGGCAACCGGATAAAAGCGGACGCGCCCGCCATATCGCTTTCGGCGATTATCCGCACAGGCCCGGAAATTTATCCGACGTTTTTCGTGTCAACCCTTGCGGCGAAACTTGCCACGGAATTCTGCGTGCCTTTGACGGGCAACCAGAACGCCTTTGCGACTTTCTCCGCGGTATTTAATTCGGAATTGCGCGCCGCGAGATTCATCGACAGCACGATGGCGTCCGCATCCGACATCCAAGAATTTTCTTTGATAAGGACAAGGTATTAACCATGGGCAAATTTATTCACACCCAAAATTCTTTCGCGCATGGCGAAGTTGCGTCCGAATTTTTCGGGCGCGGCGACATATCCGCGACGTCAAAAGGCCTTTCGCGTCTTGAAAATATGGACGTGCTGCCGTCGGGCGGAATATCGCGAAGGCCGGGGACCGTGCGGCTTTTCGAAGTTGCGCCGGATTCCGTGCTTGTCCCCTTTTCCGTATCGAACGACGAAAACTATCTTTTGGTGTTATCGAACGAAAACATACAAATCTGCAAAGACGGCGCGGCGATGCGGAATATCCCGGCGCCGTGGTCCAAGGCAGAGCTTCAATCCGTCCAATACGCCCAGCGGTTCGGCACGATGATTTTCGTGCACCCGAATCACCGGCCGCAAATTTTACAAAAATCGGCAAGCGGGGATTTCTCCCTGTCGGACTTCAATTTCCATATCGACGACCAACAGCAGATACGCATCCCGTTCATAAGGTTCGACAACGCGGCCGGGATAAGGCTCTCCATCGCGACGCATCAAAACGGAAACAGTTTTGCAAGCGTCACCGCAAGCGCACCCATATGGAATGAAAATTACGTCGGCTCCGCATTGCTGTTCATGAACAGACAATGGATTGTCACGGAATTCATAAACCCGACGCGAATCACCGTCGCAACCAACGGCGGGTATAGTTTGCCAAGCTTGCCCATATCCGATTGGCGCGAAGCGGCGTTTTCGCGCGCGCGCGGGTGGCCCGCAAGCATAACGTTTCATCAAAACAGGCTTATATTCGGCGGGTCGCGCGATTGGCCGTGCGGCGTTTGGATGTCCAAAGTCGGCGACCATACGAATTTTGACGCGGGAGCGGGCCTTGACGACGAGGCGATATTTTTGACTTTGCTTTCCAGCACTCGCCAACAGATATGCACCGTCGCATCCGCGGATAATTTGCAGATACTGACCAGCGCGGGCGAATGGGCCATAACCGCAAAGCCGCTGACCCCGACAAACATCGACATCAGACAGCATACAAGCGTCGGAAGCAAAAGCGACATATATCTTCAGCCGCAAAAAATCGAAGGCAGCACCGTATTCGTATCGCGCGCGGGGCGAGCCATCCGCGAACTTGTCCTTGACGACCTTAACAACACTTACAGCGCCGTCGATTTGTGCGCGCTGTCGCCGCATCTTATGACCGCGCCGGCCGACATGGCGTATCATGACGCGTCATGCCGGCTGTTCGTGCCCCAGCAAGACGGCACCATGGCCGTGCTTACCAAAATCGCGCCGCTTGGGATATCCGCGTGGGCCGTATACAAAACGACCGGCGCGTTCAAATCGGTCGCCGTTATGAACGATTCCGTATACGTCGCGGCAAAGCGCGACGACGGAACATTCGTCGAACGATTCGACAAGGACGCCTTCACGGATTCCGGCGAATACGAATTTTCGCATGCCGCCGCCGGCATGCCATTGTTCGCGGGCGCCCATAATCCAAAGAGCGTCCGCCTGTCCAAATTATCCGCGCGCGTGCTTGATACAAAGTCGCTTTTCTTTCTTGCGGATGGGCGCAGAATTCGCGCCGGATTGCCGAACGAAATCTTTGCTTCGGGCGCGCCCGGATATTCCGGAGATACGGGAATAAACATCGTCGGGACGGTGCATGACGCAATCTTGCCGCTTTGGGCGATAACGGGGGACGAGCCTTTGCCGACAACAATCCTGTCTATCACAGCCGAAGGCAGATTTTCAATATAATCGTGACAATCGTGTTCGCGGTTCGCAGTTATCAGTTGGCAATGGCCGTCCTTTATAAAGGACAACTCTTATACCAGTCACCGGCACCAGCCGCCAACCACGAATCACCAATCAATAAAAAAGGAGAAGATTATGGGGCAAAATATCGATGATATTCAAAACATAATGAATATTGCAGACCAAAGGAAAGACCGAAGGAATGCAAGAAAAGAAATCAACAATGAGCGTGCACAAATATTAAAACAAATGGAACGCGATGCGACCAAAAGAACCAATCTGATTAACAAAACACTTGCGAAACAGCGCGCAAAGTTTGGAGCCGGCGGAATGAGCGGCAAAGGCATGACCGAAGAGGCCGTATTAAAGCGCCTTCGCGAAGAAACCGGTGAACCGTTCGATGAAAAAGATATCAATCATCGCAACAGATTGGACAAACTTGACAGAATCAAAAGAAATATTAGGATGAAGCGAACTGATTTTTTCCGATTGATAAAGCGCCGCATTCCAGATTTTTTTTGGGAATAGATAAGCTGAGAATTTATACTTCTATGTCAAACCAGTCATAAAACCGGGAACTCGAAAAATTGTACAACATGAAATACGCGTCCGCCGGGAAATTCTTGAACGATTGGAACAAAATCATCGGATTCAAAACCCCGGCGCATCATAAGAAAATATTGAAATTCCTTGTCGAAACTTTGGCGGCGGACGGCGGGCGCGCTTTGCTTTTATCGTTTCGGCACTCTGGGAAATCATCCGTCGTCGGAATCTTCGCCGCATGGGTATTGCGCGAAAATCCCGCGGCGCGGATTTTGATTTTGTCCGCGGAAACAAAACTTGCGTCAAGAATGGTGTCGCACATAAGGCACATTTTGGAAAACCATCCCGTCTGTTCGGACATGCTTCCCACCGTAAAAAAAGAATGGGCAAGCCACAGGATTACAATCGCGCGGCCCATCGGCATACGCGAACCGTCGGTAATATGCCAAGGCGTTCACGGAAACATAACCGGACTGCGCAGCGATTTGATAATTTGCGACGACGTGGAAGTTCCGAATACAAGCAACACAAAGCAAAAGCGGGAAAACCTTCGCGAGCGTTTGCGCGAATTGGATTTTATATTATCGCCCAAAGGCGCGATGGTATATATAGGCACGCCGCACGCAAGGGACACTATATATAAAAATTAATCCTGACGGCGCATCTGCCTTGCGTTTGCTTGTTCTTTGCTCAATCATGTACATCAAGTACACTCATTCGCAAAAACTGCGCAATACGCGGCATCTGCACCATCATTATTAATTTTTACCGGTCTGCGTCATATAACGCTTAAATAAAATCCGGCGGCGCATCTGCTTTGCGTCCGGTACGAATAAAAAACCGGCGACGCCGGATTTTTATATACTTGCAACAAAGGCGCGGAGCTTGGACAACAATTCGCCGCCCGCTTCGCCGAACATCGGAAGATATGTTTCGTATTCGGGAAGGTCCGCCTGAACCTCTGCCCGTGTTCTTTCCGTCGGAGACCATGACAATATATCGCTTGCCCTGTTCCACAAATCGAACGCGCGCGACGCGCTGTATACTATTTTCCAGCGCGCGACCAAATCCGGCCTGTCGCCAAGCGCGGCGCGGACGCCGGCAAGCCACCGGTCGCCGAATTGTTGCACAAAGGGAAGCGATTCGATTCTTTGCAGACTTTCTTGATTCGGTTCAAAATTTTCCAATTCGCGTTCAAGCGAATCAAAATCTTCGTTAGACAAGCGCGCGACCACAGCCGTCGCCGTCGAATCCGCGGGATGCGTCGCCATAAGGCCGCCGTACGGCATAAGTTCCGGCAAAATCGAATCGCGGTCGGTTTTTCCGTCCCGTAAACTTTTGATATGCGCGGCAAGTTTTTCGCCCGTGGCAAGTTTTTTTATTTCTTCCAATACCGCGGCATCGCTTTCGGCAAGCAATTCGCCGTTCACAGCGGACCAGCCGCCGTCAACAACGTGCGCAAGGCGGTACAGGTTCATAAGGCGGTCCGCAACTTTCGATGGATTTTCTTTCATGGGCGCTCTCTCTCTGATACAGGGCAAATGATATTTGCCCCTACATATTATTCCATGACAATCTGCACAACTTTGTGCAGGCGGCCGCCGGTATTGGCAACCGGGATTTTTTCATCCGGGCTTACAATTTGGCCGTACATTTTTCCCTTGGCATCTTCGCACACCATGACGATGCGCGCGCGCGTTTTCATGTCGGATTCAAGTTTGTCAAAATCTTCGTTAAACGCGACGGCAAGGTCTCCGGGCTGTGCAATCGCATCCGGGTCGACAAACAGATAACAGCGCGCGGGAAACATAACGCCCATGCGTTTCGAATTCGGGACAACCGCGTATATTCCCGGATTGTTTTCAAGGTTTATCGGCGATTCTATCATTTTTTCGTCGGATTTTTTGAACGCTATATCCTTGTCGCCCGGCATGCCGAAAACAGGGACAAGTTTTTTGCGCGCGGACTCATAAATCTTCGCGCCGTATATCGCGCCCGGAATGTCAAGTCCGGCAGAGGATGTCCCGGGGGTCAGAACGCTTCGCACCTTTTCGCCGACTTTTTTGATTTGTTTGGTAAGTTCGCCTTTTTCAAAAAGTTCCGCGATGGATTTGTACATGGCGTCCGGTGTTTTGCCAAGCGCTTTCGCCAAATCCGTGATTTCATCTTCGTACAGTTCCCGCTGTCCCACTTCGATTTTATGATAAACGGACAGCGTCATTTTCGCGTCCTTTGCGGCTTTGGCAATCGTCTTGCCAATTTTTTTGCGAAGCGCGCGCACGCCCGCGCCGAATATTTTCAAGCCCCCTGTTTCATTGTCTTCAAGGCGGCGCTGCATTTCCGATTGCCATGAACCCGCGACTTCGTCGTTTTCTTTGACGAACACGTCGGACAGTTTGCAATCAAGGATAGAGCAAAGCGTCAACAGCTGTTTCTGGTTAAGGCGGCGCACGCCTTTTTCAACCTTTGACATGGCGGACAGCGACAGGCCGGATTTCTTCGCAACGGCGGTCATCCGCATACCTTTGTTCAGGCGAATGTTTCTTATGTTATTTGGAAAAATTATTTCTTCCCAAGCCATGTGAAGACCTCTTGGTTATGTTGACAAAAGCATAGGCGATTTTTTATTGCGACGCAAGTGAAAAGTGGGGAACTGTTAAGATATTAGAACAATCCATAAAAATCATTGTTTATAAAAACTGTCTAATATATTAGACAGCCTGGTTTTCTGCCGTTTTCATAGTTGTCTACTATAGTAGACAGTCAAAACCGGAAACTGAAAATTGGGAATTTCCGAGGTTATTCTATTATCTTAACAGATCCCGAAAAGTGACCGGCTGCTGTTAAAACGAATACGGTCTTGTTTTGAAATTCTCTTGCGCGGTGCGGAAATTTTCGGCCGCATCCATCGCGCGAATCCCGGCGTTCATCAAATCCAGCCGGCCGAAATACGCGACCATCATCGGGTCGAACGTATTGTCTGATGAAATCCATCTGTCTTCGCCGGAATTCGGCGCGCCGTATTTGTCCAGAACGCTTCGCCAGAATGCGAACCGACGCCGGTCCCGCTGGTCCTGGAATTTGTCCGCTTCGCCTTCAACGACGTCAATGTCGTTGTCGTACATCACGCGCCACACGATGTTGTCGGTCAGATTGGATGTGAAATGCACCGTAACGGTTTCGCCCGTCGATTCACGGACAAGGTGCACTTCAGACGCGTACATAAGGCCGCGCCTTTGCGCCAAGGTATTTATGCAGTTGGTAAGCTGTGCAGGCACGAATATTCCCTGCATTCGGCATTCGTAATCAAGGTTGATTTGCCAATCCCGCGGTATCGAATACACGATGGAATTTTGCTTTCGCGGCGCGTACAGCGACGGCATTCTGAAAAACAAATTGTGCACGGCTTCGAAATCCATGCCAAGCATCGCACCCGCAATATCAAAGCGCATGACGTCGGCAAAATCCGAACCGGGATTAAGAGCCACCGGCATCGCGACGGTCAAATCCAATTCGTCGGTCACCGTGATTGTTTCGTCCGCAAAAATATCGTGATCGGCAAAGCCGGCGTCCCAGGGTTCTACAGTCGGGCTCCACGGGTCCGGGGCGGCGTGTGTGTCTATAAACGTGTCGTCCCCCCAGTCGCCGAAATCACCGAACGCGTTCGCGTCGTTTGCCGCAAAACCGCAAACAAAGAGCATAGAGCATAAAGCATAGAGCATGGATGCTTTTTT
>Ga0123353_10002495_pt1 | contig 22895 bp, 24 predicted proteins | sample TergutLab28metaG_3_FD_92763 | JGI IMG/M metagenome (GOLD analysis project Ga0123353, IMG submission 92763) | Labiotermes labralis P3 segment gut microbial communities from Petit-Saut dam, French Guiana - Lab288 P3 | ecosystem: Host-associated > Arthropoda: Insects > Digestive system > Gut ... | reverse complement strand
GAAATAGACATTGTCCGGAGGTAGCCATGCCGGTTTTTCATACCGAAAAAGAAAAAATTTTGGAAGCGGTTTTATTTGCGTCCGGCGACGCGCTGTCCGCCGACAAGCTCGCCGAAATAATTGAAACCGATACTCCCGCCGCGCGCGGCCTTCTGCTTAGGATGGCCGGGATGTACGCCGCCGAAGGTTCCGGAATCCAACTGCACGAAGCCGAAGATACGTTCCGGCTGTGCACGAATCCAAAATATTACGAATTTGTGCAAAAGCTCCCCGGCAAGCCGCCGTTTAAACCGCTGACGGCTGCGCTGCTCGAAACGCTTGCTATTGTGGCGTTTAAGCAGCCGGTAACCAAATCGTTGATCGAAGATATACGAGGCGTCAATGCCGACCATGCGGTAAACAGATTAATGGAATACGGATTGATTGTAGAAACGGGCCGTCTTGACGCTCCGGGCAAACCGATTTTGTTCGGCACGTCGGAAGAATTTTTACGCTATTACGGAATGAACAGCCTCGAAAATTTTTTAGAAAACTTCGGCATAAAATAATTTGCGCCGCGCGAAAAAAAAATTGCTTTAGTATTCGATGACAAACTGCGAAATGCCGATTTTGCACTTCGAAAAATTCCTTAATGCCGGAATTATTCTCGCGCAAAATCTAGTTAATCATCAAATACTTTACAATTTTAAAAACGCCGAATAAATAAATCTTTTTTTGTTAATTATTAAACCGGATCGGACGATACAAATTTGTAGAGATTTGTTAATGACAAGGGGCTGTTATATATGTTCGGAAGCACGACAAGACTGACCGGGCTCACTACGGGAATGGATACCGCCGCCATGATCAAACAGATTATGCGCGCCGAAAGCATAAAGATGGACAGACTGCGCCAAAAACGTCAGGTTACCGAATGGCGGCAGCATGCATACAGAGACACGGCTGCCGTTCTCAGAGATTTTCAAACAAACATGCTTTCGCTAACAAGCTTGCAAAACAGCATAAGGCTTCCGGGCAATTTTAATACTCTGCGTGCCGGTGCCACTTCAAACGGAATCGAGACAACGGCCATCCGCACAAGGTTGACCGATTCGTCAGCCGTCGGAAGTTTTTCTTTTAAAGTTATTCAAACGGCGGAAAAAGACGCATACGCAGGCGCGACTATCCAAATGAGGATAAATGGCGGAACCACAGACACGGATTTTTCCGATACCGCACTTTTAAATAAAACGATGATCGTAAGCCTTGACGGCGGAAGAGAAGCGGAAATCAGATTCACTTCCGATTTGTTTACGCTTGGCGTGTTGGACACAGACAAAGTTAACGACATGCTCAGGAGCCGTTTCGGTGTTACTGCAAGCGATCCCGGCGCGGCAAAAATTTCTATGAGTTTGGCTCCCGGCGGGCCCCTGACCATTTTTGCCGGTCCGGGCCATACCGTAAAAATATTGGGCGGTACGGCACTAAAGGACACGGGCATTGCAGCCGGATCGGTCACGGAGTTTAACGAACTAATGTTGATGTCGTCGCTGATGCCGCCCGGATATTTCGACGGCGGCAACGACCCGGTCACGATCACGTTAAACGGCAGATCATTTACGGTAAATTCAACAGACACCCTCGCAGGCTTCATGAAGACGATAAACGAGAGCGGCATAGGCGTAACTGTTTCGTACGACAAATTGCGCGCCCGTTTAAAAATCGAATCAAACGAAACCGGCGCCGCAAACGCAATCGATTTTACCGGCTCCGCCGCGTTCTTTTCAGCGCTTAGCGGGGGAGATGTCAGCCGCATAAGCACCGCGCGGGACGCATTAATCGAATACAACGGCGTTGTTCTTGCCAGAAACGAAAACGAATTCGCACTGAACAACGTGCTTATCACATTGACCGAAAACGTAACGGCAAACCAAATATTCGAAGTGAATGTTACGCGCGACATTACGCAGACATTCGACCTGATAAAAAATTTCGTGGACGAATACAACAAGCTGATTGACGCCATCAACAAGCAGGTTACCACCCCGAGGCCGATGAGCGACAAATACAGCTATTACATGCCGTTAACAGACGAACAAAAAAACGCCATGAAAGACCGCGAGATAGAGCAATGGGATGAAAAAGCAAAAACCGGTATGCTGCACCGTGACGATATCCTTTCGTCGCTGCTACGCGAGATGCGGTCAATGGTATATGCGCCCGTTTCATATAAGGACGCGGACGGCAACGAAAAAAAGGTAGCGCTGTTCCATATCGGAATCACTACCTCAAGCGAAGACAAATATGTCGGCAAGCTCCAAATTGACGAACTGGCGCTTCGCCGCGCAATAGAAAATAATCCCGACGCGGTAAAAACCCTTTTTACAAAAGATTCTGAAATGTCGGGTGTTACCGTGTCGGACAGAAAACGCCGCCTTCACGACCAGGGAATCGGCGACAGGCTTAACGATATTATTAGAAACGCGATCGAATTCGGCGGGTCCATCTACGACCGAGCCGGAATAGAACGGACAAGCTCTTTTTCCAACAACGCGCTCCAAAGGCAGTTGGCCATGCAGGACAGCCGCATAAACGATATGCTCAAATATTTGATTAAACGCGAAGATTTTCTGTTCCGCACCTTTGCGCGCATGGAAGACGCGATGAGCAAAGCAAACACGCAAATGGGCGCATTATATTCGATGATCCAATAAGATGGATCTTTCCGGTTTAAATAACGAATTTATCGAAATTTCGCAAAAGTTGAGCAATATGTACAATGAATACATTTTGTCAGGCTTAAAGGAAAACGTCGAGGCCGACGCAGAAACATACGTCAATTTTATCAATATGCGCGAGCCTTTGATCCTGCGTCTATCAGAAATTAAAACATTAATAAACGAAATTCCCAATCAAGCAAAAGAAAATTTACAGGCCGTTATTAAAAAAGAAGCCGAATACCAAAAAACAGCCGTTAAATTGATGGATTCTGTTAAAGACAGCATTAAGCAGATTAACCTGGGGAAAAAAATAAACAACGCATACCTGCACAATTCTTAATTGCGGACGCCAAAGTTTTAACCATAGCAATAATTGCCAAACAGGAGGAAGATGAATATGGATGTTACCAATGTCGCGCCGGCATATGAGCCGCCGGTAGCAACTCCGCCGCAGGCTGCGCCGGAACCCGCGCCTCCGCCGCCGCCGCCCGCCGCCGAAAAACAACAATCGGCTCCGGCATCAATGGACGTGATCCAAAAGGTACTCGAGCAAGTCAACAAGTCGATTACAACTTACAACCGCGAAATGAACATTAGCGTCCACGAAAAGACGCAGCGTATCATGGTCAAGGTTATGGACACGGAAAAGAAAGAAGTTATCCGCGAGATTCCGCCTGAAAAAGTTTTGGACGCTTTCGCGCGGACACTGGAATTGGCCGGTATACTGCTTGACAAAAAACGCTGATTAAACGATTATCTATCCGTTTAAAATAGCGAGGCGGGATTTTTATGATTGCGGCTAATCCGTACGAAAAAATGATCGACAATGTTGTGCTTACCGCGTCCAAAGAAGAACTGACGCTTTTGTTGTACGAAGGCGCTATCAAGTTCTGCAATCAGGCGATGCAAGCCATAACAAAAAAAGACCATGCAAAGGCGCACGAGCTTATTATCCGCACGGAAGACATCATCCGCGAGTTCCAAATCACGTTGGACCGTCAATACGAAATCTCGAAATATTTCGACACCATGTACGACTATATGTACGGTCGGCTGGTTGACGCAAACATCGCAAAAGACGCCGCCATAGTCGAAGAGGTGCGCGACCTTATTCGCGAATTCCGCGATACATGGAAAGAAGCAGTAAAAATTTCCAGAAACAATTAAAAAAGCACGGATTCCGATGTAACCCGGGATCCGTGCTTTTTTTTATTAGTCTTGCGTGAGCTCCAAAGCCAAACTGAGCATGTATTCCACTGCAATGCGGTTTGTTACGAATATAATCGGGTCGTCGCCTTCCTGCACCGCGTAAAAATTGGCGTCGTACGTAAAATATTTATATGTGTGAATATTCCCGTCCGACATTTCGAACGAAACTGTGAACACAGGCGGTTCGGCAGGCACAAAAACCGGAATGTCGCGGTCGTAAACGATCGACAGCAGATTGCGGTAAAAAACACGCACCTGCCTGTCCGGGAAAAGCCTTCCGTTTACTACGGCAGTCATGTCGCCGGTACCGTCATTGGCTTCCTGATCCCTGATAAAAACGATCGTAATGTCGCATTTCCAGGGCGGGTCGCCGGCATAATCCACCGTTACGTTTTTGCAATCCCTTATGTCATGTAAAGCCGTGTGCCTTGCAACCAACTGGAACGCATCTATGTCAAAAAAATCTTTTATGTAATGATACGACGTTTTAAAAACGTACGGCTTGTCTGCATGCTTGCTGTAAATTGTGTCTCCGTCCGCCTCGTAGCCGAACAAAAGATGAATCCTGTTGTCAAAGTCTTCCAGTATCACTTCCAGTACAGGCTCGTGCAAACCGTATACGGAAAGATCCTCCGGATACATCTCGATTAATTCCCCAAAATAAAAATAATCGAAATTGATCAACACATTTGTTTGGAAGCTTGTATAGTACAGCTCCCGGTTCAAAAGCGGCGAAAGCATGAAAATGCTGATGGCATTGTATTCTTCATAAAGCGCCATCAAGTCCTCTTCCGTGCCGCGGTACAGGCACTCAAGCAGCGGCCGGCCTTTTTGGTTGACATATACATGCTTGATTTCCGTAAGAGTCAACTCCGGCAAATACTTATCGATAAAATAATCTTCGTCGAATGTATATCTTTCTCCGAGGTACGCCGGCATCAAATACAGCGAGTCGTCGCCGCTGACCATAAAATACATCTGTTCCCTGTCGGGAGTTTTATTTCCCACATACAATGTCATAAACGTGCCGTCGCGGTATTTTCCGACGACAACCGCCTCCGCCGGGTCAAGCCCGTATTCGGCCGGATCATCAACCTCGGTCAAAAACCTTTCGTCCGCCACCAAATTATGAAACGCGCGCACCATGTTGATCACGTTGTAATCGTTAACAGGAAAATCCGGATCGTCGGCGTAAATCCATATGACGCTGTCTTCGATGCCCGCAAACGGCTCGCTCTTTAGAGTAAATGTGCGGCCGTTTGATGTAAACGAAACGCTTTCTATATCGCTTTCTTTTCGATCCACCAAAACAACGGACAGTTCTTCCGGCTGCTCCGCTTCATCTTCGGGCTGCACACGGCCGCTTTGCCAAACGTACACTGCAAGCAGAGCGGACATCACTAACGCCGCTCCCGCAAGCGCTATCAAGCTTTTTGTCGTTTTTTTCATTTGTCTGCCATTCATTTCACGGACAAAAGCATTTTAAACGTCCGCGCCTTTCCGATTCATTTTAGGGAACCTCTATTAACCCGGCTGAGAAAATTTTTAATCTTTTCGGATGAACCAACGAAGGATTAAAAATTGGACGAAGCGGTGTTTATTGAGGTTCCTTTTATGCCTAATTATTTCTTCTAAGCATCCAAACCACAAAACCCGCCGCCATCGCCGCAACAGGCAGCACGATGCAGGATATGACCATCAGTTGGTTCGCCTGCGATTGATTCAAGGTGAGCGGCACAATCACGGGCGGCGTCCTCGACGGTATGTAAATGCCTTCGGAGCGTTCGACAAGCCAGTTCGCGCTGTTGATTATAAAATCCCAGTTGATGCTGTCGGAAAATTCGTCCTCAAGCCAATACGCGCACCCCAACACAACCATTTTTGTCGTGTATATGTCGTCGACAAAAAACGTCTCTTCAATAGCAACAGCCAAGTCGAACGGACCGTCTACGTCCCCCGGCTCCTTTTCCGTTGTCGTCGCCATGATATTAACCTTGCCGTACGCTCTGCGCGAAGTTGAAACCAACGATGTTATTTCGGTTCCGGGCCTCCGCAAATCCAACGTTTCTATTCCCGTGCCCTCGGGCGTAAACATCGTTTCGAAGCTTGTCACGAAATTATTTGTAATCGGATGCGGGCTTATTATGGGAAATAAAATTACGGGATACCCGGGATAATGATACCGCGTATCGCCTTCGACGATTATATAACTCCCCATCCTCACACCGAAACCCGCAAGCAGACTGTCGAACATATCAAACCTTCGGCTGCTGTCCATGCGGCCAAGCGCGAAAATCGCCCTGCCGTTGTTTTCCAAATATGTCCTGACGCCGATCGCTTCGCTTTCCGTCCAGTCCCTGCCGGGCGTGGTAATAAACAGCAGGTCGCAGTCGTCCGGCACGGCTTCCTGAACCAAATTTATTTCTCTTACAGAAAAATTCGCCATTTCAAGCTTGCTGATCAAATTGGCCGAAAGCGGCATTTCCGCATTGCCCGTAACGACATACATGACGGGGATGTTATCGGTTAAAACATACCTTATGGCATTTGAAATCTGCGGCTCGATGTCGATGCTTGTTATCACATAGTCCCATATGTTGTAATCGATTTCGCGCGTGAACATTTCGGAGGTTTGAATAATTTTAAAACGCTTCGCGCTTTCGACAATTATGCTGCCGATTTCCACTCGGCCGCCCTGCGCGTAGCCTTCAACAAACAGCGGGTTTAACAGGGGGTCGCGGTATTCGAGGCGTATATGCGCAGACGACGCCGCGTACTCCTCGAGAAGCTGCTGCACCATGACGTCTTCCTGTCCTGTAGGAAACAGCGCGTACAATGTCACGTCGTCTTTGAGCGTCGTTAAAAATGTTTTGGAATAGGATGACAGGCTGAACAATTGGTCGCCGGTCAAATCTTTTTTTACGTTAAGCTGACCCGCCACGAGGTTGACCGTGACGAACAGCCCGACCGCAAGCAAAATCATGACCGTGGACATCGAACCGTATCTCAGGCGTTTGTCCTTAAATGCGTTTATCAGTTTTTTCATCAGCGCCACCTCCTTTTTTCAATAACGTTTACGGTCAGGTATATGAACACCAGCGCGAACGTGACGTAATAAACCACGTCGGACGTATTCATTATACCGTTGACAAAATATCCGTACCTCGAATAAAGCGAAAACCATTGCAGCGTTTTTATAATGAAGCCGTCAAAAATTAAGTTGTTGTAGAGGTATATGCCGCCCGCCGCCAAAAAGCCGACCAACGCGACCGCCGCCGCAGCGAATACATTTTTTGTGCTGTTGTACATCACGAACGCCACACCCAAAATAATTAAAGCCAAAAACACGAGCGAAGCCAAGGTTGTGGCCGGCATGCTGATTGCGATGAAATCCATCATAAAAAAAACAAAAAGCACGGCGAATGTAGCAACCGCAGAAATAATTTGGTTGTCCGTTAAAACGGAAATGAAAAGGCCTACGGCGATAAACGAAGCGCCCAGCAGGAAAAATCCGAAAAACGCGCCCATAATTTGCCCCGTCGGCAATGATCCGTACCGCGAAAGCAAAAGCGGGAACAGTCCCGTGATCAATAATCCGAATAAAAACAAGGCGGTCGCCGCCAAAAATTTGCCGATTACGATTTTTCCGACCGAAAGCGGGCTCGTGTACAGCAACTGATCGGTTTTGTGCCGCACTTCTTCCGCGAAGAGACGCATAGTGAGCGTGGGTATCATTATGAAGAAAACGATCGTCACGCCCGAAAGCACCGCCTGGTATTGCGGTGACTGCGCATATACGCAGTACAGCGCAAAATATATGCCCGTGAGCAAAATCATGAACATGAGGAACAAATAGCCGGTCATTTGTGTAAAATAAGCGCGGATTTCTTTTTTGAATATCGAAACCAATTTATTTTTCCTCCTCTGCGGACCCGCCGGTTATCTGTAAAAATATTTCTTCGAGCGTCATGTCAAGCGACTTCATTAATAATATGGGCAGATTGTTTTTTGCCATGCATTTGAACACCGCTTCACGTATGTCTATGTTTTCGTCGCCGGACAAAACGACGTCCCATGTGCCCGGCTCGCGGCTGACATCCGCCGTCAGGCTTTTAATAATAGGCGCGTCCTTAAAAGCGCTTATTATCTGCTCCTTGCCGCCTTTGATGCGCGCCTGCATCCGCCTACCTGACGTAAGCCCCGCCGAAAGTTTTTCAAGCGTGTCGCTCGCGACAATTTTTCCCTTGTTTATAATCATGACGCGGTCGCATACGGCGCTCACTTCCTGCATTATGTGTGACGAAAGTATGACCGTATGTTTTTTGCCCAGTTTTTTTACGACATCGCGCATTTCGATTATCTGCTTGGGGTCGAGCCCGATTGTCGGCTCGTCCATTATGATCACTTTCGGGTTGCCCACCATCGCCTGCGCCAGCCCGACGCGCTGCCTGTACCCGCGCGATAAATTTTTTATCAGCCTTTTGGACATGTCTTCGATCCTGACCGATTCTTTTATGCGGCTAAGCATTTCGGGCCGCTCCGATTTTTTTACGTTTTTTATGTCCGCAACAAAATCCAAATATTCGTCCAGCCTCATGTCCCCGTAGACGGGCGGCGTGTCGGGCAGATAACCGATGTTGGATTTTGCGGCTTCCGGCTCCGCCACGATATCCGCGCCGTTTATCACGACCTCGCCTTCCGTCGCGGCTATGTACCCGGTAATTATGTTCATTGTTGTTGTTTTGCCGGCGCCGTTCGGCCCTAAAAAACCGACGATTTCGCCGGCCGCCACCGAAAAACTTATGCAGTCGAGCGCTTTGTGCTGCCCGTATGTTTTTGAAAGGTTGCGAACTTCTATCAAAACGACCACTTCTTCCCGAAATATTTTGCCGTGTCATTATAGCAAGATTAAAAATAAATTGATGAACAAAATGTAAATTAATGTACGGCAAAAAAAACGCCCGCTGCATTCGCAGCGGACGTTAACGGATTGCCGTTTAATTTTCGACGGTTAATTTTAAATTAATATAATCGCTAACATTTATTTTCCGTACGACTTTTCGATTTCTTCGCGCAAAATTTTTACGTAGCGTTTGACGCGGTCTTCGTCGTTTCTAATCGTGTAGACGTCGCGCTGCGTAAATTCTATTTTGCACCCTTCCGCGCAGCGGAGGGTGTTTTTTATGCTTGCGCGAAACGCGCCTTCATCGAAGCCGTTCGCGTCGCTTAAAAAATTTGCGGCGGGCTTTCGGTGATAAATAATTTTTTTGCCGGCGAGCTCGCGGCCCATGTAAGCCTCGTCGCACCACGGCGAAATAGAAAGCTTGCGCAGGTTTTTTGATTTCGACAGGCTGTTTTCCCAAAACGGGTGCACCGCTTCGCAGCAGCCGTAAGACATCAAACCGTACGCGTCGGTTACTTTTTTATAGTACGGAAAAATAAACTCCCCGAACATTTCGGGAGACATGCAAACTGTTTCCTGCGAGTCCGCAAACCCCCAGATTTCGCTCACCTTATAAATTTCTTCCGGCGGCTTGGCCGCAGGCAAACCGTCCGTAAAACAATACGTCCCGTTGCCGAGACCCTCGGGGCCCGCCGTAGATCCCAGCACGCCGTTCGATTCCAGTTTGCCGAAAAATTCTATGCAGTCATTGGAAAGGTTTTCCATCATTTTGCGGAACAGATCCGGATAGTCGTATATCGACGTCAGTATCGTCTCGAGGCTCATCACATGCACGAGCCACTGAGTAAGCACGCAATACAGCGAGCGGCCCGAAATTTTCGGCGGCAATATGTCGCCGAACAAATCGTTTACGTATTCTATGTGCGCGTTTACCGAATCGGCCTCCGCTATATGAATCGATGATTTTTTCAGCAAATGAAAATCTTTTTCCAAATCATTTATCTGCGGGACAAATTGGTGGCCGAGACTGCCGGCTGCATGTTCGACCTTTAAATCGATGTCAAACGGTTTGAAATGCGCGCCCCTAAAAACCGAATAATACGGCACGACCGGAGTGTCGTCGCCAAATTCGGTAAACGGGATCAAATGCGAAACCATCGAGTGTTCCATCGAACGCGCCTTTTCAGATTCGCAGCGCAGGCGGCGCGGCACGACCTCGCTGCCGAAGGTCCACAACTCGACGGTAACCATCGGGCTTTCGCCTTCGCAATCGTTGTGCTTTGTCCAACGCCTGAACAGTTCGCGCATTTTGGGGCTCTCGGCTGTTTCGCGCTGCTTAAAGGCGAGCTCCCTCAATATGTCCGCGTCTTTTTGCGGAATGTCTTTAACCATAAAAAACCTCCTGTTTATCCGATCCCGATCATTATCTTGCCCTTTACGTCAGCCGGGTTTTTAAACATTTCAAACGCTTGCGCCGCTTCGCTTAAAGGAAACACCCTGTGAATCATTTCGGGATCGAAACGCAGCTTGCCCGAGGCGAACGCATCGGCGGTGAGCGTCCACTCTTCGCCCGGAAACGGCGCGGAATAACTCATCCACGAGCCCGTGAGAGTAAATTCTTTTCTGTGCATCTCCTCGAATTCTTTCGGCGAATACGAAAGGTCGTTTGCAGGCGTGCCAATAAAACAAACCGAAGCTTTTTTTGCCGCCAAAACGAACGACATCCGCATGGTTTCGACCGAGCCCGCCGTTTCGAAAACATAATCGTAAAAATTTTCTCTGTAATGCTGCACAGACGGGTTTATCGTTTCGTCCGCGCCCATTTTTTTTGCGAGCGTTAATTTTTTATTTGATATGTCGAAAACCGTCAAATGCGCGGCGCCGAATATTTTTGCCCACTGCATCGTAAAAAGCCCGATGGTGCCGCCGCCCAGTATGCACACGTTTTTGCCGCCCGTATAATTTACCCGTCTTAAACCGTGCAGCGCGACGGTGGACGGTTCGAACATCGCTCCCTGTTCGAAGCCGATGCCGTCACCGAACGGGACGGCGTTTTCTTCAGGCAGGCAGACATACTCCGCGAACCCGCCTTGCTGCCGCGAACCGATAAATCCGTATTTGCCGCAGAGCGCGTAATTGCCGCACCTGCAGTCACGGCAAGACATGCACGGCAGCAACGGCGCGCACGCGGCGCGCTTACCCGCCAGCCCGTCTGATACGCCCTCGCCCGTTTCGGTAATTATTCCGGAAAATTCGTGGCCCAGCACGATCGGGTACGAATGTGCCGCGCCCCGAAGCACCCTCGGTATGTCTGAGCCGCATATGCCCGCGCACTTTACTTTAATTTTTACCTGCCCCGGCCCGGCCTGCGGCTCGCGCCAATCGCCGTAAACCAAATTGCCGGGTGATTGAAGCACCGCGGCCTTCATTCGCAGACCGCCTTCCTTTTTGCCATTTTAAACCGCGTGACCTCGTCGCGGCTTCTTTCTTCCAAAACAGACTGAATAAACACGATCCTTTTTTCGAGCTTGGGTATCGTCACGTTTTGCAATGCGTTCGCCCGTTTTTGCGTTTTTATTATGGCGGCGGCAAGCCTGTACGCCGTGTTTTCCGCTTCCGCCAATTTAATGATCACGTCTTTCGCATCGTTAAATTTTTGAAATGTTTTGTCCAGCGAAACCGTCGTGTTATTAAAATTATAAACGAGTTTATTTTTTACGGAATTTTCGTAGTTGACGGACGGAAGCTCGACGCCCATGATGCTCCTGACAAAAATGCTCACGGACTCTTCAAGCGGCGTGCCGCCGCTTATCCGCTCAACCATTGATATTCCCATCTCGATATTTGCCTGCTGCAAAGCCGCATACGCAGACAAAAAAATAGCGCAAATTTTTTCGCGCAGTTCCGCCGCTCTGCTGTTTAGGTCAGTCATTTCACGCATGAGCACGGTCTTTTTTTTGTCGAGCAGATCGTAGCCCTGCTTCGATAAACGCAGGGAATTTTTTGCGGCAATCAAGTTGCCCTTTGTTGGAAACTCGGCTTGCTCCATTAATTTTCCCCTTGAAAAAATTCTTCGGTTATTTCGGGCGGCATCCTGTTCAATTCCGATTTAGGCAGCAGGCGCAGACAATCCCAGCCGATGTTCAGCGTTTCTTCCATGGATCTGTTTTCATATTTTTTTTGACCGATAAAGCGTTCTTCAAACATTTTTCCGTACGCAATATATTTTTTATCTGTTTCCGATAATTCTTCCAAACCTATTACGGACGCAAGCGCCTCCGCTTCTTCCGCTTTTGCGTACGAAGCCGTAAGCTGGTTGGCGAGGGCCGGGTGGTCGCGGCGCGTATATTTATCGCCTATCCCGTCCTTCATTAGCCTCGACAGCGACGGCAGTACCGCAATAGGCGGATACACGCCTTTTAAATGCAGCCTGCGGTCCAACACAATTTGCCCTTCGGTAATATAGCCGGTTAAATCCGGCATGGGATGTGTTATGTCGTCGTTCGGCATCGTAAGGATCGGTATCTGCGTAACGGAACCGGACGAACCCTCGACGATCCCGGCGCGTTCGAACAGAGACGCGAGCTCCGAATATAAATAACCCGGATAGCCTTTTTTGCCGGGTATTTCGCCGCACGACGACGAAACCTCGCGCAGAGCCTCGGCATACGACGTCATGTCGGTTATAACCGCCAAAACATGCATGTTTTTTTCAAACGCCAAATACTCCGCGGCGGTAAGCGCGAGCCTCGGAGTGATAAGCCTTTCCGCAATCGGGTCGCTCGCAAGGTTTACATACATTACGACTCTCGAAAGCGCACCGCTTTCCTCGAATGTTTGCCTGAAAAAATCCATAGTGTCGCGGCTGACGCCGATCGCCGCAAAAACCACGGCAAAATTTTTGCCGTCCTCGCCTTCGGCAGACGCCTGCCTTACTATCTGCGCGGCAAGACGGTCGTGCGGCAGGCCGTTGCCGGAAAAAACAGGCAGCTTTTGCCCGCGGATAAGAGTCGCCGTGCCGTCGATTGCGGATATGCCTGTCTTTATGTAGTTGCGCGGGTAAACCCGTTTGACGGGGTTGATCGCCGAGCCGTTAATATCTTTTCTTGTCACGGGAAAAATATCGCCGCGTCCGTCGCACACCCGGCCGAGTCCGTCAAATGTCCGTCCCAATATATCCGCAGACAGCCCCGTTTCCATCGGCCTGCCGGTAAAGGCGCAAACGGAGTTGCCGTTTGAAATGCCGTCCGTCCTGCCGAAAACCTGAACGACAACCCTGCCGCCCGATATTTTTATTACCCTGCCTATCAATTGCTCTTCGCCGTAAACGCCGCGGTCGGCTTTTATGCGGACAAGCTCGTCGAAGACTGGATTTTTTACCCCGTCCAAAAACATCAGCTGACCGTTTAACTCGCTGAATCCTTTATACTCCATACCGGTTCTCCGTTTTATTAACGATCCCGTCAAAAACCAAGTCGATTTTTTCGTAATATTTTTTCAGTCCGTCGTCGGAACCGTTTTGCTTTTCATATTTTAATCCGATAATCTCGTCGAAAATCCCCGAGCGCCTTAACGCATCGACATGCGCTCCCTTCGCCAAAATTTTTTTGCATGTTTCATCCAAATAAATTATAAGTTCAAGCATTTTCACCTGTTTGGCAAGCGGTGTGTACGCGTCCGTTTCGTGGCGCGCATTCTGCTGGGCAAACCCGATCCTTATTACGCGCGCGACTTCGAGCGTCAGCTGTTTTTCGTCGGGCAGAATATCCGCGCCTATCAGCTTCGCAATTTCTAATATTTCGTTTTCCTCGCACAGGATTTTAATTATTTTTGCGCGGTTTTTCATAAAATCCGTGCCGGCGTTGGCCTTGTACCAAGGCTTCAATTCTTCCGTGTATTCGCTGTAGCTCTCTATCCAATTTATCGCGGGATAATGCCTCGCGTATGCCAGCGTCCTGTCAAGCGCCCAAAAACAGCGTACGAACCTTTTGGTGTTTTGAGTGACCGGCTCGGAAAAATCCGCGCCCTGCGGCGAAACTGCGCCGATAATCGTCACGGAGCCGTCCGTCCCGTTTAAATTTTTTACATAACCCGCCCGTTCGTAAAAACCGGAAAGCCGCGAAGCCAAATACGCGGGATAGCCTTCCTCCGCCGGGATTTCTTCCAAGCGGCCGCTCAATTCGCGCAGCGCTTCCGCCCACCTGGACGTAGAGTCCGCCATCAGCGCGACATGATAGCCCATGTCCCTGTAAAACTCCGCTATCGTTATGCCCGTGTAAATGCTCGCTTCCCTTGCTGCAACCGGCATGTTGGACGTGTTCGCAATCAATATTGTGCGGTCCATCAGCGGAGAGCCGGTACGGGGATCAATCAATCCGCCGAACTCTTCTAAGACCTCCGCCATTTCGTTGCCGCGCTCGCCGCAGCCGATGTAAACGATTATGTCCGCGTCGGCCCATTTCGCAAGCTGATGCTGCGTCATGGTCTTGCCTGTCCCGAAGCCTCCGGGTATCGCCGCCGTCCCGCCCTTTGCTATCGGAAACAGCATGTCGATGATGCGCTGCCCCGTAACGAGCGGCCTGTCGGGAGCGTATCTTTCTTTGCAAGGTCTCGGCGTGCGAACCGGCCAATGCTGGGCGAGCTTAATTTCTTTTACGCCGCTTGGCGTGCTTATCAATGCAAGCACGTCGTCAGTCGAATACAAGCCGTTACCCGAAACGGACAGCACGCTGCCGCCCGTTCCCGGCGGCACAGTTACTTTATAAACGACGGACGGGGTTTCGACTGTTTCGGCGATGGTCTGCCCTTCAAAAACCGTTTCGCTCGGCGCTACGCAAAAGTTTACGCTCCACTTTTTTTCGCTTGCGCCGCTTGCCGTTTTTTTTGCTCCGGCTTCTATATAAATGCCGCCGCAAGATTTTAACGGCCGCCCTATTCCGTCGAACACGTTACCCGCCATGCCCGGCGCAAGGCAAACCGACAATGGAACGCCCGTGCCGCGCACTGCGTCGCCGGGCTTCAAACCCGATGTGCTTTCGTATACCTGCACCGTGGCGCAGCCGCCCCGCAGCGAAATAACTTCCCCTTCAAGCTCGGACGCGCCAACCTTTACCGTTTCTGCCATGCAAAAATCCGAGCCGCCGCTTACGGTTATTACGGGACCGTTGATGCCGATAATTTCGCTCATGATTCAAAAAACAGCAGGCGTTCGCCCGCTTCCGCCAATAAATTTTCGAATGTCATGTCGGCTTTGACCCGGCCGTCTTCCGCAAGCAGGCAAAAACCGCCGATTATTTCGTCGCCGGCGGTTTGAATCCGCAGTCCGAATTGATTTGCGGAACGCTTGATCAAATCGGCGTCCCGTTTCGTTACCGCAACGCCGTTAAATTCTCCGCCGTATTTTTCAACTGCGCACTTAATTTTTTTATTTAAAAATTCTAAATAATTTTCGGATTCGGCAAATGATTTTAATTCGTTCCGCGCTTCGGCAAAAAGTTCGCATAAAATATCTTTGCGCTTTAAATTAAGCCTGCGCTTTGATTCGTGCAGGACAGCGTTGATCTTTTTGTTTATTTCGCGGTCGGTTTCGTATTTGGCGTTTGACACAAAGTCGTTTGCCTCGTTTTCCGCTTCGATTATCATTTTGCCTGTTGCGGAAACAATTTCTTTTTCGGTTTCGCCGCGCGCGGCCAAAACCTTCCCGTCCGCCGCATGGAGCACGGTTTCCCTGAAAAACCCAAGCTTGTGTTTAATATTCACTTAAACGCTTCCTTTGAAAAATCTCTTTAAATAATTTTCGCCTCGCCCGCTCCCGTGCCTGTCCGGAATTTCCGCAAGCAGCGGCAGCTTGTGCTCCGCCCTGAACTTGTCGAAAACAGCCGGAAAATTTACGGCAAGCTTTTCCGTAATGATTATTATCCCGATATTTTTATCCGCCGCGGCTTTTTCGAGCGCTTCGCAAACTTCGTTTTCCGTGTGCGCCACCGTGCCTTTTATGCCGACGAGCCGCAGTCCGGTTTTTGTGTCAATGTTGTCGCTTATCAAATGCATCAGCATCGTCTTTACACATTGTTTAATATCATGAACGAAATGAGCAGGCCGTATATTGCTATCCCTTCCGCCATTGCGACAAAAACCAGCGCTTTGCTCATAATGCCTTCGTTTTCGCTTATCGCGCCTATTGCAGCCGTAGCGGCGGGACCTACCGCCACACCCGTACCTATGCACGCCAAGCCGGTAACAATCGCGGCTGCCAAATATGCCGCAGCCGTTGCTGTATCCGAAACCGCAGCGGCCTGCTCCGCCGCAAACGCTTTGCCCGAAAAAATAAACACAGAAGAAAAAACAAAAACCGCCGCAAACGAAATCAAGTTAAAAAACAGCGCCCGTTTGCCGCGTCCCGCTCCGCGGCCGCCCGCCCTAAAATAAATTTGCGGAACAATTATCGTAGACGCGAACAATATGCTTATTAAAACTATGGTCATTTGACCGCCTCCTTTTTTAAGCTCGGCGTGAACGGTTTTCCGCCGCTTTGGTAAAAACGGCTGAACAGTTCGTAAAAATTTAAACGAAGCACCTGTATGCCGACCAACAGTCCTTCGATGGCAATGACAAGCAAATTACCCAAAACTATAAAAGCTATATGCGACAATCCCGATGAGTTCCGCGCAAGAAGGGCGACCACCGCCATCATTCCGGCGTGCGTCAGCGCGAACGCGCCAACGCGCACAAAAGAAATCGTGTTAGCCGCATATGACAATAACACCTCATACAATCCGATCACCGTTCCGACCGCAAACATTCCCAATCCTTCGGAAAGAAACCTCTCCCCCTTGATTATCCTGCAAAAGGGCTCCCTTAACGCGACGACCAGCAGCGGCAGGCAAGCCGCGGCGACAAACAGCCCGTTTACGGATTTATTTCCGTATACGGACATATAAATCGCAAGCACGACGGCTCCGTAAAAAATAAATCCCGATATACCGTTCGGATCCAAAAAAAATTTTAACATGTCGCGTTTTTTTAAAGCGTTGACAATGTTTAACGCCATAGACATGAGTATAAGGCCCGCGCCCACCGCGACGGCAAAAAGCAGCGTGCCGATTATGTCTTCCGCCGGTTTTTTAAGGTAGGCGCGAAGGACGTCTTCGAGTCCGAAAACAATACCGTAGACAAAACCGAAAATCATCCCGGAAAATCCCGCTGCCGCCATTATGCCTCCGAGCGGGTTCTTTTTTGTTGCGTAAAGAAGCAGCCCGATTACGGCAAGGCAAATGCCGTGGCCCGCGTCGCCGAACATAATACCGAAGAGCAGAGTGTAAACGACCGCCATTATCGGCGTGGGATCCATCTCGCCGTATCTCGGCAATCCGTACATTTTAACGAAAAATTCGAAAAGCCCGACAACGGGCAAATTTTTGAGGCGTGTCGGAGGCAGATCCGTTTCGGGATCGCCTCTTACGTATTCCCTCGAAAAAAATGTCAGCCCGTAACCGCTCAGTTCTGCGGCCATCCTCTTTGCATCCTTGCGCGTCGTCCAGCCGACGTAAATAAAGTTTCCCTGCGCCGTAACCGCCGCATTTTTACGCAAGCCGTATACATCGTTAAGCCTCATTATTTTTTCGCACGCCGCGCGCAATTCGGCGGGATCATGCTCCGGCTCGGCAGACGCGCAAACGTCCGGCTCACTAAGCAAACTTTCCGTTTCGGCAAGCTTGTTTTTCCAATATTCGGCGGCGGCGGAAATCATTTCGTTTTTTGCGCCGTTATACGCATCCGCCAGATCAAACGTTTCGAAATGCAGCGAGTTGAATATCGAGCGAACCTTGTCCGAAAACGGTGCGGGCGTGAAGTATACGCCCCACACAAAATCGCGGTCCGTTTCGCTTTCGGCGAAGAGTATTTCCGGCTCGCCGTATAAAAATGATTCGAACTGCATGTAGTTTGCCCTGGGCATGCATCCGAACGCATAGTTGATGTGCTTGAAAGACTCCAGCTTGTTAAAGTCAAAATCGAGCCCCGAAAAATGCGAAAGCAGACTATAGTTTTTGCCGCACTCTTCTTTTTTTAGCCTAAGCTCTTCTTTGTTTTTTTGGCTCGCCAAAAAATTTATATGAGCCGATTCGACTGTTTTTACGGCGCGGTCCGCGTCTATTTTTATACAGTCGGCCTTGGTTCTGTCCCGCCGTTCAAGCGATGCGAGCAGATCCGCCGCCATCCGCGCATGTTCGGCAAACGGATTGGGCATTGAAAAAGGGCGCAATCCGTCGATTGCGCCCATTTTTTTTGCGGCGTTTTCAAATTGAATATCATAGGCCGAAAGACATCCTTCGGTTATAGTGTCGAGCAGGTCGATAGGTCCGGTTATATTTATGTATTTCATTTTTTCTATCATGACAATGCCGTCCGCATAAGGGCGCCTTTCCGTCAAAGCATTTTTAGCAAATTTAACAAATTAACAAATTAACAAATTAACAAATTAACAAATTAACAAATAAGCTGCGACAAAATGGAACCCGCCGCAAGCCCGTATCTGACCCCTTCGATCACGGTCGTCAGGTTTTTTATCTCTATTTCCAGATCGAAAAGAAAAGAAACAGCGCAGGCCGGAGTATCGCGGCATTTGCCTGCGGTTTGGGCCAAAAGTTTTTGCATGTGCAAATCAAATTTTCTTTCGGGTTTTGTAAAGTCCCCGAAAATATTTTTGTAAGCCGTAGACTGAATCTTCTCCGTAAATAAATCTTCGTGCGCACATTCCGCCAGCTGCCTGATATCACTTGGCTTAAGCCGGTAATGGATCGGTATTAGATATGTGTATATCCTTGCGTCGTTTATTCCGAAAAAAAATTTTAAACGGTACATCCAAATTATGTTGCGTATATCGATTTCTTCGCCGGTCAGTTTATCCATTGCCGCTTTGCTTTTTTTCCCGAGGCTGCCGGCAAATTTTTTAAGGCGGAGATAATAATATAGATCCAACTGAGTCTCTATGGCGAAAATCGATTTGTTTTCTTCGTATGCCGCCGTTATCATCGGATAGAACGGCGCTTTTTTTAAGCTGTCGACAAATGTTTCCAAATTGTCCGCCGAGGCCAATTTATGCGCGTCGGTCCGTATATATTTATTAATAAACGCCGAAAGTTCAAAAACCGCGGTGTGCGGGTTTTTATCGCGGATGCCGCACATAAGGAGTTTAATGAATGTATGCGGATGCCGCTCGAACAGCCGATCCATAAAAAAGCGGTATTTTTTTTCGTAAAAAAAGCATCCGATATTTTCGTAAGCGTAATAAATAACCGGCGCGAGCATTTGCTCCAGCGCGCCCCTGTGCGTGCCTCCGTTTTCTGCGGCGGGCATTAAAAAACTGTAAAACGGCTGTTCGGCAATAAAAACCCCGACTTCGTCCACCGTTTTTAACGAGCATAGATATTCGTAGTCTTTCCGCTTGAGCAGTTTGCTTCGCATCGCGAAGATTTTTGCGTTTACCGCGTAAAAATTCATGCTTCGGCGGCTAATACCGCTTCACGCATTTTTGCGACAAGCTTTTCGCGCTCCATATCGTATTTTGCTTCCGTAGTAATAATCTTTATTTCCGTATCGGCTGTTATTTCGGCTATTTCGCGCTCGCTTTCAAACTCGCGCAATTTTTGATAATTTTCGGCTTTTTTTTCTGCGTCAAGCTTGATTTGCGCGATACGAAGGCCGGCTTCCCTTTCAATCAACAACCGCAGGCTTTCTTTTTCAGTTTCCGCGGCTCCGATACGCCCGTCGGCCTCTTCTTCTATTTCAATGAGAGACGTTATTATGTTTATGTTATCCATTTTTTATTCCGTCGCATAGTTGTCGAAATAACCGCGCACCCAAACCACGGGCGTCCCCTTGTCTCCGCTGCCGCTGACCAAATCGCAGAGGCTGCCCAAAAGATTGAAAAATTTTCTTGGCGTAGTGCCCTCGTTATAAGGATTGTCGTCGGATTTTTGCCTGATCATTTCGCGGACTGCTTCCGATTTTGCTTCGCCCTTTAAGTCCGCTAAGTATTGGTCGGCCACCATTTTTATTTTTATTTCGTTCGGCATGCCCCCGAGCCTTTCGGTAAACGCCGGCGACACGACCGGGTCAGCAAACTCCCATATGCCGCGCTCCGGATCCTTGTAGGCGCCGTCGCCGTAAACCATGACTTCCGGCCTTACTCCGGTTTTGCCAAAAATTTTATCCTGCAGTTCGTATATAAAGGCTTCGCATTCGCGCGGGAAAAGTTTTAATGTGTCGTCCGTGGCGAGGTTTGAGCCCAGGACGCCGTATTTTTCGTTAAAGCCGCTGCCGTTAACCGAAGCGCTCATCACGTCGGACAATGTATACACCGTTTTCGCCCCGGCTTTAAGCAGCCGTTTTTGCGTGATAAACCTGTTTTGAATGTCCGCGGCCAAAACATGCGGAGTCAATTTTAAAATGTCCCTCGGATTGGACGAAACATAGACCGACGCGCCCGCGGATTCGTACAGTTCTATGTAGTCCACACCCGTAAACGGATGCAGGTATGTGCCCGCGAGCTTTTTATAAACATCCGCGGGGACCGGCCCCGGCGGCATCGCGTCCGCAATGTCGTCGTACAGTTCCATGTCCGCCAGCGGATTGCCCTGCTCGTCCGCAGGAAAAGCCAGCAGCACATAAACTTTTTTTGCGCCGGCGGTTATTCCCTTTAAAATATTTAAAAAACGGTTGCGCGACATGATGGGGAACACTACCCCGACCGTGCCGCCCGGATATTTTTGTTTGATGTCCTCGGCAATATCGTCTATCTTTACATAATTTTTTTGCGCTTTCCCTACCACCGCTTCGGTAACGGCGATTATATCGTCGGGCTTAAGCTCCGTGCCCTCCGCCGCCGAAGCCGCCGCCAACTGTACGGCGACCAATTCCGCAAGCGGATCGCCCGGGTTGATGATGGGCATTCGGAGACCCTTCGCCTGCGCGCCAATGTAACGCATGCCTATCTTCCTTTCGTGTATGCAATAACCCGGACATTTTATTATTCTTTACAAATAAATTCAAATAGTTGTTATAATCGGTCGCAAGCCGACCGTTTTTCAATACGCAAAAACACCGAAGGTGATTCTGTGCAAGGAAGAAACACCGAAGGTGATTCTGCGCAGGGAGTTTATAAATGCTTTACAATAAAATATTTTAATGGGAGGAAATTGCATGGCTTGGGACGAATCGCTCAACACCGGCATTGAAGAAATCGACACGCAGCATAAGCAATTAATCGAGCATGCGGAAAATTTTTTTGAAAAGGCCGGCGGCAACCTCGCTCAAAGCGAAATCAACGGGATGCTGGTTTTTTTGGAATCGTACGTGCTCCAGCACTTTTCGTTCGAAATCGCGTTGCAGCGCGAAAAATCTTATCCGGATGTAAACGCGCACGAACGGCTGCATAAATATTTTATTGATGATTTTAACGACTTGAAGGACCGCATCGACTCCGAAGGCATCTCGCGTGAAATAATCGACGAGGCGAGCAAATTTTTAATTAACTGGATAATCGAGCACATCAGCCTCGAAGATAAAAAATATGCCGAACATTATTTAAAAGCGTAAAAAATTTTGCCGGTCAAAATAAATCCGGCGTTGTTTAGAAAAAAAAGGAGACGGATCATGTTATATAAGGAATACGGAAAAACCGGAAAAAAGTTAAGCTCGCTGGGCTTCGGGATTGCGCGCATGCCTATGATTTACGATGCGGACGGCAAGGCCGCGGGCGTGGACGACGAAAAGGCGATACCGTTGATCGACAAGGCGCTTGAGCTTGGCGTAAACATATTCGACACGGGCCACTATTACATGGACGGCTTCAGCGAAGGTTTCACAGGCAGAGCGTTTAAGGGGCGGCGCGACAAGGTTTTCATTTCGACTAAAAACGGATCGGACGGAACCTACGACGGCTGGATGAAATGGCTCGAACGCTCGCTTACCGAATTGCAGACCGACTACATAGACTTCTACCTCTTCTGGGGACTGTCGCTCTCGTCGTGGAACGAAAACATAAACGTCAAGGGCGGCCTTGTCGACGCGATGCGCAAAGCGAAAGACGAAGGAGTGATCCGCCACATTTCGTTTTCTACGCACGACGAGCCGGAAAACATAAAGGGAATTGCAGACTCCGGCTTCTTTGAGTCGGTTTTGCTTCAATACAACCTGCTCGACCGCTCGAACGAGGACACGATACGGCATTGCGGCGAGAAAGGGCTCGGCGTTTCCGTGATGGGCCCGGTCGGCGGCGGCCGCCTGCGCGAGCCGAGCAAGGTCATCCAAGAAATCCTGGGCGAGAAGGTAAAGTCAACCGCCGAGCTCGCGCTGCGGTTCGTGCTTTCAAACCCGCATGTCAATGTCGCCTTCTCCGGCATGGAATCATTTGAAAACATTGAAGAAAACGCGGCGACCGCTTCCGTTTCCGGGCCGCTCACGCCCGACGAATGGGACCGCGTGGACAAAAATTTTAAAGACATAAAAAACCTCGCCGACCTCTACTGCACGGGCTGCAATTATTGCAAGCCCTGCCCGCAGGGGATAGACATCGGCAAGGTATTCAAATTTATGAACTACGACCGGATTTACGGTTTGAAGCAGCACGCAAAGTGGGAGTATTCAAACCTCCTCAAGCCGGAATCAAACGACAAGCCAGCGACCGCCTGCACCGAATGCGGCGAATGCGAAAAAAAGTGCCCGCAAAAAATCGAAATAATCAAACAGCTTAAAGAAACGCACGAGGCTTTAAAATAATTTTACAAGCAGCAAAAAAGCCCGGCTGGGAATCGTCGTATGCATCCCACCGGGCTTTTTCGCGCCTGTCTGTTTTTTTGTTTTGAAGCACCCGCGTCGCTGGGTTCAAGCCGCCCCATGTGCGCCGCTCCCTCGCGTCCCGCTCCTTGCGGGCCCGCTTGCTCAATTTGTCAAGCTGCACAAATTTTTTCATTTTTACACCTTTCGCGCCGTGTTTAATATTCGTTGATTAACTCGATTTTACGCGAGGAAAATTCCGGCAATAAGGAATTTTTCGAAGTGCAAAATCGGTGGTTGCAGTTAAT
>Ga0123353_10002493_pt1 | contig 22907 bp, 20 predicted proteins | sample TergutLab28metaG_3_FD_92763 | JGI IMG/M metagenome (GOLD analysis project Ga0123353, IMG submission 92763) | Labiotermes labralis P3 segment gut microbial communities from Petit-Saut dam, French Guiana - Lab288 P3 | ecosystem: Host-associated > Arthropoda: Insects > Digestive system > Gut ... | reverse complement strand
TCCTGCGGGATATCCTTAAACAACTCATCAACAGAAACAAGACTCATTGATTTAAGCATCTCTTCCTGTTCATTTTTTGTATTGGGAATATAATTACTCATATTATACCTTTTCGTTTTTACAAAATTCCTTGTACTTGTCATCATCCATAAGAGAATTTAGCTCTTCGGGATTATCAAGGCTGGCTAATACGATCCAGCTTCCATAAGGATCTTCATTAACAAGCTCAGGTGAATTTTCCAGAGCTTTGTTGATTTCTAAAACAGATCCAGATATGGGAGAGAATATTTCCGATACAGCTTTAACAGACTCAATATTAGCAAATGCTTTGCCTGCAACAAGCTTGGCTCCTGCTTTTGGAAGCTCGACAAATACGATATTACCAAGTGCATTCTGTGCATAATCTGTGATACCGATATATGCTTTTTTCCCTTCTTCTTTTATCCACTCATGATCTTTTGAAAATTTAAGATTATTTGTTGACATACTGTTTTCCTCACTCACTACTTTTTAGTTTTCTTTTGATAAAACGGTAATTTTACTATTTTAGCTTTGATTTTATTATCTCTGATTATTACATCAACTTCGTTTCTAGGCTGGACCATCTCTGCTGAGATCATGACCATTGCCACCCCTTTTTTTAAAGTTGGAGAATAAGTCCCGCTTGTGACATAGCCTATTTCCACACCATCTTTTTCGATCTTGTATCCACTGCGCGGAACACCCTTATCTATGAGCTCAATACCTGTAAGTTTTTTTGCAGTGCCTTCTTCGATTTGTTTTTTAAGAACATCAGCTCCTATGAAATTACCTTTATTTGGTTTTACGAAAAATTTCAAGCCTGCTTCAATTGGTGTTATATTGTCGTCGAATTCATGACCATAAAGCGGAAGCGCAGCTTCAAGCCTTAAAGTATCCCTTGCGCCCAAACCAACAGGAAGTATCCCCTCATTTTTTCCAGCAGAGAGCAGATTATCCCATATTTCTTCTGTCTGAGAGTGATGGCAATAAATTTCAAATCCATCTTCGCCTGTGTAGCCTGTTCTTGATACAATAATTTTTTTTCCGCATACCTCAACGTAATCAAATGTAAAAAAGTTTATTTGATCCAAATTAAAATTGGTGAGCTTTTGGAGTATAACTTGTGCTGATGGTCCCTGTATTGCAATTTGACCATAATCAGTTGAGCTGTTTATTATTTCCAGACTGCTGGAAATAATTGATATTTTTTCTTTAAACCATGAAAAATCTTTTTCTGTATTGGAAGCATTCACAACAAGCAAAAACTCTTCGTCGCTTATCATATAAACCAGCAAATCATCAACAACCCCTCCTTTCTCATTTGGAACAGGGGAGTAGATAATTTTTTTTGGATGCAATAAGTTCATATCATTTGTAATTAGGGTGTTTAATATATTTTTTGCTTCTTTCCCTTTTACTATAATTTCACCCATATGTGAAACATCAAAAAGTCCTGCTTTTTCGCGGGTAGCAGTGTGCTCTTCAATAATTGAAGTATACTGGATAGGCATTTCCCATCCCCCGAAGTCAACTATTTTTGCTCCAAGAGTTTTGTGTTTTTCATAAAGTGGTGTGTGCTTTAGCATAAACAACCATCCATTTCTTCAAAATAGTAGCATTTTAATTATAGCATATTCCAGTCGCAGATTACTACAAAAAAATCAGCAAATTATTATATAAAAAATCATTATTAATAATGAGTAGAAACAAAATAGGGAAGATGTTAAAATAGATTAGTTAGATGATATATACTAATGGGTTGATTTGTTTAAATATTAAATAAAGAGGAGAGAGTAAAATGGTAACAGGTATTGAACATTTAGCGATTTTTTCAAGCGATACAGCAAAACTTAAAGATTGGTATATAAAAATGTTTGACTTTAAGCAAGTATATGATAACGGTAAAGGAACATATTTTTTAAAAGCGCAAGATGGATTCATGCTTGAGTTTATTATGGGTAATACAGGAGATATCCCAAAGGATCACACTATTAAGGGTTTACGCCATATTGCCATTAGTGTAGGTTTAGACAATTTTGAGAAGATGGTAGAAAAACTGAAAGCTGTAAATGTAGAGGTAATTAGCGAAGCAACAATATCTGATAAAGGTGTTGGCACTTTCTTTTTTCGCGATCCTGATGGAAATGTCTTGCATTTGATTTCACGCAAAGCGCCATTATAATGGGTAAAAATTGATGCTTTATTCTTACAGCATCACTCTACTGATTCTTTGTCCCCTGATATTTCTTGCTGCATTTATAGATTCCATTGCAGGAGGAGGCGGGCTTATCTCTTTGCCAGCTTATATCTTCGCAGGGATTCCTATTCACACTGCAAGTGGAACAAATAAATTTTCAAGCTCAATAGGAACTTCAATTGCTGTTACAAATTATGTCAGAGGCAGTTATGTTGATTTTCCTGCTGCTATAACAGGTTCCATGGGAGCTTTTTTAGGTGCATGGATTGGAACCCAGCTTGCACTCGCTCTTTCGCCTAAAACTTTACAAATATGTATTATGGTTATTCTTCCGCTAGTGGGAATAATACTCTTTCTTCGCAGAGACAAAGAGAGTCCTAAACCAAAAAATCCTCTATCTGCCAGATCCAAACTTATTTTCTCTTCTTTGATAGGATTGATTTTTGGTTGCTATGATGGCTTCTTTGGACCTGGGACAGGACTGTTTATGACGCTTACACTTTCAGCAATCGTTAGATTAGAATTAACAAAAGCTGTTGGAACCACCAAGGTCATTAATTTCTCTTCGAATATTGGTTCAATGATTACCTGGCTTGTAAATGGAAAAATACTTTTTCCTGTTGCAATACCATGCGCGATTTGTTCTATGGCAGGCAACTACATTGGTTCTCGAATAGCCATGAAATCAGGGAAGAAAATTATTCGCCCTATTCTTGCATTTGTAGCTATTTTACTTTTTGCAAAGATACTTTTTGATTTGATCGCAAGTTCATTCTAAATAAAGATGACTTGTTCTGTTATACATGGCTAGCACAGGTACTAGTGGAGCATCTGCGTTGGCTAGCTAATTGCTTTTTACAGAATTGTACAACCTATATCCACCGCTAAGGTTATAAACATCAAACCCATTTTGCATCAATATTCTGGCTGCAATGTAGCTGCGCATTCCACTAAAACAGTGGACGTAGACAATCCTGGAGCGATCAATCTCACCAATATGCTTTCGCAGGGAATCAAGAGGAATGTTGATAAAACCATTTATATGACCTTGTGCAAATTCTTTTGGATTGCGTACATCGAGCAGTGTAACACTGCCATCTCGTGGCAGTGAGTCAACATCATGCCAATGGAAAATCTTTACTTTTCCTGTCAATGCATTTTGGATAGCGAATCCTGCCATGTTTACCGGATCTTTTGCAGAAGAATAGGGCGGAGCATAGCACAATTCAAGCTGTGTAAGGTCATTGGCACTCATTCCCGCGCGAATTGCTACAGCCAGCACATCGCAACGTTTGTCCACACCATCAAAACCCACGATTTGTGCTCCTAGTATTTTACCGCTTTGTTTTTCAAAAATAACTTTTATGGACATAGGTTTGGAATTAGGATAATACCCTGCGTGACTAGGTGACCAGAGGAATATTTTATCATAATTGAGTCCAAGTCTCTTGGCTGTTTTTTCGTTCACACCTGTAAAGGCTACTGTCATGTCAAAGATTTTTATTACTGCTGACCCTTGTGTGCCTGAGTATTCGGATGGGATACCACAGATGTTGTCAGCAGCTATCCGCCCTTGCTTGTTTGCAGGTCCTGCAAGCGGAATCATGGCTGGCTGTTTTGTGACAAAATCAATTATCTCAATAACATCCCCCACAGCAAATATGTCCGGGTCAGAACTGCGCATTTGCTTGTCCACAAGAATACCGCCGCGGCTGTTTATATTTAATCCAGCATCCTTTGCAAGCTGGCTTTCTGGTTTTACACCAATTGCCAGGATCACCATGTTTGTTTCAATCGTACCGTTTGATAGCTCAACAGTAAGACCATCTATTTTTTCTACGATCTTCTTAAACCCATTATTAAGATAGAGCGAAATCCCTTTTTTTCGCAGGTAGTGGTGTACATCACAAGCCATATCAATATCAAGAGGAGCAATCACCTGATCTGCCAATTCTATGATGCTTACATCCAGGCCAGCATCTTTTAAATTCTCAGCCATTTCAATTCCAATGAAGCCACCGCCTACTACCACTGCACTCCGGGGCTGGTGTGATTGTATGTACGCTTTGATAAGATCAGTGTCAGCTACATTGCGCAAGGTAAATACAGCCTCTGAGTTTATCCCATCTATGGGAGGCTTTATTGGAGCGCCTCCGGGAGAAAGTATCAGTTTATCGTAGGTTTCAGTGTAGGTTTCATTGGTTTGTATGTTTTTAACTTTTACTGTTTTATTTTTACGGTCAATGGAAAGAACTTCGTTTTGTATTCTTACAACCACATTGAATTGACTATGAAAACTTTCAGGAGTTTGAAGAAGTAACTCCTCTCGATCTTCAATTATTCCTCCAATATGATAGGGAAGACCACAGTTAGCAAAAGAGATATGCTCTCCTCGTTCGAATATGATGATTTCAGCATGTTCATCAAGTCTGCGAAGACGGGCTGCTGCTGTGGCGCCACCTGCTACTCCGCCTACAATTATTATCTTACTCATTGCAACATCCTCCATATCAAGCGTGTTATTAATACCTATATTAAGATAGTAAAACAATCTTTGAATTTGTCAAATGAATTATATCATTAAGTATAAAATTAAGATTATGATGTAGTAGTTTTTTTATTCTTCTCGTAAACATCTGAAAAAAGGGGAGGGCTATCCCAATCCTAAACTTTTTCCCTTTTATCAAATGCGCGTATTACTCCAAATTCTCCGTCATATCCTGGAGTTATAAATACATTGCCTGACCTCATGCGTTCTATTGCACTGGCAAGCATTTCTCCGGGGATACCAGGTGGATCAAGCTTTTTTATATCATTGATACCAAGGTCAAGTAACAGGGAAAATTCACTTCCTGCTTTTTCGATTATGTAATTGTATGCAGCAGCTACCTTCTTGGATGCTACCCCTACCTCAAGAAGTTCTGATAATAATTCAGATAATGGTATAAGAGACCTGTATGGCCTGCGATTTGTATTCAAAAAGTTTTTGGGGCATGGAGTTTCTTCATCAACTTTTTCATCTGCAAGTTCCATTACGCGCCTCATTACCCCCTGGGTCAAAGGCTTTTTACATTCAGGGCAGATCCCTTCAGAACGAATTGTATCTTCCGGGCTTAAATAAACATTGCAGTTTCTGTGTCCATCATAGTGATATTTTCCTTCTTGCGGAAAAAACTCTATTGTTTCGATAATATCATTCTTTTTATCTTTTCTTTGTAATGCTTTTACAAGTGAAGAGTAGGAGATATCCATTTCCAAAATCGTTGCTTCTCTCCCAAGCTTATCAGAAGAATGGGCATCGGAATTCGATATTATTGAAAATTTATCAAGTGATTTAACTGCCCAATTCATTGGCGGATTGGAAGATAATCCTGTTTCTACTGCATATATATATTTTGATAAATCCTGATAACATTCGTCAATTGAATCAAAGCCGGAACGTGCTCCAAGCGCTGAAAACCAAGGTGTCCATATATGGGCAGGGATAAGCATTGAACGCTCATCAGTTTCAAGAAGAATTTCAAAGAGGCTGCGCGAATCAAGTCCTAAGATAGGGCGGCCATCTGAAGCGATATTTCCTTTTTTTTCAAGACGTGCCTGAAAATCTTCTGCAGATTTAAAGTCAGGTAAGATCACAACATGGTGTACTTTTCTTGTTTTTCCATTGCTGTAAATCGTGCTTATTTCACCTGTAAGAACAAATCTGGGATACTCCTCTGTGACAGGAGTTGGTATTTTTTCTGCTAACGCAATCCCTGAGTCAAAATCTTTACGCAAGGTTTTTTTAAAAGTATAAAAACCTTCTTCTGCTGGCTCCAGTTGCTCTTTTAAATCTTTAAGCCAGTTGGGATGAGTGCAGTCTCCTGTTCCTAAAATATTGATCCCTTTGATCCTTGCCCATCTGTCAAGATAAGCAGGAATAAGCTTTGGACTTGTTGCTCTTGAATATTTTGAATGGATATGAAGATCAGCAATGAGGCGCATAAAGCATTATAAAGCAGAGAAGATTTTTGGACAAGAATTATTTCAAGATTTTCTCAAGTGAAAAGCAAAGCATTTTGATTTACGCAGGTTATGAGGGTTATACTTTACTTACCAATCGCGTGGAACAAACCCTTTCGGAATATCGAGTTTCATTATATCGCCGCTTTGCTCTATAACATAGAATCCGGACTTATGGGCATAGTTGCGCGTTTCGCCTGTTATTATGGCAGTAGCAATTGCCCCATGGTACTTCCTTTTATCGTTCCTTGCGTCTGCAATATGACGAAGAATTTCCATGCGCTCAACATGTTCGTCTACATCCTGTTTGCGCAGTTTTGATTTAACTTCTACAGCTATAAGAATATCTCTGTTTTCAAGAACTATATTAACTTCTGCCAAATACTTTCTGGTTTTAGGATCTGCATACTCACGCCCTCTGGGGGAAATCTCATCAAAATTAAATCCCAGGTTATTGAATTTATCAACAATGCTCGGAGCAACAAGATGTTCAGCAAGTTCTCCAAAGCTGTTGCTCAGTTTGCTTATCTGCTTGCTAACTTCCTTAACTATACGGTCAGTTTCCTTCAGCTGCTCTCTGGTTTCTCTCATTTGTTCTCTGTCTTCCATCAGAGCGGCCCAAACTTTATCAAAAGTTAAAGGTTCATTTTTGTGTAATTCCGACATAACATACTCCATATTTAAAATACGCTACATTTGTATAGCTGTCAACTAAAGTGTCAAAGCTATAACTTTATAACAAGAATAACAAACAGATTGATTCAAAAAACAGATGTTAACCTAATGAAAAACATGGTTTTTAGCAGAGGTAAATCTATACAATAAATTGCTTGCATTATTTGCCAAAATAAGCAATATTCTTATATGCAAAGCATTGATCTTAGCAATATGCAGCAAAAAAATTTGAATTTTAGAAATATTTTTATGATTTTTAGCCACTTGGCACAAAAATTGCTCTCTCTCTCTCTCTCTCTCTCTCTCTCTCTCTCTCTCTCTCTCTCTCTCTCTCTCTCTCTCTTAAACTTATAGATTTTTTTAAAGCACAAAAAAATTTGCCTAAAATATTATTTTGTCTCACATGGAGTCAACCTCATGATAACAAGGTGGCTCGTGAAAGGGGGTGTAAGAAATGGGTACCCCGCCGGAGGCTTCCTCCCCATTTCCTACACCCCTATATCCCATGAAGTACAGGTGGGATATAGGGGTGTAGTCCGGGGCTTTTATAAGGGTTTCATAACGCATATAGCTTTGATAATAAAAAGGAGTAAATATGAAAGTAAAAGAATTAATAGTAATTTTCTTGACTACAGTTGCGATGGTGTTTATTGGCTGCGCTGATAATGGCGGTGGTGGTGATATTGGTGGTGATGGCGGTGGCGACACTCTAACTACCCCAACTCCAATTGCAGGGTTTGAATGGATAAATCCAGGGACCTTTACCATGGGAAGCAGCTCTGATAGTGATCCTGACCATTATGGTGATGAAGTTCAACATGAGGTAACGCTAACCAAAGGGTTTTATATGGCAAAGTATGCTGTAACTCAGGAACAATACCAGAGTGTAATGGGGAGTAATCCGAGCTATTTTAATAATAATCCTGCTAGCGAGGAAGAACAGGGAAAGCGTCCTGTAGAGCGGGTAAGATGGTATGATACAATAGTGTTTTGTAATAAGTTGAGTATAACAGAATGGCTTACCCCTGTTTATACAATAGATGGAAAAACTAATCCTGATGACTGGGAAGCTATTCCTGTAAGCGATTATGCAACATGGGATGCAGTAGAAATGAGTTCTACTGCAAATGGTTATAGACTTCCTACAGAAGCAGAGTGGGAGTATGCATGCAGGGCAGGGACGCAAACAGTATTTAATAATGGAAATAATAATTATACAAATGTTGGGGCTATAGCATGGCATTATTCCAACAGCGATAATAAAACCCATGAAATAGGGAAAAAAATACCTAATGCATGGGGATTATATGACATGCATGGGAATGTGTATGAGTGGTGCTGGGACTGGTATGATGATTATGATGGAGCAGCTACAGACCCCAAAGGGCCTAGGACGCCTAATATGAGCTATGGCGCCGAACGTGTGTCACGCGGTGGCTGCTTTGACCATCTTGCTGATAACGCTCGTTCGGCCTATCGGTATTTCTACGGGCCATGGGGTGGGCTCAACGTCATTGGCTTTCGGCTAGTGCGCCAACAATAATACTGCAGAATAGATCGCAACTTCATGTTGCAGCCTCTTGATGACAAAATGGCTTTTAGAAGGAGGCATAAAAAATGGGGCTGCGGCATGGATCGCGGCACGGATGCTGCATCCCGCGCTAGCCACGGATGGCGATTGGCGCGGGGCGTCGCTGTTGTGGTTTTTTGGAGAGCCTCCGGAGGGGTATGGAGTACCAAATATTTTTATGCCTCTATACTAAATAGTGTATAAAAAATGACTTAGCGAGATCGGTTCAGACATTGGTGAGATTGTGATATGGTTTTTTGGATTATTTAGATTAGATAATTTTGAAGCAAAACACATCTGCATACAGTATTAGAGTAAGAAATATTTTTTATGGTTTTAGTATTCTTACTTCGGAGATGCAGATGAAAAAATCAGAGTCTACAGAAAATACCATCATCATAAATAGAGAACACAAGGATAGCTTGTTTACTTTTCTCTTTAATAATCCTGCTGCTTTAAAGGAACTTTATTCAGCAATAGAAGGTATTAATCTTTCACCCGATATTCCTGTTGATATAAATACCTTAACAGGCATTCTTATAAGAGGACAACTCAATGATGTCTCATTTACCATTGACAACCGGCTTGTAGTGCTAATAGAACATATGTCTACAATATCAGATAATCTACCCTTGCGCCTTTTAATGTATATAGGACGTTTATATGAAAGTATTATTGATGATGAAAAAAGGTATCAGAGAAAGCTTGAAAAAATACCCAGTCCTGAATTTATTGTTTTATATAACGGCAAAGAGAGATTCCCTGACCATAAAGAATTACATCTTTCTACTGCTTTTCAAAATACCGAAGATTTAAAATTATCTGAAAATAAAATACCACTGGAACTAATAGTGCAGGTATATAATATAAATCAGGGATATAACCAACAGATACTAAGCAAAAGTAAAACTCTTGACAGTTACAGCATTTTAATCAGCAAGATATGGGAATACCAAAAAGAAAAAATATCTCTTGAAGAATCTTTAAAATCTGCTATAAAATACTGCATAGAGAATAATATTTTAAGAGACTTTTTAAAAAGACACAGCTCGGAGGTTTATAATATGCTATTTGGTGAATGGGACTTTGAAAAAGAAAAAGCTGTTGCAATAAGAGAAGCAAGGGAAGAAGGCCATGATAGTGCAAGTCTGGAAATTGCTAAAAATCTTTTGGCAGAGGGTCTAACACCTGAGTTTGTAAAAAAAACTACTGGTCTTGATCTGGAAACCATTCAAAAGCTTTCTTTAAAATGAACAAATCCTTTTCTCTTTGAAATATCTGCTCTGTTTTATATCTAATTATTTGCAGCGAGTTTTTTGCGCAAAGTCCCTGTGGTGAAATATTATTCAGAAGTACACGATGGTAAAAAATACTCTATTGCGTCTTTTCTCGCTTTTTCAAGAATATCTTTATCTTCGATAATATCTGCGATCTTAAATTCTGCAAATCCAGACTGCCTTATTCCTGTAATATCTCCGTGCCCTCTAAGTTTAAGATCCTCTTCTGCTATTTTAAAACCATCGTTATTTTCTTTTATAACCCTGAGCCTTGATTTTGCTTCATCCGTAAGATCTTTGGAAAAAACCAGGAAAGCATAAGACTGATATTCACTCCGTCCGATCCTCCCTCTAAGCTGGTGCAGAGCTGTTAGCCCGAATCTTTCAGCATGCTCAATTACCATGCATGTAGCTTTAGGTATATCAACTCCAACTTCAACAATACTTGTAGCAACAAGTATATTGATTTTTTCTGATGCAAACTCTTTCATTACCTCTTCTTTTGTCTCTTCATTAAGGCGTGAATGAAGCATTGCGCATTTATATTCAGGGAAAATATTTTCAGCAAGATGTTTAAACATTGCTTGCGCATTTTTAAGATTAAGCACTGATGATTCCTCAATCAGTGGATATATAAAGTATGCCTGAAAACCTTTTTCAATTTCTTTTTTTACCCAGTCATAAACTTTCTGTATATTTTCCTGAAAAACAGAATGGGTTTTTACAGGGATCCTCCCTTTGGGCATTGTTTTTATTGTTGAAACAGAAATATCTCCAAAAAAAGTCATTTGAAGTGTTCTTGGAATAGGGGTAGCAGTCATCATAAGATAATCACCATCTTTGCTTTTTTCTGTAAGAGCTTTCCTTTGGCTAACTCCAAATTTGTGTTGTTCATCAACAATTATAAACCCGAGGTTTTTAAATTTAACAGGATCAGAAAGAAGAGAATGGGTTCCAATAATAAGGTCTATGTCCCCGGACTCAAGAGCTTCGCGCACATACTTTTTTTTTGTTTCCGGTACTCTTCCTGAAAGGAAAGCCATTTTTATCTCTGTTTCTAAAAAAAGTTTTGAAGCTGTTTCAAGATGTTGTTTTGAAAGCAATTCTGTAGGAGCCATAAATGCTACCTGATATCCTGATTCAATATAAGGAACTGCGGAGAGAAATGCAACAATTGTTTTTCCACATCCCACATCTCCCTGAACTATTCTATCCATTGGAGAATCAGAGATACTGTCATTATAAATTTCTTCCAAAGATGATTGCTGGTCTTTGGTCAAAGAGAATGAAAGAGTTTTTAATATTTTATTCTGTAGTATTCGCGGCAAATCTCTTTTTTCTCTTTTTTGCGCTGTTTTTTCTTTTTTTAATTCTAATATTGTTTTTTGAAAAATAAAAAACTCTTCATATTTTAAAGTGATAATTGCTTTTTCAAGAAGTTCTCTGTTTTCTGGAAAATGAATATTTGAAATTGATTCTGAATGCGCCAAAAGATCGTTTTTATTTATAATATTTTCAGGAAGGATATTTTCCGCATATCTCCCTTCTGTCTCAATTGCATTGCGTATTATTTTTCGTAAAAAACCCTGAGTAAGGTCTGATGTCAATGGATATACAGGAATGATTTTTAAGAAATTTAAAGGTGAATTACTTGATTTTTCATATTCAAAATTAGTGGACTGGATTTCTCCAAACCGTAAAGAAAAAGTTCCATAGATATAATAAAACTCTTCGTGTTTTATGGAGTTTGCTAGAAAATTTCTTCCAAAACAGACAAGCGTTGCCTGATCAGAATTATCGCTGATATGTATTTTAAGTGTCTTTTTATTTCCATAACCAAAATATGAAAACTCATCAACTTTGCATAGTGCTGTAATTGTTATAGGCTCTTCGTTGTTTTTTCTGGCTTCGGAAAGAGATGAAACAACATCCCTGAATTCATAAGTGCGTGGGAAATAATAGAGAAGATCACTTACAGAGGTAATGCCTGCCTCTTTTAGATACTTTATAGAGACAGCTCCGACTCCTTTAAGCATTTTAAGAGAAGGCATTTTATATCCTGCTAAAACGGAAATTTCAAAGCTAAACTTGCAAGAAGAGCAATAACAAATTTACCTACAAAGAAAAAAATTATCATTACAATAGCAAATAATAAAAGATTTGCCGGATAATTACTGCTCTTTGAAAAAAATGATGATACTTTTGCAGATACAGGAATTAACAAAGAATCAATACTTGTCAGAACAGTTGAGTGGATATTTGGTTTTATCAGAACGATAATAAGTCTTATCATGACAATAATAAAAAGAAAAAATATTAATGAAGAAAATGCACTCCATATTGCCTTTATGGTAATTGCAAGGATTATGCCAAATGTAATTGTACCAAGTAATCCAAACTGGGTTAAAATATTACCTATAATTACAAGCACTGCTAATGCAATAATAGGAGAGAAATCAATATATCCTATTGTAAAAAAAGGTATTTTTCTGAAAATATTCAGGTATGGATCACAGAGCTTTGCTAAAGTCCCTTTTTCATTATGATTTTGGGATGAAAACCAAGATAATACAATTCTTATTATAATAAGAAGCATATAAATGGAAATGAATCCTGCAATAAAATCTGTACCGTTTTTTAACATAATTACCTCTGTTTATATATTATATCTATAAAAAAATCAGGAGTGAATAAAATAAATATTACTCCTTCCAGACTGATTTAACAAATGGATAGTGCTCAACTTTTTTAATAAAAGCATCGTCAGAAGCAGTAGTTACCTGTGGAGCTGCTTTTATAACTATCTCTTTATTTGGTTTTTCATCTATATGAAAGAATACCTGACAATTTCCATTATGTTCAAGTAAAAATGATTTAAATGTATCCATATCCTCATAGGTGATATTATTAAAAAAAGTAAAATGCATTTCTTTAACGATTGCTTCATCAAGTTCTTCAGGTTCCGAAATCTTTTCGCATTTTAGTTTTGGTTCAAAGCTCTCTTTATCCTCAAAGATTTTTTTATAAACCTTTACAGTAAATCCAAGTATTTTTCCATCCAAAACAAGATATTTATATTTATTCCATTCAGGAGGAAACAGTACAACAGATATTTCTCCATTGTATGTTTCAATACTGATTGCTGCAAACTGCTCCATTTTTTTTGTTGTAAGGTGTTTAATAGCTTTGACTATACCAAGCACTATATATTTTCTGTCAAGCATTGATCTTTCAAGAAGATTTGTTTTAAGAGTAACACATTTGTCATATATATTTTTATATTCTTTTAATGGATGTCCTGAAAAATAAAATCCAAGATTCTCTTTTTCAAATTCAAGAAGCTCTTTTTCCGGCCACTCCGGAACTTCTTCAAGTTCAATTTCAGGAAGTTCGCTTTTTTCCGAAGAATCAAATAGCGAAGTTTGTCCATATTTTTTATTCTCTTGTTCGCGGGAAGCTATTTCAACAAGTTTTTCAAGATTATTAAATAGTGTTGCTCTTCCTCTTTTTTCAATATTGTCGAAAAGTCCTGATTTTAAAACAGTTTCAAGAACCTTTTTATTTATTATATGTAAATCACTTCTATTTATAAAATCTGTAAAACTCTTATATAATCCATTTTCATTTCTTTCTCTTAGTATTTCCTCAACAGCAGCAGTCCCAACATTTTTTATTCCAATCAATCCATAAATAATTTTATTGTCTTTTGCAGTAAAATTTCTTTCAGAAAGATTAATATCCGGCGGAAGTATTTCAAGTCCCATACTTTTTGCCTCTGCAATATATTCAGAGAGTTTATCTGTATCATTTACTTCATTTGTGAGGTTAGCTGACATGAATTCAGCAGGATAGTTTGCTTTTAGATATGCAGTCTGATATGCAAGAACAGCATAAGCTGCAGAATGGGATTTATTAAAACCATATCCAGCGAATTCTGAAATTATTTCAAAAATATCTTCGGCAAGTTGTTTGCTGTATCCGTTTTTCTCTGCCCCTTCCATAAATTCATTTTTCATTCCTGCCATTTTTTCAACGTCTTTTTTACCCATTGCACGGCGCAGAATATCAGCTTTTCCAAGAGACAACCCTGCAATTATGCGGGCAACCTGCATTGCTTGCTCCTGATAAACTATAACGCCATAAGTAGGCTTTAGAACATCTTCAAGCGAAGAATGGAGATATTTTATTTTTATTTTACCATTTTTTGAATCAATAAATTGAGGGATATACGGCATTGGTCCTGGCCGATAGAGTGCATTTAATGCAATAAGGTCTTCTATACTGCCTGGTTTTGTAGCTTTAAGATTTTTTTGCATTCCTGGGCTTTCAAATTGAAAAATACAAGCGCTTTTACCTTCTCCAAGCATACGGAATGTTTTTTCATCAAAGTCTGGTATTTTCTCAATGGAGAAATCGATCCCTTTTTTTCGTATAAGGTCTTCTGTATTTTTTATTAGAGTAAGTGTTTTAAGGCCAAGAATATCCATTTTTACAAGACCGCACTCCTCAAGTTTATCCATTGTAAACTGAGTGGAAACAGCTCCTGTTCTGGTATCCTTGTAAAGAGGAACATAATTTGTAAGTTCTTCTTTGCCTATAACAATTCCCGCAGCGTGTAACGATTGATGCCTGTTTAATCCTTCAAGTATTCTAGAAATATCTACAAGTTTTTGATATTTTCCCCCTTTGGCAATAACTTTTTTAAGCTCATCTTCTCTTCCTATTGCATCATCAAGGTTTTTTGCATCAAATGGAACAAATTTTGTTATCATATTGGCTTCATCAAAAGGTATATCAAGAACCCTTGCAACATCTTTTAATACTGCTTTTGCTTTTAGTGTACCAAAGGTAATTATCTGTCCAACTCTTTCTGAACCATACTTGTAGGTAACATAATCAATGACTTCCTGTCTTCTCTCAAAGCAGAAATCTATATCAAAGTCAGGCATTGAAATTCTTTCCGGATTTAAAAACCGTTCAAAAAGAAGTCCGTATTTAAAAGGATCTATATTTGTTATAAAAAGAGCATAAGCAACAACAGAGCCTGTGCCGGAACCTCGGCCAGGTCCTACTGGAATTCCATTTTCAAGAGCATATCTTATAAAATCCCAGACAATAAGAAAATATCCTGTAAAGCCCATGGAGATTATTGTCTTAAGTTCATAATCAACACGCTCCTGTATTTCCGGAGTTATTTCTTCATATCTTTTTTTAAGTCCCTGCTGTGCAATATGGCTCAGGTAGTCATCAGGAGAATTAAAATCCCGAGGTATTTCAAAATCTGGCAAAAGTGGGCCTGGCAGTTTTAATTCGATATTACACATATCTGCAATTTTTTTGGTATTTTCTATAGCATCTGGTACTGCCTTAAATAACTGTTTCATCTCTTCGGAAGATTTCAGGTAATACTCTTTTTTATCAAAAACAAGCCGCTTGGTATCTGAGAGTTTTTTTTGCGTACCTATACATATTAAAATTTCCTGCGCTTCAGCTTCTTCCTTGTTTACATAGTGGATATCATTTGTTGCAACAAGCGGAATACCTGTTTTTTCCGATATTTTGCATAAAGCCTGGTTTACAATTTTTTGTTCAGGAATCCCATGATCCTGAAGCTCCAGGAAGAAATTACCTCTTCCAAAAAGAGCATCATATTCAAGCACTATTTTTAAAGCTTCTTCTGCTTTTCTATCAAGTATAAGCGATGGAATAAGTCCTGCAACACAGGCACTGCAGCAAACAAGATTATTGCTATATTGCTTTAATGTTTCAAAATCTATTCTTGGCTTATAATAAAAACCTTCTATGTATGCTATTGAGGTAAGCTTGATAAGGTTGCTGTACCCTATACTATCTTTTGCAAGGAGAATGAGATGATAGTATTTGTTGCCATCTTCTGTGCCGCTTTTTAGTTTCATTGAGCCGGGTGCAACATAAAACTCATTCCCAATTATTGGTTTTATTCCATTAGCTTTACATTCTTTATAGAAATCAAGGGCTCCAAACATATTTCCATGATCAGTTATCGCAAGGCTATCCATGCCGAGTTCTTTTGCTTTTTGAATAAGCCTTGGGATGCTTGCTGCACCATCGAGAAGTGAAAAATCTGTATGATTATGGAGATGAACAAAATCCGACATAAATTTATATGAATACTATAGCTTATTTAGCTATCTGTTGCAAACAAAAAGCAGCTCTCATTTTGAATAGATTTTGAATAATTTTAGAGTTATAGCTATGATTATTGGCAAGATTATAGCAACTTAGAAAAATATTTATGCTTGAACAAACTATTATATTAAGCCTATCATTAATAGATGTAGCGAGGGTCGAGGGTAAATAAAGCTTACATATGACCAAGCATATGAGATTGACAAAAGGCTCTTTTAATAGATCGAGGTTTTTATGCTCCAGCTTATTGGGAGACCTTCCTGTAAAGAAACACGTAAAGTAGAAAGGTTTCTTAAAGAAAGAAAAATAGATTTTCACTTTATTGATCTTGATAAAAAAGAACTTTCGCAGGGAGAGCTGAAAAGCATATTTAATTCTATTTCACCTTCTGATTTGATAAATAAAAATTCAAAGGAATTTGAAAAAAAGGGATTAAAATATATGGATTTTAATTCTGAAGAAGAATTATTATCAAACCAGAAATTACTTGTTACGCCGATTATCAGGGAAAAGAATCGGGCAATTTCTGGTTATGATGAAACTCTGCTTAAAAGCTTTGTTAAATAAAATGGATAAGGGATAAAGATTTTTATGAAATATGCTATACTGGGAAGTGGATCAACTGCGAATTCCTATATTTTTGAACATGATGATTTTGCTTTTGTTGTTGATAATGGTTTTGCCTTTAATGAATTTTCAAAAAGAGCTTCGAGCTTGGGTTTTGATATTTCAAAAATAAAATTTATTTTTCTTACCCATAAACATGCGGACCACTCAAGAGGGATAGACAAACTTTCTAAAAAGCTGAAAGCCCCTGTTGTAATGAGCAGCGATGTATATCTTGACAGATCTGAAACAAAGAAAATTTATAAAAGGCTTAATGTCGAACCAGGGAAAGAATATAGTTATGAGAAACTTAATTTTTCTGTGTTTCCGATTTCTCATGATATCGAAGGCTCTGTAAGTTATAGTTTTAATTTTAGCGGAATTATTTTTACAATAATTACAGATACTGGAAAAATACTTAAAGATATGGAAGCACATGCTATAAATGCAGATATACTTTTTCTGGAAGCAAACTATTGTCCGCAGATGCTTGCAGATGGACCATATCCTCTATATCTTAAGAAAAGGATAGAGTCGAACCAGGGGCATCTATCAAATAATGATGCAGTGGGGTTTCTTTCAAGAATTTATAATTTATTGCAAATAAAAAACAGAATGACATATCTATGTCATATGTCAGCTACAAATAATTGCTATGAAAAACTTGAAGATGTTATTAAAATTAATATGCCTGAAACATTCAGGTACAGAATATGCCGAAAAGGTGAACTTGTTGAAGGTATAGCCTTATAAGAGAGGAGATTTTATATGAGTAAAAGAGTTTTATGTATTCTTGCAGAAGGGTTTGAAGAAGTTGAAGCTGTAACACCTGTTGATATGTTAAGACGCGCGGGGATCGAAGTTGTTGTGGCAGGTCTTGAAGGTATTGATGTTGCTGGATCTCATGGTATAACGCTTCTTGCAGATTGTGAATTTGGCGAAGTAATTGGAGAAGATTTTGATGCTGTTTTTCTTCCAGGCGGAAAGGGCGGAGCAGAAAATCTTGCTGCAGCTAAAGAGGTCATAGATTATATAAATGAAATGTTTGAAAAAGGCGGTCTTGTTTCTGCTATATGCGCTTCTCCCGGAGTTGTTTTAGGTAAAACTAAATTTATTTCAGGAAAAAAAGTGACCTGTTATCCTGGTTTTGAAAAATATTTGCCAAAAGAAGCAAAATATACTGATGAAAGAGTTGTTATAGATGGAAATATTATTACAGGAAAAGGGGCAGGAGCTGCTGCTGAATTTACATCTGCAGTGATTACATATCTTTCAAATAAGGAAAATGCAGACAAAGTATTTAGTGCAATGTTTTTTAAATAGGTTCTTGCTGCAAAGCCTATATAAGGTAATGATTTTTGGATAATGAAAACAAATCCGAAGGTGTACTTCCAACAAACCCTTTGGGTCAAGAAAAAATAGGCAAACTTCTTTTGAAGTTTGCAATTCCCAGTATTCTAAGCAATATGATAAATGCCATTCATAATATTGTTGATCAGGTTTTTATAGGGCAGGGAGTCGGAATAGTGGGAAATGCTGCAACTAACATTGCATTCCCTCTTACTACAATAGCTACAGCTATTGCACTTCTTCTGGGCGTAGGGAGTTCTTCCAATTTTAATCTTAATCTGGGTGCAGGCAACAGGGAAAAAGCCGCGCGTATAGCAGCCACAGGTATTTCCATGATGTTTATATTCGGGATCCTCCTTTGTGTTCTTGTAAGGATATTTCTTGAGCCTCTTTTACATATCTTTGGTTCCCCGGAAGAGGTGTTTTCATATTCTCTTACCTATACAGGGATTACTTCTTTTGCTTTACCCCTTATGATTGTTTCAACAGGACTCAGTGTTCTTATACGTTCCGATGGCAGCCCTAAATACGCAATGATGTGTATTTCAGTAGGAGCTATTATACATACAATATTGGATCCTATTTTTATTTTTGTGTTTGATATGGGAATAGCAGGTGCTGCTATTGCTACAAATATTGGTCACTTTGTTGCATGTTTTCTGGCTGTCAGGTATTTGTTTAAATTTAAATCAGTAATTTTAAAAAAAGAGTATTTTTTCCCAAAATTAAATTTATTTAAGGCAATTGCCTCACTTGGTGCAGCATCATGTTTTAATCAACTTGCAATGACTCTTACACAGATCGTAATGAATAATACTTTAAGACATTATGGTGCTTTATCCAGATATGGAAGTGATATTCCGATAGCTGTTGTAGGAGTTATATTAAAAGTAAATATACTTTTTATGGCATTTGTCCTTGGAATTGCTCATGCATGCCAACCTATTGTTGGGTTTAATTATGGTGCTAAAAATTATGAGCGTGTTAAAAAAACATATATAAGAGCTATTATTTCTGTTACTGTTATTGCAGTTATTACTTTTGCATGTTTTCAGCTTTTCCCAAGACAGATTGTAGGTATTTTTGGGAAAGGTAATGAAATGTACTTTCATTTTGCTGAAAGATATTTCCGTATATATATGCTTTTTATTTTTATGAATGGTGTTCAGCCTCTTACTGCAAATTTTTTTACTTCAATAGGAAAAGCAACAAGAGGTGTTTTTATTTCTATGACCAGGCAAATTATTTTTTTACAACCGCTTATTTTGATTTTTCCAATATTTATGGGAATAGATGGAGTTATGTATGCCGGGCCTATTGCCGATGGAGCAGCTGCAACCCTTGCTATTATCTTTATTATACATGAATTTAAAAGAATGGGAGCCAGAAAAGAAGTAAATAAATAGAAGTTATTTTATAATGCAAATAAAAAAAGGTCACCGAAAGAATGTTGGATATTGGCACCAGCATCCAGTCGGTAACCTTTTACATAATATCAGTTATTCTAAAACTAAGGTCTTAGAATTATATCTTTAAGTCCCGGGAATTTTTTAATATCTTTATCAATACCTTTTAGCCTGTCTTTGTTTTCATACTTTTTATCCTGGAAGCTATATTTAAAATTAGTATGGATGTTATAGCTGCCATCAAGAAGGGCTTTTGTATCTTCTGTCATAACAAGCTCTTCATCAGTAGGAATAACAAATATTTTAACTTTTGAATCAGCAGTTGAAATTTCTGTTTCTGCATTTTTTGTCATTGAATTTTTATTCTTCTCAGGATCGATTTTTATTCCAAATTCTTCAAGCCCGCATGTTGCAAGGAATCTTGTATCTGGCCCTCTTTCTCCAACACCTGCTGTAAATACAATAGCATCAACTCTTCCAATGGCAAAAGCATAAGAACCAATATATTTTTTGATCCTGTATGATTCCATTTCCTGAGCAAGGATCGCTCTTTCGTTACCATCATGCGCTGCAATTTCGATATCTCTTCTGTCAACCCATTTTTCTGTTATACCAAGCACTCCGCTTTTTTTATTAAGTGCGGTTTCTGTATCAGAAGGTGTCATACCTGTTTTTTTCATCATATAAAAAGATATTGCGGGATCGTGGTCTCCGCTCCTTGTTCCCATGATAAGCCCTTCAAGCGGGGTGAGCCCCATTGATGTATCATAAGAAACTCCATTTTTAACCGCATTGATACTTGAACCATTGCCAATGTGAGCAATTATAACATTTGTTTTAAAAGGGTCTTTTCCAAGAAGAACCGCAGCTCTTTTTGCTGTATAGAGAAATGATGTTCCATGAAAACCATATCGCCTTACACCAAATTTTGAATACCACTCATAGGGAAGTGCATAAAGATATGATTTTTTCTCCATGGTCTGATGCCATGCAGTATCCATAATTGCACAGTGCGGAACATTTGGAAGTTCTGCTTTTGCAGCTTTTATCCCTATAATATTTGCAGGATTATGCAGAGGAGCTAAATCCTGGATCGAATTAAAATTACTGATAACTTCATCATTGATTATTATTGATTTATTAAATTTTTCTCCACCATGAACAACCCTGTGTCCAACAGCTTTTATATCACTGATAGACTTGATAGCACCTACTTTAGGATCAATAAGGGTTTTCATTATTAAATCTATTGCTTCTTTATGAGTAGGGCATGAATGCTCAAGTTTATATTCTTCTTTTCCGCTTGCATTATGTTTAATAAAAGCTCCCTCAAGTGAGATTCTTTCGACAATACCATTTGCCAGTACTTCTTTTTTATCCCAATCATAGACCTGATATTTTAAAGAAGAGCTTCCACAGTTAAGTGTTAGAATTACCACAAATTTCCTCCTAATCTGATTTTTCTTAGCAACTGCTGATCAATTTCTCAATCGAATTTAATCAGTATATATCAAATGATTTTGCCTTAAATCAATAAAATATACAAGTAAGAAAGGGATTATGAAGTAAAAAAGCAGAAACCATTGTTTTTATCTTTCATAAGATATGGCAAAAAAAATAATAGCAATAGCTCTTTTTATAGTGATATTTCCTATGTTGGTTTTTTCTGAAAAAAAGCCTGGGAAGGAATTTTTATTGAAAGCTCGTATGACCAGTAAAAAAGGGATTGAAAATCTTATCTCTATTGGGAATTCAAGGTATCAGATTCTTTTTATGGATTTCAGAGAATCAGAAAAACAGGTTTTTAATATATATACCCCTTATGCTGATTTAGGGCGCATCTCTGCTACAGGTCTATTAAGAGAAATAAAAAACCCAGCAGTACACTATCCTGGTTCTCAAATATTTAATGAAAAAACAAGGATTGTGCCTGATCGCAGATTAAAAGCAACAGGAAATAGAGGTATAAGGATTGATGCAGGAAATATTGTATCTGGTTTTTTCGAAGAGGGTGAAAGTACCTACAGTAACCTTTCATGGAAAGGAATTTACTCAGGGAAGAAAATTGGAAAAAGAGCATTAATAAACTTTGCTGTCACAGAATATGATGAAAGGGATGATGGGCAAAGAAATATATGGTATGCAGACAGAAAGATCAGATATGGAAGAAAAGTGACTAATGCTGCTTTTTCTGCATCATACAAAACAGGATTATGGGGAATAAGCAGCGCAGGAGCCATGAGCCATTATAAAGGAGCGAATAACGGTCTATATTTTAGGCTTTCACCGTATCTAAGATATTCATTCATAAAATTGGATTTTATTCTTTCTGGAACAGGTGATAGCTATATAAAGCCGGATGGATCTTTCCCTGCTACAACTTTAAGAAAAGGGATAGCAGCGCTAATTACTCCTGTTCCATGGATAAGAATAAATACCAGATATGTAACAGATGTGCTGCATAAGAAAGAGAGCGATATAAGATATGGAGGATATACAGAAGAGCTTTTTGGTTCAGTTGTTCTTAGGCCATGGTTTATTGAAAGCGGCTTCTCGGCAAAAAACAGGAATATATATAAAGATAATTATTTTAATAACTATATAGATACATCTGTTTTTATTGGAATGAAAGGAGGGTTTAATAAAATAGTTTTTGAAAAAAAAGACACATATAAAGATCATGAGAAAATATCTCAGACTTACAGGATCGAGGCAGGAGCAGGAATAAAAAACATTAGTCTCTATACTCTTTGGAAATTAAAAGAAGGTATAGATGAAAAAGAAATAAATATAACCTCAAGAGCAAGAATAAAAGTAAGAAAAATATCTTTGTTCAGTGAATATAAAATAGTTTCAGTTGAAAGGCAAACTAAAGCAGATAAAAAATCAACTGAATATACTATTGGTGTAGATGCAAAGTTTTAAACAGCATTCGACGTACACAATATTTTTATCCTTCCATCAGCATGATTACGTTGTAAGCTGTGTGTTTTCCCTTTTATGTCTTAAAACGGGAGACTTCACTCAATAGAACGTTAACGCTCTCTTTATTTTCCCGTCCAATTTCATCTGCCCGTGAAACTGTGGTATTCAGGGTTGAAATGCCTTGGGATACCTCATTAATACCTGTAGTCAGTACTGATGTTGCCCCTTCGAGATTTTTTCCCTCTTCTATTATTTCGCGGCTCCCTGTAAGCATTTCTTCGGAACTTCTGCGTACTTTTTCCGTAATCTTTTGAGAACTCTGCATGTCATGTAAAATTTCTTTACTTTCGGCGTTCTGAGTTTCCATGGCGACTCGAATATTATTTTCCTGCTCTGTAACTGTTTTTACTGCCCCGTCAATAAGCGCGAACCTGTCAAGCACCTCGCTTGATGCGTTGTTTATGCTGTCCAGAGCGCTTTTTATCTTCCTTAAAACATCAGAAACGGTTTTTGCCTGCCCGCTTGATGATTCAGCGAGTTTACGAATTTCGCCGGCCACTACCGCAAAGCCTTTCCCCACTTCTCCAGCATGAGCTGCTTCAATTGCCGCGTTCATTGCCAGAAGGTTGGTCTGGCTGGCTATGTCCTCGATTACCTTATTAATCGCATAGAGCCGTTCGGATTCCTGCATAACAGTATTTATATCATCT
>Ga0123353_10002492_pt1 | contig 22908 bp, 22 predicted proteins | sample TergutLab28metaG_3_FD_92763 | JGI IMG/M metagenome (GOLD analysis project Ga0123353, IMG submission 92763) | Labiotermes labralis P3 segment gut microbial communities from Petit-Saut dam, French Guiana - Lab288 P3 | ecosystem: Host-associated > Arthropoda: Insects > Digestive system > Gut ... | reverse complement strand
TCCGCCCCGGCGGCGATGAGGGCCTTCGCGCCCTCGGCTGTGGCGATGTTCCCCGCAATGAGCGTGATCTCCGGGAACTTGGCCTTGACTTTCTCGATGGCATTGAGGATATTCCTGCTGTGCCCATGCGCGCTGTCAAGCACGAATGCGTCCGCGTCGTGCCCGGCCAGTTCCGCCGCGCGCTCGAGCATGTCCCCCGTGACACCCAGGGCCGCCGCGCATAGCAGCCGCCCGCCCTCGTCCCTTGCGGAATTAGGATACTGCGTGATTTTCTCTATGTCCTTGATGGTGATCAGGCCCCGCAGATGGCCCTCCTCATCCACCAGGGGGAGTTTCTCGATCTTGTGCTTCATGAGGATGGCCTTGGCCTGGTCGAGGGTGGTGCCCTCGCGGGAGGTGATCAGGCCCTCGCTGGTCATCACGCCGGCGATGGCAACGCTGTAGTCCTCCAAAAAGCGCAGGTCCCGGTTGGTGAGGATGCCCACCAGCTTGCCGTCGCGGCAAATGGGAACCCCGGAGATCTTGTAGCGCGCCATGAGGGCGTCCGCCTCGCGCACTGTGTTCTCCGGGGCCAGAAAGAATGGGTTGACGATCACGCCGTTCTCGCTGCGCTTGACTTTGTCCACCTCGCTGGCCTGCTGCTCGATGGTCATATTCTTGTGGATGACGCCTATGCCCCCCTCCCGGGCGATGGCGATGGCCATGCGTGCCTCTGTCACGGTATCCATGGCGGCAGTGAGGATGGGTGTGTTCAGCCGCAGGCGGCGGCTCAGGTTTGTGCTCAGATCGGCCAGATTGGGCGTGAAGTCGCTCTCGGCCGGCACAAGCAGCACGTCGTCGAAGGTCAGTCCCTCTTTTATGAATCTCTCTGCCGCGATTTGCATAGCGTCATCCTCCTAATAAAATATTTCTTATCATGATATCACATCGCATAGCGAAATGCAAGAAAAATTTCATTTTTTTATGAAAATATTCAGCCCATAGCTTGGGGCAACAATGCCGCTGTCCTCAAAGCCCATGGCGCGCCAGAAGGGCTCGCCCGTTACGGGGTCGGGGCAGCAGTAGAGGTGTTCCGCGCCATCGCGATAGAGAGCCTCGGCGCAGTGCAAAAACATGCGCTTTCCATAGCCCTGCCGGCGATAATCCGGAGCGATGTAATACGCCAGAAACACCCCGCCGCCCGGGTCAATCAGGTCGCAGATGTCCGTATCGACGGCATATAGGGCGAAACCGGCGGGCTTCTTTCTCCTCCCGGCGCACAGCAAATCAAAGCGTACGTTTGGCTTGGATTTTGTCCAGTTAACGCGCCGCCGGAAATCAGTGAGGGGCGGGACCGGGTTTTCGTCGCCGTTATTTTTAATCTCCGCGCGATATTCCAGATACAATGGCAAAGCCAGGCGAGCGGCCTTGCTGTGTTTTTTGATGGGCGTAAAAATGATTGTTTCCATTAGCCGACCGCAACCCCCGTGATCGCCTCCACAATCTCCGGATATACCCAGCGCAGATTTCGCCGGTCCAGCAGGATGTACGACTCGCCGTTGTACTCCTCATCGATGGTCAGGCCGTTGTCCCACCAGGCCAGTTGCATGCCGTAGCGCCGGGCAATCGCGACATAATCTGAAGTGTATCGCACGCGGTCCCCGATGTTATTTTTGTCCATCGCGCCGAATTCTCCCAGATACACCGGCACGCCCCTCTTCACGTAGTAGTCGTATATGCGCCCGAGCATCTTCTCCAGCGCCTGCTTCTCTTTTGCGCCGTAGGTGGTCGCGTTGGGATTGCTCATGGCGAACTCATATGGATAATACGAGTGGATGGAGATAATCAGGCGGTCGTCCGCGGGCAGCTTCATGCCCCAGTGCGTCACGGGCTCGCGGGAGGCCGCGTAGGTGGGGAGCATGAGCCAGCGCGCGGCATTGTTGCCGCCGGCTGCCCGCACGGTCTCCGCGAAGGCGGCATTGAGCCGGTTGACCACCTGGCGCTGCGAGGGGGTGCCGCCCGCCCACTCCAGCAGATGGCCCGATACACGGGGTTCGTTGAAGGCCTCGAACAGCAGGCGCTCGCCGTAGTCTCTGAAGCGCTCGGCGATTTGCGCCCAAACGCGGGTGTATTGCGCCGTAACCTGTGCTTCGTTCGCCCGGTCCGGGATATACCCGCCATAGCTGTCGTCGTGGTGCATGTTCAGGATGACGTACATGCCGATGCCGTAGCCGTAGTCCACAACCTGCTGCACCCGGTCCATCCAGGCGGGGTCGATATCGCCGTCCTCCCCCAGGTGGTTCCACCAGGTGACGGGCACGCGCAGGCAGGTGAAGCCCGCGTCCTGGAGCATTTGTGCCATCGCCTGGGTGGTGACGGGGTTGCCCCAGCTGGTTTCGGATTCCAAGCCCGCGGGGGTGCCCGCCATAAAGCTCTCCAGGGTGTTGCCCAGGTTCCAGCCGGGGCCCATGGCCTGCACCATGCGCATACCGGGGGTGTCAGGAATCACGGGATCGGTTGCGCCCAGGCGGGGCATCAGGTTCCACACGAAGCCCGTGCCCAGCAGGACGAACGCCAGCAGGTAATCCAGTCCAAGGAAGAGAAAGCGGCCGATGATTTGCATAGTAAGCCTCCATTCTTGTGTTGAAACGCATGGGCAGTGCAGCTCTGCGTGATATGCTCACTTGTCTTTTTGCAGAATATCCAGGCTGTGGTTCGTCGCCCCAGCCAGATCGGGCCGTTCGCAGAGAAAATAGTGATACTCCATAAACTTCGCGAAGCGTTCTGGCGTCATTTTATCGAGCTTATCCTGCACAAGGCGCGCCATGCCGTCCGTGGCCACATAGTGCAGCCTCTGCGCGGGCAGGGGAGCCGCCAGGGCGTCGATTTCTTCCCTGCGGTAAATCTGGAACAGGTCGCTGGGGTATGAAATGCAGGCATAGGTTGCCGGGTCAATATGCCCGTCCTCAAGATGGCTCCAGAAATAGCCCTTGGGTTTTATGCCGTTGACCAGAATTGCCATATCGCTGAGCACATACGCAACATAGAGATACCCGCCGGGCTTCGTCACCCGCAGGGCCTCGCGCAGCGCCCGCGATTGGTCCTCCGTCGTGTATAAGTGATACATCGGCCCCAGCAGCAGCGTCATGTCGAACGTGTTGTCCTCAAAGCGCGATAAATTAAGCGCGTCGCCCTGCTGTAAATCGACTGTGTCCCCCGGCCTGAGCTTTTTCTTGAATATATCGATGTTGTGTTGCACTAGCTCGATGGCCGTGACGTCATATCCCATGCGTGCCAGTGTGAGGGAGTATCGCCCCGTGGCCGCGCCGATTTCCAGCACACGCATGCCGGGGCGCAGATAGCGTTCGATGTAGCGCATGGTGGTGAGATACTCCACCCGGCCGTGCTGCGAGGTCAGGCGTTTGTCCTCGTCGCAGCGGGTGCTATAAAAGCGCGTAAGAAAGCCCAGGGTGTCGGTGGGCTCGGGCTGGGGTTTTCGTTTGAACAGATTGAATCGCTTCATGAAAAAAACTCCTATCAGAATGGAACAACGCACGTTGCGGAAAAGCTGTTGCCCCGTGCGGTTTGAATCACGTAAGTCAGTGTGAAGCGCGTATGCCTCTGGCTGCAATAGAAGCTTAGAGCCTCGCGGAACAGGACATTCACCCGGCCGTTCATGATGCCCCGGCCTTCGACTGCCACGTCCTCATCGGGGTCCGGAGCCTCGTTTTCGGGGTTAGCGAAATACGCCATAAAAAAGCGCTGCGTCTCGGCCTCAAAAGCGGGGTGCCCGTAGACGCCCCGCAGCATCGCGGCGATTTCTATCGTCTGGGATTCCCCCGGTGCGATAGAAAAGCTGTCGCGCTGGCCCTGCGCGAGTTCACCGAAGAAGCCCTTCTCCTGCCGCGCGGCCAGAGCCTCCTGCCGGAAGCCCTCCTCGAAGATGGTCTCCCAGGGGTACAGCGCCGCATTTGAAACGGTGATGGTCTGGTCGCCGGTGTTATGGATCGTCACCGTGACGGGCACGCGCAGCCTCACCAAGGCGGCGGCCTCGGGGTTGGCTTCGTAGCGCAGGCTTGAGAAGCGCGTCTTGTAGAGGTACGCGCTGTCGGCCATGTAGGCCAGGGCGGCGTGGGGTTCCATTTGGATGACCACGCTCTCCCGGTTTTTCTCCGCGGCGGCGGCGTCCTCCAGCGCGGCGACCCTCGCGCCAATGGCCTCGTTCTCCTTGGCCAGCGCGGCGGCCTGCTTGGCGGTGTTCCACTCGCTGTATCCGAAGTAGATACCGCCCCCCAGGCTGATCAGCGCCAGAATAAACGCGATGAGGGCGAGGGCTGTTTTGCCCCGACCCGGTGTTTTTTCTTTCTTGACCTTGGGCGGCTTGGGTGTTTTCTCTTTCATGTGATGACCTCTCTTTCAAAGCTTAGCATATACACGCCCGCTTTTTTTCCATTCACAAGCGTGTGTATCGTCGTTTCGATTGCGAATATGCCGGTCTTTTCAATCGCTTGCGTAAATTCTTCCTTCCGGGCGGAGAGCAGCACGATTTTGCCGTCCTGCCTCAGAACACGCCCGAACGCCTTCAGCATAGCCTCGTAGAAGAGCGCGATATCGCCGATTTGCTCATAGTAGCCCCAGGGTGGGTCGGTGATGATTAAATCAATGCTGCGATCTGTAATGCCGGCCAGGCGCAGGGCGTCTTCGCGGAAGATGCGCACATTCGCGGGCAATGCTTTCTTGAGCGCCCGGGCTTTATCCGGGTCGATATCGCTTGCATATAGCTTTTCGAACTGAAAGTGCCGAGCGATTTGCGCTGGAATGGCGCCGTAGCCCGCGAAGGGGTCTAGAATGACGCTTTGCTTTGTGGGTTGCCCGCAAAGGCACATGAGGTACGCGAATTCCGGCCGTAGTTCGCCCGGTTGCAAATTTTTCTCTGTTAAGGCGCGCTTGCGCAGTAGCTGGCCGTAGAACCCGAAACCCTCATCACGGATGACATACCAGAGCTCCGTCGCGGGGTTCAGCCGGTCAAGCTTTAAATGCGATGACTTCGCAACGGCGCTTTCGGCCCGCAGTGAGAGCTGTCTATCCACCCCGGCAAACTGATTGCCCTTGGAAAAACGGACCCGGAAGGTGCCCTTCGGCACGGGATAGCGCAGCTCGCGTGACTCGATTTCTTTTACCATACGGGGGAAGGACAGGCTCTTCCCCTCGAAAAAACGCAGGACGCAGTAGCTGTTGTTGAAACAGGGGACACTGTTTATGTTCATATGGCTGCCAAGGTAGGAATAATATATAAGCCCGTCATATACACGCAGAACATCGGCCCCCGGCAGGAGGGCGGGGAAGGCCCGGGTGGCGATTTCCCTAAAGCCCGTGGTGAAGCTGGATATGTATTCGCTCTCATTCAGCATTGCTCTCGCTCCCTGAATTTTTGTGATCATATCAAATCGCTCTTGCTTTTATAGGCGAATGGGTGTAGAATGACATTACTTGCAGGAGGATTCGTTGATGAATAAAGGAATCGCTTGCCTCGGCAATATGATAGTCGATGTTATCAAAAAAATCGACGCCTACCCGGAACTGGGGAACCTGGCCTCCATCACCGATGTGACCTGTGCCACAGGGGGGCTTGTGCCCAATTGCCTGCTGGACCTGGCGAAGATGGACCCCTCCCTGCCCCTGGAGGCCGCAGGCCTTGTGGGCCGGGACGATTATGGGGACTATGTAGTAAATGCGCTCTCCGCCGCCGGTATCGACATCCGGCACATTGGCCGCCACCCGTCACAACCCACATCCTATACCGATGTGATGAGCTGCGGGCGGGACCGGTCGTTTTTCCATTGCCGGGGCGCCAACGCCGCCTTCGGACCGGAGCACATCCCCCTGGATGACCTGGCCGCGGACATCCTGCACTTCGGATACATTCTCCTGCTGGACGCCCTTGACGCGCCTGACCCAGACTCCGGCACGGTTTTGGCGGGTGTTCTAGCCCAGGCCCGGGCCATGGGCTTCAAGACCAGTATCGATGTGGTCAGCGAACAGGGTAGCCGCTTCGCGCGCTGCGTGACGCCCAGTTTACGGCACACGGACTATTGCGTCATCAACGAGGTGGAGGCCGCCGCCGTCACGGGCATAACCTGCCGGGACGCCGCCGGGAAACTGCTCCTTGATCGAATGGAGCCCATCTGCGAGGCCCTGCTCGCGTTCGGCGTGGGGCAATGGGCGGTGGTGCACTGCCCGGAGGGCAGCTTCGCGGCGGATGCCCAAAGCTATTGGTGCAAGCCTTCCCTTGCGTTGCCACAGAGCGATATCAAAGGGAAAACCGGCGCGGGCGACGCGTTTTGCGCGGGAATCCTCTACAGCGCCTCGCAGGATATGGCCCTGCCGGAAGCGCTCGAACTAGCGACGGCGGCAGCGGCAGCGAGCCTGACAGAAACCAGCGCCTGTGGTGGCCTGCGCCCGATAAAACAGTTATATCAACTGATAGACAAATATGGATTTCATAAAGATTGGAGCGAGCTATGCTAGTCACATTGGAAGAGATTTTACTCGACGCGCGGGAAAAAAAATACGCCGTGGGCATGTTCAACATGCTGAACCTGGAGACAGCCCGAGGCATCATCGAGGCGGCACAGGAGGAGCGTTCCCCGGTCATTCTGGGCGTGGCGCAGGTGCATCTGCCCTATGTCCCCTTCGAATACGCCAGCTTGATCATGGGCAAAATCGCCGTGGACGCCGCTGTGCCCGTGTGCCTGCACTTCGACCACGGGACGGACATGGACGCGATCCTGCTTGCCGCAAAAAGCGGCTTTTCGTCTGTTATGTATGACGGAAGCGCCCTGCCTTACGAAGAGAACCTGCGGCGCACCCGGGAGGTCGTGGATGCGCTGCGGGGCCTTCCGGTGAGCGTTGAAGCGGAGTTGGGCCATGTAGGAAGTGGGGAGGACGGCGAAAACGACGGCTATGCTGCCGACTACACCGATCCCGCGCAGGTGTGCAATTTTATTGAGCGCACCGGCGTCGACGCACTTGCAGTGGCCATCGGAACCGCCCATGGACCATACAAAAGAACCCCAGTGCTGGATCTGGAACTGCTGGCGCGGATCAATCAAATCAGCGCAAAGCCCCTCGTGCTTCACGGCGGCAGCGGGCTGAGCGACGATGATTTCAGGCGCAGCATTCAAAATGGCATCCGCAAGGTGAATATATGCACCGAGCTGTGCGTTGCCGCGCACCGGGCTTACGCGGAGTCCTATGCCCGCGGCCAAAACTTTGAGCCGTCGGTGACTGAAGCCAAAGATGCGGTGCGCGAGGTCGTCCGACAAAAGCTGCGGCTATTTGGCAGCGCCAACGCCTGCGGGTAGGTCGCCCTCAGGGCATATATGCTCCGGTTCCCTCAATATCTTCAGGCATGATGAATTTGCGCATCATGTCAATCGTGAAGCGAATGCCCCAGTCCCCCCTGGGCCCCTCGCTCCACACGCGGGAGTGCGGCTCGAGGCTCAGCGCGCCCTCGTAGCCATGGGTATAGAGAATCGCCATCACCGCGCCCCACTGGATGTCGTCCAGGCCGGCGGGCGGGTCGGGGATGTTCTGGCCGCGCACGCGCAGTGTGCCCTTGACGTGGAAGTGCCCGATGTGGTGCCCGTACTCCATCATCTCCCACAGGTAGTCGCCGTCCCGGTTGATGCAGTGGGAGATGTCGTACTTGATGCCCAGCCCCGGGACCTTCGGCAGCACGGCGTCCCAGCCGCGTTTATCGTGGATGAGGTTGCCCCAGTCGCAGTTGTATGCCAGGATATTCACGTCCTTTGGCTTGGCGTATTTGATCAGCGCCTTGAAATAGTCAATAGCCAACTGCGCGTTTTCCTCGAAGGGCATGCCCTTCACCGGGTTGCAGCCGCAGGTGAAGTTTGGGCAGCCTATGGCCCCGGCGAGGTCGATCAGGGCCAGATCCTGTTCGTATTCCTCCTGGTTAAAGCCCCCGGCGGTCACGCGCCTGGTGCCCCAGCGGCCGATACTGGCCACTTTTACTCCATATTGCACGCAGTAGCCTTTCAGCTCCTCCGCCCGTGCGGCAACGGCCTTCGCGTCGCTGCCCACATTGATGCAGAACTCTGTGGTGTCCAGCCCGTAACGCCGCACGTACTGGAAGCCCTGTTCGTCCGGCCCGGCGATGATGCCCAATTTCATTGCGTATTCCTGCTTTCTATAAATTGAGTCTATCTCAATTATACTACAAGCGCCATGAGAACACAAGAAAAAATTCGCGTGCCTCTTCTATTACAAGAAAAGGCACGCTTTTGTGTATAGGAGCATAATGCGATCATCTGCACACGCGCTCACAGCGGCATACGCAACGGCAGGTGCAGGTGGGGGGATGCGGGCGGGGTCTGCAGCAGCAGGGCCTGGGCGGCGGGCAGCAGGCAGGCGCACAGGGCTGTATCAGCGCGCAGCCGAGGCTGCTGATCATCTTGACGCCGCAGCAGATCCCTTTGGTCACGCCGCTGGCGATGCAATTGACGCCTTGACATATGTCGCTCATCCCATTGTCGCAGCACGGGCGGTGCCCGCGGCAGCCGGGAACATCCATCATCTGGGGGAACCCTCCTTCCTTCTCGAGTTCAACCCATTATATGCCCCAAGTTGAAAACGGGATACAAAAGGTGATGCGCGGATGTGCTGTCAAGAAAAAGCTAGTCCGGATTCTTAATCCTGTCTATCGCCCCCTTCTCCAGCCTCGAAACCTGCGCCTGCGATATCCCTATCTCCTTCGCCACCTCCATCTGCGTCTTTCCCATCATGAAGCGCAAATGGAGGATTCTCTTCTCCCGCGCGCTGAGCGCCTGCATGCTCTGGCGGATCATCATCTCCTCCAGCCAGCCCTCCTCCGTCTGCCTGTCGCCGATCTGGTCCATCACGTAGATCGTGTCGTTGCCGTCGGAATACACCGGCTCGTGAAGCGAAACGGGGTCAACGATGGCTTCCAGCGCCAGCACGACGTCCTCCTTTCTCAGGTTCATCGCCTCGGCGATCTCCTCCACCTTGGGCTCCCGCTGTTTTTCGCAGGAAAGGCGTTCGCGGCACTGCATGGCGTGGTAGGCGGTGTCCCGCATGGAGCGGCTTACCCGCACGGAATTGTTATCCCGCAGATAGCGCCGTATCTCCCCAATGATCATGGGCACGGCATAGGTGGAAAACCGCACGGGCTGTGCGATATCGAAGTTGTCGATGGCCTTGATCAGCCCGATACAGCCCACTTGGAACAGGTCGTCCATGTTTTCGTCGCGCCCGGTGAAGCGCTGTAGCACGCTGAGCACCAGGCGCAGGTTCCCGCTGATAAGCTCCTCCCGTGCGGACATGTCGCCCTGCCGTACGCGCTCCAGCAGCGTACGCTTTTCCACCTCCTTGAGGACCTTCAGCTTCGACGTGTTCACCCCGCAGATTTCCACCTTGTTGAAGTGCATGCGTTTTGTCCTGCCCTTCCTTTACTCATTATGAAAAGTATGGGTGGGCCGGTGCGATTTCATGCACAGGTTTTTTTCTGCTTGCATTGCGGGGAAAAACATGGTATAATAAAAGGAGGGGGGATTTCCATGAAGAACTACTACTCCACAGTGAACAACATCATACTCACCCATTCCGATATGTTGCTGGAAAACCACGCCCGGCGGGTCTACGTCCGTTTTGAGCGCCCGAACGAGTACGGCTTCGATTTCGCCGGGGGCCTTCTGCCGGAGAATAAATTCACCAATACCTACGGCTTCTCAGAGGACGAGCTGTTTGAATTGCAGGACTACTTGCGCTGCAACGCGCCGTTGATTTGGGAATATGCGCAGGAAGGCGGAGGTTTATATGCCAAAAGCATTGCGTGATTTCTTGGGCAGGTTTAACTTTAACGCCATTATCGCCGAGTGGTACCGCCACTTTGGGATGTAGGAGGTGCACCATATGCCTGAATACGCAGTTTCAGCGCAGAGGCAAGGGCGACCACGATATTTGGTATAGCCCTATCACAAAGCGCAGTGTGACGGTGGACAGCAAAATCAAGTCGCATCATACGGCAAACGAAATACTCAAGCAAAGTGGGATCAATGAGAAATTCTAGTTTAGTGAGGACTCTATGCTCATCGTCTTGGAAGGCCTGGATGGCAGCGGCAAAAGTACGCAGCTTGCCCTGCTGCGGGACTGGCTGCTCTCGCGGGGGATTGGACCCGTGGCAATCAAGCTGCCCGATTATGAAGACGACTCCAGCGCGCTGGTGCGGCAATACCTCGCCGGTCGCTTCGGCAGCCAGCCGGGAGACGTCAACGCTTACGCCGCCTCGCTGTTCTACGCCGTGGACCGCTACGCGAATTACAGGCTCAAGTGGGCGGACGCATACGCGGCCGGGCGGGTAATTCTGGCCGACCGCTACACAACGTCGAACGCGTACCATCAGGCAACCAAGCTGCAAAAAGAGGAATGGCCCGCCTTTTTTGCCTGGCTGGAGGATATAGAGTATAGAAAACTGGATATTCCAAAACCCGATCTGGTCTTTTTTCTGGATATGCCTCTAGATGCATCGCGCAGGCTCATCAGCGCGCGCTACGAGGGCGACGAGGCAAAGCGCGACATCCATGAGGCCGATTTTTTGTATCTTACCGCATGCCGCGAAGCGGCATTGCGTGCCTGTGAAGCCATGGGCTGGCTGCGGATCGCCTGCGCGGAAAACGGCGCGCCGTTCCCGCCGCAGGCCATTCATGAATGCATACGCGCGCATGTGGATGCATTTGGGCTTTCCGGGGAAAAACAGTGAGGGAAACAGTATGATCTACGAATTCCTGGCCGAGGGCTTCGAGGAGCTGGAGGCCATAGCGCCGCTGGATATTCTGCGCCGCGCAGGCGTAAAAGTGAAAACTGTCGGAATCGGCGGCAAAACTGTCACAGGCTCGCACGGAATTGCGATACAGTGCGACATCGCCCCGGAGGAGATGGACCGCGAAGCATGCCAGGGTATCATCCTGCCCGGCGGACCGGGGCGTTCGAATCTGGCCAAATCATCCGATGTGCTGGAAATGCTGCGTCTTGTTTCGCGGCGGGGCGGCATGATAGCTGCCATCTGCGGCGCGCCGGAAATTCTGGGCGTGAACGGCTACTTAAAAGATAAACGCGCCTGCTGCTACCCCGGCTGCGAGAAGGACTTGCTCGGCGCGCAGGTGTGCTATGATCCGGTTGTGGTTGACGGCAATATCATCACGTCAAGAGGCGCGGGAACGTCTATTGACTTTGCGCTGGCGGTTGTGAGCTATCTGGCTTCGCCCGAGTTGGCGGACGAAATCGCCAGGCAGATTCAACGCCCATGAATACGGACTTGACATGGGCGTGTCCATCGAACGATAAGCAAGCCTTGCGCCGCGAATTGCTCGCTCTGCGAAACACGATTGCCCCAGAGGATAAGCAAGACTGGGACAGAGCAATCAATCGGGCGGTTATGACACATGAGTGGTTCAGACGATCGCAAACAATTCTGTCCTACTTTCCCATTGGCTCAGAGCCTGATACCAAACTAGCGCTGGAAGAGGCCCTGCGGCAGGGCAAGCGGATTTACCTGCCCAAGTGCAACCCCAGAATACAAGAGATGACCTTTCATCGAATCACCTCGCTTGAAGGATTGAAGTCAGAGGCGCATGGAATCCCCGAGCCTGAGGCAAATAATTCAGCATTCAGCATTCATAATTCAGCATTGTGTCTCGTTCCCGGCGTCGCGTTTGATAGAGCCGGTTTCCGTCTGGGTTACGGCGGCGGGTATTACGATCGTTTTCTGGCCAGGCAGGATGGCCTTAGAACGCTGGGCGTCTGTTACGGAATATTGCTGCGCGCGACTTTGCCAAGAGACGCGATGGATATAGCGGTGGAGAGAGTAATCACAGAAGGAGAAGAGCATGAGCGAGAACCAGAATAATCCGAACACGCCGGAAAATGGGGGCACAAAGCCCTTCTGGCTGGACTTCAGCTTTGACGACAGCGAGGCCCAGCGCTCCGCGCTGGACGCGGACATGCCCCAATCGAAGGGGGAGGTCTATTTCGCCAACCCCACGCGGTCCTTCAAGCCGATCGAGCCGGAGCCGGCGGCACAGGACAACCCCGCCACAGGAAAGGCCGTCAAGGGCGGGGGCAGGAAGGAGAAAGGCAGAAAGGGCGGCGGCGGGGCTTTGATCACCGCGTTGCTGGCGCTCATCTTGCTGGTCACCGCCGTGCTGAGCTACGTCGGCATATCCACCCTGCGTGACATCTTCGCGCTGGGCAAGAACCCCGACGAGCCCGTTGTTGTCAACCTGAGCATCAAGGAGGGGCAGACCACCGACCAGCTTATCGATCTGCTGGCGGAAAACAAACTGCTAAGCCAGAAGTTCATGTGCAAGCTCTATATGGAGTTTACCTGGTGGATCCAGACCAAGGATGATGAGGAAACGCCTGAGTCGCCGGAGTATATCGCGGGGGAGTATGAATTGGACTCCGCCATGGGCCTGGAGGAGATGCTCAACTCGTTTTTGGCCAAGCCCGTGAGCGGCGAGACCGCCAGCCTGCTGTTCCCCGAGGGCTTCACCGTCAAGCAGGTCATAGGGAAGATCGGCGATAACCGGGTGAGCAACGCCAACCTTCTCAGACGCAGCATGCTTGCCACGCAGTTCGATTACCACTTTCTAAGGGACCTGAACACCCAGGGGCGTTATTACAAATACGAGGGCTATCTCTTCCCGGATACCTACGAGTTCTATATCGACGAGAACGCCAACAGCGCACTGCGCCGCTTTTTCGATAACTTCCAGAGCAAGTGGAAGGAGGAGTACACAACGCGCGCCAGGGAGCTGGGCTACACCATCGACCAGATTGTCATCCTGGCCTCCATCATCCAGAAGGAGGCCGCCAATGCCGAACAGATGGGGGATGTCTCCGGCGTGCTGCACAACCGCCTGAACCTCCCCTCGGTCTACCCCATGCTTGAGTGCGACGCTACGCGCGACTATGTGCTCAACAATATCGCCACCGAGATGGACGCCGGGGCGGCTGAGATGTACCACGATACCTACAACACCTACAGATGCGCCGGGCTGCCGGTGGGGCCCATCTGCAACCCGGGCGTGAAGGCCATCGAGGCCGCGTTGAACCCGACTGCGCACGAGTATTTCTATTTCCAGCACGACAAGAACGGCGATATCTACCTGAACAAGACCAGGGAAGAGCACAATAGGAGGACCACGCAGCTAATTATAGACGGGATGGCACAGTAGGGAAAGCGCGGGTGCTCCGCACAACCACCCCGGCCCCTTCGGGGTGGTTGTGCGGAGCACCGAAAATATAGAACATACCAGGAGGAGAAGTTTACCTATGCCCGAGAAAAAGCAATTCCAGGCGGAGAGCCGGCGTATGCTGGAACTGATGATCCATTCGATCTATACCCACAAGGAGATATTCCTGCGCGAACTCATCTCCAACGCCAGCGACGCCATCGATAAGCGTTACTATCAAACGCTACGCAGCGGCGAGACCGGTCTTGTCCGCGAGGAGTTCGCCATCGACCTGGCTGTGGACAAGGAGGCCCGTACGCTCACCATACAGGACAACGGCTGCGGCATGGACGCCGCCCAGCTCGAGAGCAACCTGGGCACCATCGCCCGCAGCGGTTCGCTGGACTTTAAGAATGAGCTGGAGGATGCAAACGATATCGATGTGATAGGTCAGTTCGGCGTGGGGTTTTACTCGGCGTTTATGGTGGCCGAGGAGATCACCGTACACAGCCGGAAAGCCGGAACGGACACAGCGTTCGTGTGGCATTCGCAGGGCGTGGACGGCTTCACCCTCGAGCCCGGCGAGAAAGAGGATGCGGGCACCGAGATCGTCCTGAAGCTCAAGGCCGATACCGACGACGAGCACTATGGCGAATTCCTCGAGGCATACAGAATCAAGGATCTCGTCAAGCGCTACAGCGACTACATACGCTATCCCATCCGGATGGCAAAGGCCAAAGCCATCGAAGAAGAGGAAGAGAATGCCGAGGCCGCCGAAGAGCCTGCGTTCGAACTCGAAACCCTCAATAGCATGTCTCCCATCTGGCGGCGCGGCAAGAGCGAAGTGGCCGAAGAGGAATACGCCCAGTTCTATAAAGATACTTTTCGCGATATGGAGGCCCCCCTGCGCGTGATGCACGCCTCGGCAGAGGGTGCGGTGGACTACCGCGCGCTGCTGTTCCTGCCCGCCAAGGCGCCCTACAACTACTACGGCAAGGACTTCGAGAAGGGCCTGAAGCTCTACGCCAGCGGCGTAATGATCATGGAGCACTGTAAGGAACTGCTGCCCGACTGCTTCAGCTTCGTGCGCGGCGTGGTGGATAGCCAGGACCTCTCGCTGAACATCTCCCGCGAGATGCTGCAACAGGACCGCCAGGTGGCCGCCATCGCAAAGCACCTGGAAAAGAAGATCAAAAGCGAGTTGAAAAGCCTGCTTGAGGAGGACCGCGAGGCCTATAATAACTTTTATAAAACCTTTGGGTTGAACCTGAAATACGCCCTCTACGCCAGTTACGGCATGCAGCGCGACTTGCTGCTGGAACTGCTGCAATATCCCTCCACCACCCAAGAAGGTCCTGTCACCTTCGCCGAGTACGTATCACGTATGCCGGAGGCGCAAAAGCATATCTACTACGCCACGGGGGAATCCGCCGCGCAGATTAAACGCCTGCCTCAATGCGAGCGCCTGAGTGACCTCGGCTATGAGGTGCTGTGCCTGACTGACGACATCGACGAGTTCCTGTGCAAGATGCTCTGGCAGGTGGAGGAAAAGGAACTGCGCTCCATCGCCGAGGCCGGAGAGGACCTTGAGAACGAAGAAGAAAAGAAGGCCCTCGAGCAGGAAAAAGAAGACAAAAAGGATCTTTTCGAGGCTGTGAAAGAGGCCTTGGACGGAAGAGTCTCACAGGTCCTTCCCACAACAAATTTAAAATCCCACCCGGTGTGTTTGAACTCCGGCACAGGCATCTCCCTGGAGATGGAGCGGGTGCTGCAATCCCAGCCCGGCGCGGCTGACATGCCCATGAAAGCCGAGCGCGTGCTGGAGCTCAACATCAACCATCCGATATACACCAAGCTGCAGGGCCTGGAGGGTGATGTGTTGCAGGACTACGCGAGCCTGCTTTATAACCAGGCGCTGCTCATCGAGGGCTTCCCCGTGGAGGACCCCGTGGAATTCTCCAACGCGATTTGCAGATTAATGATAAACTGAGCTGAGGCTCAATAAACTGAGCTGAGGCTCAGTTATGAAAGAGTACACCCATGTCCGATATTATTTACACCTTCAATGGAAAGCCCTATGTCAACCTGACCAACCAATGCCCCTGCGCTTGCGTGTTTTGTTTGCGCACTACGCAGGATGGCGTGGGCAGCGCGGCCTCGCTGTGGCATATGAGCGAGCCATCTTGGAAGGAGATCGAACAGGCGCTGGAAAGCTTCGATTTTACAGGTGTGGTGGAGGCTGTCTTCTGCGGCTACGGCGAGCCCTTCTGCGCGCTGGATAACCTGATGCGCAGTGCCTCCTGGCTGAAGAAACGCTATCCTGCGATAAGTCTGCGGGTGGACACCAACGGCCTGGGCGACCTGATACAGGGTTGCCCCACGGCGCCGGCGCTGCGGGGCCTGGTGGATACCATGTCCATCAGCCTCAACGCGCCCAATGCCGCGCGTTACCAGCAGCTGACCTGCTCCAAGTTCGGCGAGGAGGCCTGGGCGGCCATGCTGCGCTTCGCGGCGGACTGCAAAAAATTATACCCCCGGGTGATCTTCTCCCTGGTGGATGTGATCACGCCGGAGGAAATTGAGCAGTGCCGCGAAATCGCGGAAGGGATGGGGATACCCCTGCGGGTGAGGAAAAGGACCTAGTGATTGCTGTGCTTCCTTGCCATGCCGGAGAGCCAATCCCTCCGGCATGGCTGTGTTTGGCGTCCTTTGCTTTTGACTTCCTTTGCCTTTGGCGTCCTTGCTCTACGCGTCCTTTGTTTTTACGTCAGCAGGAGGACAGCAAATTAAGCATCAAGCCACTTGAACCTCCCGGAAAAGTGCTGCCGTCTCCCTGTGCCAATAGTATGGGGCATGCAGGTACTGCGGGGTCAATATCTTTTTCGAAAAAATTTTTATTTTCTAAGGTTTGCCGGGGAAATATAGAAAAACGCATACATATCAACGATTGATGAATATGCATGCGCTATGAACTTTCAAGCGGTCGAGGGTCTGTCGCCGGGCAAACCTTAGACGACTACAGGCTTCGGATGTCATTTCACCCCGAAGCCCTCCGCCATGCGCACGATATCCCGCGCGGTTTCGGCATTGCAGCCGCAGGTGATGTACAGTCCCTTCGTGGAGACATGGCGCAGTAGCGTTTCCAGTTCATCAAACGGTACGCCCAGCAGCACAAGGCCCTTCCCCGCCGCCTGGATCTCCTCATATAGCCCGAACCAGCGCGGGTGGCCCAGGCTCTCGTTCCCGTCGCCGGCGGTCCACTGTATGGCGTTCAGCCGCGGCAGCGACAGCAGGTACTTCACGTGGGGTAGTTCCCCCGGGCCATCCAGGTGATAGACGCTCCGGTCCATACATTCCGTTTGCCGGCGCAGGTCAGGCAAGATGAACGCCTCGAACATCCCGGGTGAGATCATGGCCGAAAAGTCGCACTGCAGGGGATACCAGGGCCTGTCCGACCAGATGGGCATCCACGAGGTCACGCAGCCCTGCCGGGCGATGAGGCGGTTTGCGCAGGTCCGGAAATAGTCCAGCCACACCGGCTGCAGCCGCTTGACATAGGATAGCACTTCGTCCGGGTGATCGACCAGGTCAAAAAGCAGATTTTCCGTACCCCGCAGGGATGCCAGGATGTCGTAGGTACCACCGATGTCGGTCAGGGAAGTGTAGAATTTTTGTCCGCCTTCCCCTGCAGCCAGGAACTGATCCGTAAGGCTATCCACCATTCGATACATAGCGCTCTCTTGCCGCAGAACCGGCGCGAGGGCGTTTTTCCAATCCGTGATAACGGGCTCGTTTTCGAACCAGACGGTATTCCACGCCCATCGGTAAGCGCCGCCGAGCATCGCCGAAAGGCACCCCGGCCCGTAGTTGACGAACATAGAGGGAAATGCGTCCGCGTAGTAAATTGTGTTTTCAGCCCGCCAAAGGGCCTCGAGGACCCGGTATGCCGGGTCCTCCCACTTTTGCGTCAGGCCATTGGGCTTTGGCCCGCCCCGCGCGCCGGACCACCCGGTGAGATACAGGCAGCAGCGCCCATAGGCGTCGCCGGCCCAAAAGGCGTGGTAGCGCTGTTTTGTTTCGCTGGTCAAAATAGAATTCATTTCACTTGTACATCGCCATATATTCGCCGTGGGCTTCGATCAACTCGTCGCACATGGCAACGATATCGTCTATGCTCAGCTCCCCGGCGGTAAGGGGGTCGAGCATGGCGGCCATGTAGATGTCCTCTTTCCTGCGGGTGCGCGCGGCCTCGATGGCCATCAGCTGGGCGTTGATGTTGGTCATGTTCATCGCGGCCAGCTGCACCGGCAGGCGGCCCACATAAGTGGGGTGGACGCCCTTGCCGTTAGCTACGCACAGCACCTCCACGCAGGCCTCGGCGGGCAGGTTTTCGATGACCCCCCGGTTGAGCACATTGCCGCCGAAGGTGAAGGGTTCGCCGGTATAGATGGCCTCCATGATTTTGCTGGCATACTCCCCACTGCGCCTGTGGGTGATCTTTCCGTCGGCCAGGATGGACGCGCGCTCCTTCTCCCACCCTGCGATCTGGTTAATACAGCGATGGGGGTACTCGTCCAGGGGAATGTTGAATTTCTCGATCAGTTCCGGGTAGCGGCTCTTGATGAACCAGGGGTTGTATTCCGCGTTGTGCTCGCTGCTCTCCGTGCAGTAATAGCCCAGCCGCTTGATATACTCGTAGCGCACCATGTCGTGGTGCCGCTTCGCGTTGGCCACGGCGGCGCGCTTCCTGATCTCGGGGTAGAGGTCGTTGCCATCCTTGTCGTAAATCTCCAGCAGCCAGCCCATGTGGTTGATGCCCGCGATGACCTCGCGCCGCCCCTCGAGACAGTCCTCCATGTCCAGGTCGTTGAGCAGTCCCCAGGAGCAGCCCTGCACGCTGTGGCACAGGCCCACCATGTTTACCCCGCAGTAGCGCTGCATGTAGCCGCTGAGCATGGCCATGGGGTTGGTGTAGTTGAGGAACCAGGCGTTCGGGCACACCTCGCGCATGTCGGCGGCGAAGTCTTCAAGAACAGGGATTGTTCTCAGCGCGCGCATGATGCCGCCGATGCCCAAAGTATCCGCGATGGTCTGGCGCAGGCCGTACTTCTTCGGCACCTCAAAATCGATGACCGTGCAGGGCTCGTAGAAGCCCACCTGTATGGCGTTGACGACGAAGTCCGCGCCCCGCAGGGCCTCCTTGCGGTTTTCCGGGCCGAGGTGCGTGGTGATTTTCGCCCTGCCCCCGTTGATGTTCCGGTTGAGCGCCCCCAGGATGATCTCGCTGTCCTCCAGGCGCTTGGCGTCGATGTCGTAGAGCGCCATTTCCGCATCTTGCAGGCAGGGGGTGCACATGGCGTCCCCCAGCACGCTGCGGACAAACACGGTGCTGCCCGCGCCCATAAAGGTGATTTTAGCCATAGAAGGTTCCTTTCTGTAATTCAAAGTTTGGTATGTGTATTGTACACTATTTTTTGCATTGGCGCAAGGGGAAACGCTTGCATATTTTTTGTTTTCGTGCTACAATAAGCCACAAGACAAAAAGGAGGCTTTCGCGATGAAAAAACTGTGCTTGGTATTGCTTTCAATTTGCATGATGGCGGGGTTGATGGGACTCATTCCCGCTGCTGGGGCAGACCCCTATGCGCCGCCGTCTAACCTGGACCAGCTTAGCCAGGCCGAGCAGCTGGCGTATTTCAACCTCGTCGTCAATCGTGTGCGGGAGGAAAAACCCGGGTTTCAGCAGAGGGAACTCCAGAAAGTTGACAGCATGCAATTCTCCAATTTTGGAGGTATAATTGATGTTCTTATCAACAGCATCCTAAGGGAACTGATGCCCGGTGAATGGCTCGAACGCAGTGTTGACGCGGGCCAATCCAATGAAGGCCTGTTTATGTCAGAAAACGCCAATGCCTCCGACCTGCGCCCGGGGGATATCGCCGCAATTAGTTGCGAAAAGCAGGGCGATCACTGGGTAATTGACTTGCGCATTCGGGAAGAGACCAACCCGGCCTCGGGGCTCAGCAGCTCCAATGGCCGTGTTTCGTCCGTCATGACCCGCGAACAGATCGTTGACGAAGTCGTCACCGGGAACGGCATAAGGCTTGACCCGGCTGACGCAACAATACGCTACGGCAGCGGTTTTGCCCGCGTTACCGTGAATGAGGAGGGCAAGGTACTTATTGCCGCAAATGGGTTCCAGGTGAACGCGCAGTTCAACAAAATGAGAATGAGCATCATTACAACCGATGCTGTCGCTACGATGAATGCCGAATGGCAATATGCCTACTTTGACTGGGCACCCGAGGAACCCTTCCCGTCCGCCAACAACTTTCCCCCGGCAAATCCCGCCACGTTTGACCCCATCAATCCGCCTCTCAATCCACCTCTCAAGTGGTGGCAGTATCTCCCGCCCTGGTTGCAGTGGGTCTTCACCTACCTCTTTTTCGCTTGGCTCTGGATGGGCTAAGTCTCCACATCATATATCTTTGAGCTCTATCAATCCCCTGCAAACTACTCCCAATATCAATGCGAAAGGTGGCCCCGCTATGGAACTCCTCCCCCTCCCCAACGGTCGCGCGGAATTCACCGGCGAAACCCTCTCCCTGCCCCGCGAACTAAGCGTTGACCGCGCTGATTTCGCCCCCGCCCCTCTCGAGGTCTTCGCCCAGAGGATTGGCATAGCCCTCACGGCTGCCGGCACTCCCCTGCTGCGGCTCTACCGCAATAAAGACTTCCCGGCGGAGGCGTATCGCCTGCGCGTGACGAGAGCACGCGGCATACAGATCGAAACAGCCACCGAGCAGGGCCTGAACTGGGCGCTGGTCACGCTGTATTCGCTCATTGACGGCGGTATTATCCCGTGCTGCGATATCATCGACCAGCCGAAGTACAAGTACCGGGGCATTTTGCTGGACTGCGTACGGCACTTCTTCCCGGTGGAGACGGTGAAGGCGTTCATCGACGCGCTCTCGATGGTGAAGATCAACAAGCTGCACTGGATGCTGACCAACGACCAGGGCTGGCGCATCGAAAGCAAGCGCTTCCCGCAACTCCATGAAAACAACGCACCCGAGTACTACACCCAGGACGAAATTCGCGATGTCGTAGTCTTTGCCGCCGCCCGCGGCGTGGAGATCGTGCCCGAAGTCGATCTGCCGGGGCACACGACTTCCATCCTGTCCGTCTGGCCGGAACTGGGCTGCGCGGGCAAGAAGGTGCGCCTGGGCGACGCCCCGGGCATCTACTCGGTCATTCTCTGCCCGGGCAAAGAGCCCGTGTTCGACCTGCTCATCCCCCTGCTGGAGGAGGTTGCCGCGCTGTTCCCCTCGCCGCTGTTCCATCTCGGCGGCGACGAAGCCCCGAAGAGCGAATGGAAGGCCTGTCCGGATTGCCAACAGCGCATGAAAGAGCAGGGCCTTGGCTCTGAAGAAGAATTGCAGGGCTGGTTCACCGCCCGGTTAGTGGAACACCTGCGCACCCTCGGCAAACGCCCCATCTGCTGGAACGAGAGCCTGCTCTCCACGCATTTGCAGCAGGAGGCGCCCGAACTCATCGCCCAGTACTGGGCCGAAATGCACACCGAGGGCCCCACCCGCCGCTTCTGGGAGGCCGGCGGCGCGGTGATTTTCTCCGACTACCTGCGCGTCTACCTGGACCAGCCCCACGGCTCCAATCCCCTGAAGACCGTGTACAGCTACGCGCCCGGCCTGCCGTACTTCACGCCCAAACAACCCTTGCCCGCATTAGGCATGGAGGCCTGCGTGTGGACGGAGTACATCGCCACGCCGGAAAAACTGGCCCAGATGACCTTCCCGCGCGCCTATGCTTTGGCCGAGGCCGCCTGGACCGAACCCGCCCGCAAGGACTACGCGGATTTTCGCCGCCGCCTGGACGCCTTCCTGGCGCGCTTCCCGGGCATGGGCTTCACCCCGCCGGAACTGTGCGACCCCCGGGGCCTCGACCGCTACCGCGAGCGCGCTAAATTCATGAAGATGCAAGCCACGGCCCCTCGCCCGGAGAACAACGGCGGCGCGGGCGGGGCTATTGCGCCAAGCTATCTGGTGCGGTGGCTGAAGTTTTATCTGGGGTAGTGCAAATGCGTAAGGAAAAATCCTCCCGGGACACAGCAAAGGGATGTCCCGGGAGTAATTTTTTTCTTGCGTTTTTTTGTACAGCATAAATGGAGCAGCGCTCCTTTGTTCCTGATAAAATAGTGCCAGAAAGTGAGGTGGAAGAAATGGATTGGGTGAAACGGATCAATTCGGTGCTGGACTATATCGAAGACAACCTGGACGGCGATATAGATGACAGCGCGCTTGCATATCTATTCGCAAGCCCTCAAGGGATGTTCCAGAGGGTTTTCGCAAACATTACCGACATGACGTTATCTGAGTATATACGTAAAAGGAGATTGACGCAGGCGGCGCATAACATCAGGCATTCGAGTGAGAAGATCATTGATGTCGCCATTAGGTACGGATATGATTCGGCATCCGCTTTCAGTTGCGCGTTCAAGCACTTTCATGGGATGGCCCCATCTGCCATGCGAAAATTCGATAGCCAGCCCAAGACATTTCATCGCTTTTCATTTTCGCTTATATTATCGGAAAAGGGGATCGAACACATGGAATACTATAACATCAAAAACGCGGAGCTGCTGCTGCTGCAAATGGTAAGCAAGAAGCAAAACCTCCCGTGGGCACAAAGCGTTTTGGAACGAGGTGGCGTGAAATGCGCCACCGACGGCTACAGGGCAACGGTGATGCTGCCGGAGGGCACAGGCGAATGGGATTTTTCCAACGCGTATTTTGACACAGGCGATTCAGAAAATCCTAGATTCGAGTTTCATCAAGTTTTCAGTCACAGGCATGATACCAGCATGAAATTCAGCTTATCGAAAGAACAGGCGGCGCTTTTGCTGGTCTCTTTTTCTTTGCCTACGGCAAATTTCAATCAACAGCAAGAGGCAATTGTTTGCCTGGACATGAACACGCTGGGCATCATAACGCCGAGCAAGGCCCATGAACCAACGATGGCTTTTCGTGTGCATTACATTGAAGAAACATTGAAGTTCTGCATGTGTTCAGGCGAAGAGGCAATTGAGTTTTTTTACACTGGCAATTTGAATCCGTTGATTATGAAATCCGGGCGGCTCTATGCCGCGGTGCTGCCCGTAAGGCTATGGGATGAATAAGCAATAGCATACCCCGCCCCTCCCCCGCATACAATGCACTGGGAGGGGTTGTCTATGCAGGAAACACTAACAACATATCTCTACACATCAGAAGAAGAGGCAATAGTGACGCAGGCGATAGAAGAGCGCTTCGGCAAGGTCTCGCAGGTGCTGCGGGAGGTCGTTTCGCGGGACATACGGGTGGATCTGTGCGTCGTCGCGCCGGAGCCGGGGCGGGCGTACCAGACAGTCGTCACCCGGGGCATGGGCGCGCGGGCCATGCGCGTGCCGGAGGGCACAGACACCGCCGCGCGGGCGGAGCTCGTCTTCATGCTGCCGGAGGACTGGGAGCTGCGCAGCCGCGACGAGTGCTGGTATTGGCCCCTGCGCTGGCTGAAGCTGCTGGCGCGCCTGCCGGTGGAGGAGGACTCCTGGCTGGGCTGGGGGCACACCGTGCCCGCCGGCGAGCCCTTCGCCGAAAAC